>JADMIO010871528.1_pt1 | contig 18660 bp, 15 predicted proteins | sample 8958161 | NCBI WGS metagenome assembly JADMIO01 (sample SAMN16585339, study PRJNA669376) | soil metagenome | isolation source: Crop rotation soil | place: USA: Cullars Rotation, Alabama | collected 2011 | reverse complement strand
CGCCCCCGACGTCCTCCTGATGGACGAGCCGTTCGGGGCGCTCGACGCCCAGACACGCGAGGTCATGCAGGAGGAGCTGCTGAAGATCTGGCTGACCGAGCGGAAGACGATCGTCTTCGTCACCCACAGCATCAGCGAATCGATCTACCTGGCCGACGACATCGTGGTCATGACGGCCCGTCCCGGCCGGATCAAGGAGATCGTCCCGGTCGATCTCCCCCGCCCGCGCGAGCGCGGGAGCCCGGAGTTCCTGGCCATCACCCGCGCCGTCGAGCGCCTCGTGAAGGAAGAAGTCCACAAGGCCGGTCTCGTCTGAGCGCCGTGCCGACAGGAGTCTGCCATGCTCGATCTGCTCATCCGTAACGGCCTCGTCATCGACGGCAGCGGTAACCCGGGCTTCTACGCCACCGTGGGCGTGGAGGGGGACGCCGTGCGCATCATCCGAGGCGACACCAGCGACGTCCCGGCGGCCCGCACCATCGACGCCACCGGCCACGTCGTCGCCCCCGGCTTCATCGACATGCACTCGCACGCGGGCCTGACGATCCTCAAGGAGCCGCGGCACGAGCCCAAGGTGCGGCAGGGCGTCACCACCGAGCTCATCGGGATCGACGGCAACTCGCACGCGCCGTTCAAGACGCAGGAGGATCTGCATCGCTACATCGAGCTCGACTCCGGTCTGAACGGCGAGCCCCCCATGCCGGCCGAATGGCTCACCGTGGCCGGGCAGCTCTCGATGTTCGACAACAAGGTGGCGGTGAACATCGCCTTCATCCTCGGCAACTCGCCGGTGCGCATCTGGGCGGTGGGCTGGGACGATCGCCCGGCCACTCGCGCCGAGCTCGACGACATGAAGGCGCTGGTACGAGAGGTCGGCGAGGACGGATCGTTCGGACTGTCGACCGGCCTCGACTATCCCCCGGGGTCGTACGCCAGCACCGGCGAGCTGATCGAGCTCTCCAAGGTGGTGGCGCGCACGGGCGGCTTCTACCACACCCACACGCGCGCGAGTCTGCGGCAGAAGGGACTGCTGGCGCCCTGGCAGGAAGCGCTCGAGATCGGACGCGGGGCCGACATCCCCGTCCACTTCACGCACTACCGGCAGCGCTCGCAGGGTGACGGCTCCCACCTCGACTACCTGGGCCTGGTGGAGCAGAGCCGCGATCAGGGCGTGGATGTGACCTTCGATTGCTACCCCTACGTCTACGGCAGCACCCGGGCCAACATCTGGCTGCCGGGCTGGACGATGGACGGCGGGCCCGAGCGGCTGGCCGTCATCCTCAAGACGCCCAGGGAGCGCGCGCGACTGCGCGAGGAGATGCGAGTCGGCAATCGTCTGGGTCGCACCGACGAGGGATGGTTGACCAATTTCCTCCAGCCGCACAACCTCGGCTACGAGGGGCGCTCACTCGCCGACATCGCGCGGGAGCGCAAGCAGGACCCGCTCGACGCGTTCCTCGATCTCATGCTCGACGAGGGCCACAGCCTCTGCGCCGTGATGGTCGGCACGAATCCCCAGACCTTACCGGCCTTCGTGTCGCACCCGTGCGGGATGGTCGGCAGCGACGCCATCCTCCTCGGCGAGTACCCGAGCCCGCGCACCTACGGCTGCTTCCCGGTCATCCTGGCCGAGTTCGTGCGGGCCGAGAAGCACCTGCGCTTGCCCGAGGCGATTCGCAAGATGACCTCGTTCCCCGCCCAGCGCCTGGGTCTGCGCGACCGCGGCATGCTGCGGGACGGCATGAAGGCGGACATCACGATCTTCGACCCCGACACGGTCAAGGCCACGGCGACGCCGGTCAAGCCCAAGCAATTCCCGCTGGGCATTCCCTACGTCATCGTGAACGGCAAGGTCGTCGTCGACAATGGCGAGCACACGGGGGCGCTCCCGGGACGAGCGCTTCGCTACGGCCGCTGAGACAGTCGATCACTCTTCGAGGCGATGCCGCCCAGCGGCAAGGAGAGCGCGATGAACGTGCCTGACGCGAAGAACGCTGCGCCGGCCCTCGGCGGCGGAGACGTGCGATGACCGGCGGTGGCCGCGACTATCTCACACGCCTGGCCGGGCTGGCCGCCGGGACGCGGTTCAACGACCTCGGCGCCGGCACCGTCGCCGCCGCCCGGGCGGTGACGCTCGACACCCTCGGGGCCATGCTCGCCGGCAGCCGTCTGGCGGAGAACGCGCGACTGGCCGACCTGGCCGCCGAGCGCTCGGCGAGCCGGGTGGCCACGCTGGTGGGCCACGCGCGAAAGGCGGAGCCGATGTTCGCCGCGCTGGCGAACGGGACGGCTGGCGTGGCGCTCGAAATGGATGAAGGCAATCGCTGGGGCGGCGGCCATCCCTCGATTCACGTGCTCCCCGCGACGCTGGCGGTCGCCGAGGAGCTGGCGGTCGACGGCCGTCGATTCATCGAGGCCCTCGTCGCCGGCTACGAGGTGACCTCGCGGCTCGGCGGTGCCTCACAGGTGCGGCCGAACGTCCACTCGCACGGCACGTGGGGCACTGCCGGCGCCGCCGTGGCCGTGGCGAAGCTGCGCGATCACGACGCCGCTCTCCTGCGCACCGTCATCAATCTCGCCACGTCGATGAGCCCGGCGAACTCCTGGGCCCCCTGCTTCGAGGGCGCGACCATCCGCAACCTCTATCCCGGGCGCTCGAACCTCCAGGGCATCCTCGCCACCCACCTGCTCGCCTGCGGCTACACGGCCGTGCACGACGCGCCGTCCGATCTCTACGGCACCATTCTCGGTGAGCGCTTCGATCGCGAGGCCGTGGTGGACGGCGTGAGCGCCGAGGACCGGGTGAGCGTCTATCGGATCGAGCGGAACTATTTCAAGTTCCACGCCTGCTGTCTCTACAACCACCCCGTGCTCGACGCCGTTCACGCGCTCGTGCAGGATGACGGGCTGGCGGCGCACGACATCCGGCGCATCCGTGTCACCTCGCTGCCGTTCGTGACGCGCATGGCGGACCCGTCGCCCGCCAACATGCTGGCGGCCAAGTTCTCGGTCCCGTACGCGGTGGCGGCCGCGGTGGTCAAGGGCACCACCGACGTCTCGGCATTCCGGGACGCGGTACGCGAAGACGCGACGGTGCGCCAGCTGGCCGCCCGGGTCGAGGTCGCCGGGGACGACACCATGTCGCTGCGGGGCGGTCCCGACCAGGCCACGGCCCGGATCTCGGTCGAGCTCGGCGACGGGCGGATCCTGACACGACAGGCGAGCATCGTGCACGGGGACGCGGCGAATCCGCGCTCCCGACCGGAGCTCGAGGCGAAGTTCAGGGCGCTCGCAGCGGAGGCGCTGGGTGAGACGCGGGCGGACGACGTCGTCGCGATGGTGGCGAGGCTGGATCAGCTCCAGGACATCCGCGAGCTCACGGCTCTGCTGAGGACGGCGTAGCTCGGCGCGCGATCCGGCTGCGCGGCCACCATCTTCAAACGGCCGCGGGGACGTGCTAGAGTCGCGGCGTTCCGCTCGGGAGCGAGTCTCGGTGCACGGCCCGCGCCCAGGGTTGCAACGCAAACGCCCTCTACCAACGACGCCACCCTCCCGGGCCGGCGAAACGGGAGGCACGCGCAAGCTCGGTGGATCTGGAAATCCTGGTCGAGAACGTGCTGAACGCGGTCACCGCGGGCATCACGATCGGCTGCATCTACGGTCTGATGTGCATCGGTCTCGGGCTCATCTTCGGCATCATGCGCATCGTCAACTTCGCCCAGGGCGAGCTCCTCATGCTGGGCATGTTCGCCAGCTTCTACCTGGTGACCGGCGGCAAGGCGCTCTCCTTCCTGGGTCCGTACTGGGGGCCGTTCATCGGCGCCATCTGTGCGGCGCCGCTGGTCTTCGTCGGCGGCGCCCTCCTGCACAAGTTCCTGATCTCCCGTGTGTCGGGACTGCGCACGGCCGGCACGCTCGACGAGGGCCACTTCGGCCAGCTGATCGTCACTCTCGGCATCTCGCTGATTCTCCAGAACGGCGGGCAGATTCTCTTCGGCTCGACGCCCGTGGCCGTCCGCACGCCGCTGTCCGCCGAGGCCTTTCTGATCGGCCCGGTCTACGGTGCGGCGACGGTCTTCCTCAACAAGGCCAAGCTGATCGCCTTCTTCGTCGCCATCCTGGTCGCGATCGTGCTGTACCTGACGCTGGAGTACACGCGCCTCGGCAAAGCGTTGCGGGCCGCCGCCGACAATCCGACGGCGGCCACCTACATGGGCATCGAGGTCGACACCGCCTACCGCATCGCCTTCGGTCTCGGGGCCGCGATCACGGCCGTCGCCGGCGGGCTGATGGCCACGTACATCTCGTTCGGTCCCTTCGTCGGCTTCGACTACGTCATCATCATGTACTCGGGCGTCGTGCTCGGCGGCATGGGCAGCATCCTGGGGGCGTTCTGGGGCGGGCTGACCGTGGGCTTCGTCCAGCAGTTCTCGGCGCTGATCCTGCCGCCGCAACTGCAGAACGCGGCGATCTTCGTCGTGTTCCTGATGATCGTGCTGCTGCGGCCGCAAGGGCTGTTCGGGCGCTCGGCGGAGCGGGCATGAGACTGGGGGCCGGCCCGCAGCTGCGGCGAAATCTCGCGGCGCTCGCCGTGGTCGCCGTCGCCTACCTGGTGATCACGGTCTTCGTGACCAACAGCTACTATCAGCTGATCCTCACCCTCGTTCCGGTGTGGGCGCTGTTCGGCGTGTCGTGGAACATCCTGTCCGGCTACGGCGGCCAGCTGTCCTTCGGGCACGCCTCGTTCTTCGGCATCGGCGCCTACACCGTCACGCTGGCCGTCGTCTACTGGGGTCTCTCGCCCTGGCTCGGCCTTCCGCTCGGGATGATCCTCGGCGGGCTCGCCGCCATCGCGATCGGCCTACCCACGTTCCGCCTGCGCGGACATTACTTCGCGCTGTCGATGCTGGCCTACCCGCTGGCCATCCTGTACGTGCTGCAGTACCTGGGTTTTCAGGAAGTGTCGATCCCCATGCACCGGGAGAACCCGGTGGCCTTCATGGAGTTCACCGAGCCGCGGATCTACACGCTGATCGCGGTGGGCCTGCTGGTGGCAGGCGTGGTCGTCTCCCTCGTCATCGAGAACTCGCGCTTCGGCCTGGCCCTGCTGGCCATCCGGCAGAACGAGCTGGCGGCCGAGGCGGCCGGCATCAACGCCCGTCTGTGGAAGATGCGCTCGCTGGTGGTGTCGGGAATGATGGCGGCCGTCGCCGGCGGCTTCTACGCGCGGGTCTTGCTGGTCGTCACGCCCGATTCCGTGTTCGGCATGCTGGCCTCGGCCCAGGCCGTGGTGGTCACGCTGTTCGGTGGCGTGGCCTCGGTCTGGGGGCCGCTGATCGGCGCCGCCATCCTGATCCCGCTGGCCGAGACGCTGCAAGCCGAGCTGGGCACGTACTTGCCGGGCATCCAGGGCGTCGTCTACGGCTTCGCGATCATCGCCATCATGCTGCTGTCGCCCGACGGCCTCTTCTGGACCATCCGCGACCGCTGGTTCCGTCCGAAGGCGCCGGCGCCGGTTCCCGATCTGGCGCGGGTGACACTGCCCGCCCGCCCGGCGGCGCGCGCGGGTGTGCCGCTGCTGGTGGTCGAGAACCTCTCCCGCGCCTTCGGCGGCTTGAAGGCGGTCAGCGAGGTCGGCTTCTCGATCGCCGAGGGGGAGATCCTCGGCATCATCGGTCCGAACGGCGCGGGGAAGACCACGCTGTTCAACGTGTTGAACGGTGTGCTCTCGGCGGACGAAGGCTCGGCCCAGCTCGCCGGCCGTCAGATGCTGGGCCGCAAGACCTTCGAGGTCTGCCGCATGGGGGTCGGCCGCACGTTCCAGGTGGTGCGCAGCTTTCCTCGTCTCCCCGTGCTCGACAACGTCATCGTCGGCGCCTACGGGGCCGGCCTGTCGGATCGCGACGCGATCGCCTCGGCCGTGGGAGCCCTGCACCAGGTGGGCCTGCACGAGGAGTCGGGCGTGGCCGCCGGGCAGCTCACCAACAAGCAGCTGCGCCTGATGGAGCTGGCCCGTGCCCTGGCCGGTCATCCCCGGCTGCTGCTCCTCGACGAGACGCTGGCCGGACTGGGCCGGGAGGAATGCGACAGCGTGCTCACGGTCCTGGCGCGGCTGCGGGAGCAGGGTATGACGATTTGCATCATCGAGCATACAATGCACGCGATGATGCGGCTGGCCGACCGGTTCGTGGTCCTCGACCACGGCCGTGTGCTGGCGTCGGGGCTACCGCGGGCCGTCGTCGAGGACACGTCGGTGATCGAGGCCTATCTGGGAAGCAAATGGCTCGCACGGCAGAATGCGTAACACCGGACAGGCCGCGTGCTCGAGGTAACGGACCTCTCGGTCGCCTACGGCGGTCTGCGGGCCCTCACCAACGTGACCCTGTCCGTCCCCGAGGGCCGGTTCGTCACGCTCGTCGGCCCCAACGGCGCCGGGAAATCGACCCTGTTCAAGACGATCAGCGGCGTCGTTCCTCCGGTGTCCGGCACGATCATGTTCCGGGGTGAAAATCTATTGTCGCGACGCCCGTCGGATCGCGCGCACGTCGGCATCGCCCACGTCCCTGAAGGCCGGCAGGTGTTCAAGACGCTGACCGTCCGGGAAAACCTGGAGATGGGCGCATACCCGAAGACCGGGCGGGCGCAGTGGGCGCAGACCCTCGACCGCATCCAGACGCTGTTCCCCATCCTGGCCGAACGGGCCGCCCAGATGGCCGGCACCCTGTCCGGCGGGGAGCAGCAGATGCTGGCGATCGGCCGGGGCCTGGCCTGTGCGCCTCGTCTGTTGATGCTGGACGAGCCGTCGATGGGCCTGGCCCCGAGCGTGGCCGACATGATCTTCGAACGCATCTCGCAGATCCACCGGGAAGACGGGTTGACCATCCTCCTGGTCGAGCAACGCGTGGCCGAGGCGCTCGAGCGCTCCGATCATGGGTACGTCCTGGAGACGGGGCACATCGTGCTCGAGGGCCCCTACGAGACCCTGCTGAACGACGATCGGGTCCGGCGCTCCTACCTCGGCCTCACGGAAGCGTAGCGCCATTCACCACGGAGTCACGATCACACGGGAGATGAGAGGAATGACCATGGACTCGACGATTGGACGCCGGACCGCGATCAAGCTGGGCCTCGCTGGTGCTGCCACGGCGCTGGCGCCACGACGGGCACGCGCGCAGAACCCGAAAGAGGTGAAGATCGCGCTGGTCGTGCCCCTCTCCGGTCCCTGGGCGCGCCAGGGCATCCTCGAGCAGATGGGCGCCGAGCTCGCGATCGACGACGTGAACAAGGCCGGCGGCGTCAAGGCGCTCGGTGGCGCCAAGCTGAAGCTGGTGCTCTACGACACCGGTGACAGCGCGGAGAAGGCCAAGAATGCCGCCCAGCGCCTGGTGGCGCAGGAGCCCGACGTGGTCGGCGGCATCGGCTGCTGGCTCTCGAGCTTCACGCTGGCCGTGACCGAGGTGACCGAGCGCGCGGAGCTGCCGTGGCTCACGCTGTCCTACTCCGACCTGATCACCGGACGCGGCTTCAAGTACATCTTCCAGTCGGCTCCCACCGCTGATGCGCAGGCCTCCGCGCTGCTGCCGCGCATCGTCGACCTCGCGACCAAGGCGGGCAGCGGCAAACCCACGAAGGTGGCCTTCGTCGGCGACAACTCGGCCGCTTCGGTCAGCTTCATGAAGCCCATCCGCGGCCACGTCGCAAAGGACCTGGGCCTGACGATCGTGGCCGACGAGGTCTTCACGCCCCCGCTGGCTGACGCGACGACCCTGGTGCAGAAGATCCGCTCCGGCCGTCCGGACTTCATCGTGTGCCAATCCACGAACGTCGGCGACGACAAGCTGCTGCTCGACAAATTTGCGGAGCGTGGGATCACCGCCAGCACGGTTCCGCTCGTCGGCGGCGGCGGCCACTGGACGGTGCCCGAGCTGATGAAGGTAGCCGGCAAGGAGCACCTGGAAGGGATGATCGTGGGTCTGGCCAACTGGCCAGGCAAGGACCTGGGCGATCTCGAGAAGCGCTTCATCGCCAAGACGGGCGAGCCGTGGTTCGGCCACGACTCGATCTTCCCCTATGCGCACGTGATGATCTTCAAGGAAGCCCTGGAGCGGACGGGCTCGACGGATCGCCGCAAGGTCGGCGAGATGATGCACAAGATCGACCTCAAGGACGGGCCCGCCAAGCTCTTCCCCGATGGCCGCATCAAGTACGACGACAACGGCCGCCGCGTTGGTGCCGAGCTCTGCATCGTGCAGTGGCAGAAGGGGCGGCCGGTGGCAGTGCACCCGGAGAGCATCGCCGTCTCCAAGGCGATCTGGCCGAAGTCGTAGCGCTCCGGCAGGCTGGCGAGGCCCCGGCGCGCGCAGCGCCGGGTCCTCTCGGCAATCATCCCTTCGGTCGCGTGACCTGAGCCCACCCTTGCGCGTGGAGCAAGGGCGCGATGTCGTGACTGCGACGTTCGCCGCGCCGGCGGTCGGGGATGTACAGCTCCAGCTGGCGCCGCCGATCAGCGCTGCGGCGGTCCGTGATGACCCGGACGGCCTCGTCGCCGATCTGATCATTGCGGAGGCGGTCGTAGAGATCCACGTCGTCGCGAGCCACGACGATCAGGGAAGGCACGTCTCGGGCCGCGCCGGGCTGCGGCTGCGCCTTGGCGCCCTTGATGTCCTGACGCTGACGGATGGCCCGACTCAGCTGCGCCTCCAGCGTCCGGTCGCGGAGGTTCCCCCGGCGCACCGACGCCACTGACACCAGTCCCCACCAGATCAGCAACGCGCCATAGTAGAAAGGCACCCACCGGCCAGGTCGAAGCCCCAGGACGACGGGCGCGAAGGAGGCGATGCCGAGGTAGACCAACATCAGCCGGGTCGAGGTCATTGGCTTGTGGCACCGCCGGTCAGGCGTAGCCTTCGGGACGCGCGCCGTTGAACGGCCGGTGCGAGCGCGAGGCATAGCGAACTTGATACGACGTCGCTCAAGGAACGATTCACGGCCACTGACCCGGTCATGACGTCGGCCGCGCCATGGCGCGCTCGGCCCACGTTCCGTCGGCGCCCGTGCGTCGAGGCTGTGTTCCCCTTCTCAATCGGGACCGCGATGATCGTTTCCTATCGCACATTCAGACACAGAGCCGTGCGCGTTGTCACCCTACACCATCCACGGCTCGTGCCGGATCGACAATCTATAGGGGCCCTGCACCCGCTTCTCATCTCGTTCTCGACAACGTGCTCCCATTCTATCGGTTGCGCAGGGCACGCGGCGTTCATTCATCGCCTCGGCGCGGTCTGCGTCGCTGTCAATGTTCCCGACGATCCCCCCGTCGCCGCTTCTGGCGCCGGTCTCCAGTCCCGAGCTTGGCTACACGGCGGGTCCGGAGGCCGCCGAAAACCGCTTACAACGTGCGCGGATGACTGACCATCCCCACGCCGAGCTACCTGATTACACAGCGCAATTTTGGTCTGACCCCACACGCTTTCTCAAAAACCGCCCACCCTGGCAGCGACCGTGCATGATGTCTTCCTATGCGGGCCTGGCGCTCGTCGGTAGTGGCTCTCATTCTGGTGGGAGCGGGGGCCGCCGCCCTGACCGTGAGCTGGCTGCCCGAGATCGCCCGGCGTGTGGCGATCGCACGCATCCAGACGGCCATTCACCGTCCCGTCAGCATCGACGCCGTCGATCTGTCCCTGCTGAACAGCCGCATCAGCATTCGCGGGCTGCGCATCGTCGAACGGGACGGCACCACGTCGTTCGCCGACGCCGAGCGCCTCGATATCCGCCTCAACGCCTGGGCGCTGCTGCGTGGCCATCTCTGGATCCGTGACCTGACGCTCGACGGCTCGACCGTGCGCGTCGTGCGCTTGCCCGACGGAACGTTCAACTTCTCGGACCTGATGGGCGACTCGGCGGCGACCCAGCGGGTCTTCGACGTGACCGTCGATCGCTTCGCGGTGCAGCGCGGAACGATCACGCTGGAAGATCGAGCACTCCCCGAGGCGCACACCTGGGCCTCGGAGCAGATCACGATCGAGGCGCGCAATCTCTCGACGCGCCGGAACGACGGCACCGCGCGCGGCTCGTCGGTCACGGCGGGGGCGCCGCTGTCGCTCGAGATCGCGGATCTGCGCCTGTACCCCATCCATCTGCGGGCCGTCGTCACCCTGGCAGCGGCCGACCTCACACCGCTGCGCGTCTACATCCCGCGGGATGCGCCGGTCACCCTCGTGCGCGGTCGCGCGAGCACGTCGGCCAACGTCCTCCTCGACGCGCGCGCGGGCCTGCGCGCCGACATTCGCGCCCGCGTCGAAGACGTCGCCCTCGCGCCGCCGACGGGCGGCGAGCCCCTGGCCATGGTGCCGCGACTCGACATCGACGTGAGCGGTCTCGGGGTTCGCGACGGCGAGCTGGAGCTGACGCGTCTGGCCACGCAGGGCGCCGTACAGGTACGCGAGCCCGGGGCGGCCGCGGCCGCTCGTTACCCGATCTCCAGCGTGCGGGCCACCGTGGCCGACCTCACCTGGCCCGCCCGGACGGAAGGCCGTCTGGATGCGGCTGCCACCGTTCCCGGTGGAGGGGCCGTCTCTGTCGCCGGCATCGTGCGCCCCTCGCCGGCCATCACCGAGCTGACGATGCGTCTGGCCAGCGTCAACCTGACGCCCTGGGGACAGTTTCTGCCGCTGGCGGCACAGGTGCGCGGCCGAGCGGAGGCCAATCTCTCGATCAAGGAGCCGCTCGGCGTCGGAATCCCCACGCGGATCCAGGGTCACGTGGCGATCGATCAGCTCGCCGTCGTCGATTCACGCCAGGAGGTGGCCGGTGCCTCGCGGATCGAGGCGCGCGAGCTTCAGCTGCAGTGGCCGTCGCGCCTCGTCGTCGGCCGCCTGAGTCTGACCGGGCCGCGAGGCTTCATCGAGCGCGATCAGGCCGGCAACGTGCCGATCACGGCGTTGATCAGCCCCTCCCGCCCTGGCGCAGTCGTCGTCGACGCTGGCGGTCAGCGAGCCGCCGGGCCGCTTGCCGTGGAGGTGGGCGAAGTCGTGGTGCGCGGGGGTCGTGTCACCTGGCGCGATGCCACGCGTTCGCCCACTCCGCTGCTCGTCACCTCCGCCATCGAGGCGACGGTGACCAATGCGGGCTGGCCGCCGCGAGGCCCGCTCGGAGTGCGGGCCTCTCTACGCCCACCGGGCGGCGGCTTCGTCGGCCTCTCGGGCCACGTCGCGGTCGCGCCCGTCTCCGCCGAGCTGCGCGTCGTGGCGAAGGACGCCGACCTGTCGCCGTATCAGACGTACGTGCCGACGGCGGCGCTCGTGAGCGGTTCAGCCGACCTCGATGCGACGCTCCTGCTGCCGCCGATCGCCGAGCGGCGGGCGGTCCTGCGGGGCACCGTCGGCCTGTCGCACGTCGATGTGCGGGACGCCGAGCGTACGGTGGCGCGTGTCGAACGGGCCACGGCGACCGGAGTGGAGGTCGACTGGCCCTCCCGCATCGCCGTCCAGAAACTGACCCTGGGACGGCCCTGGCTGCTCCTCGAGCGCGACAACACCGGCTCGCTGGCCCTCCGCCGTCTTCTCGCGTCACGCCCCCGCCCGACCGATGCCGGTCCGGCCTCCGACGATGCGACGGCGGCCACGCTCCCCGCTCTGTCGATCGGGCGGATCGCCGTGGACGACGGCGGCCTCCGCGTCGTCGATCGAGCGGTCTCGCCGCCGTTTGCCATCGATCTGCAGCCGGCTCGGGCGCAGATGGAGGGACTCTCCACCGAGGACGGCAAACCGGCTCGGCTCGACCTTCGCGCCTCCGTCGGGCCGTCCGCGGAGCTCATCCTCCGCGGCACGCTGGGTCGCCTCGGCGGGCCACTGAGCTTCGACGCCAGCGGCGAGCTGCGGGAGTTCGCGGTGCCGCGCACCAATCCCTATCTGGTGCAGCACGTCGGCTGGAGGACCACCGAGGGCCGGCTGACGACGAAGGTGCAGTGCCGGATCGACGGCGATGCGCTCTCGGCGAAGACGGACCTGCGGCTGAGCCGGTTGGCGCTGGTGCGCGCCAGCGCTCCCGATGAGGCTCAGAAACGGGTGGGTCTGCCTCTGGGGCTGCTCACGGCGCTGCTCAAGGACCGCCGGGGGGACATCAGCCTGTCCTTCCCGGTGAGCGGTCGTCTCGGTGACCCTCGCTTCGATTTCCGCGATACCGTGTGGAGCGCCATCCGGACGGTCGCCGTCCACGCCATCACGCTGCCCGTGAGCTGGGTCGGGCGCATTCGCTTCACGCCCGACTCGAAGATCGAGCGTATCGAGGTCGAGCCGATTCCCTTCGTTCCCGGGACCGCCACCCTGACTCCCGACGGGGAGGCGCGCACGTCTCGTCTGACCGCCTTCCTGGATCAGCTCCCGGCGGTCCGGTTGGCGCTGTCGGCGACACCCTCCAGCCGCGACATCGGGGAGCTCCGGAGGCGGCCACTGGAAACGGCCATCGATCGCGCCATGCGCCGCGGACAGCTGTCCCGTCCGGAGGCCATCGCCCGACTGCACGCCGAGCAGTTTCCGGGGCAGCCGGTGCCCGAGCGGCCCGAGGCTGCGTTCACGGCGCTCCTGGAAGCCCGGACGCCGCCGGCGTCACAGGTCTCCGACCTCGTCGCCGCACGTCTGGTGGCCGTCCGCGACGTGGCGAAACGAGCGGGGATCGATCCAGCGCGGTTGCCCGACAGCTCCGCGACGCGGGGTGCCGGCGCCGTGGACAGTCAGGTGGAGCTGGAGGTCGTGCAGCCCGAGGCGTCGAAGACTTCGGGGATTGCCGAGCTCCTCCGCAAGCTGGGGATCTCGCCCAGGACAGCCGAGCCCGACCGGTGAGGCGCCTCGTGATCCTCCTGAGCCTCACCCTCATCGTCGGCGCCTGCGCGACCGTGGATCCGCTCGAGGACAATCGTATCGAGGCCGAGGTGAAGGCGGGCCTCGTCGCCGAGAAGAGCGCCAACCTCACCCGCATCGGCGTGATCAGCACGAACGGCGTCGTCTACCTGACGGGCACGGTCACGGAGCCCGAGTATCGTGCGAAGGCGGAGGACGTCGCGCGCGGCGTGCGTGGAGTACGTCGGGTGGTGAATTCGCTCGCCGTGCGTCCTGGCCTCTAGCATCCCGACGCGCGTCGCACCGGGAGACAACGTTCAGCGGGTGGGAGAAACTCGTCCGATGAAGAGGATCACCCGCACGTGGCGGCTGTCGATCGCGACCCTGCTGGTGGCTCTGCTGCCCGGGTCGCCCATGGTGCCGGCCGCGGTCCGCCAGGAGGGCCTGGACACCCAGCATCTGGCTGGACCCGCCGTGTCCTCTCCGATGTCGGGGGATGTGACCTTGCTGCAGTGGCACCGATTGAACGTCGGCCACAACGCCCGGAAGATCTTGATGAACTGGCACAACAACAACGACGGTGGCCACTTTCACCAGATCCTGGTCGCGGTCGAAGCGGATGGCACGACGCTCGGCATCGCCAGCGTCATCGACGGCGCGCCCTCACAGATCGCGCGGGGGGTGCAGTCCATCACCATCGGAACTTGGTACTACTACGCGATCGCCCGCAGCGGTGCCACGATCGAGCTCTACGTCGGCTCGGAATCGAGTGGCGTCGCCCCGGCGGCGACCCTCGAGGACCGGAAACTCACCCCGCAGACCAACGTATGGCGCTGGACCGCCATGGGCAGCTCGATGGCCACGTTCAGTGCCGACGCCTCGATCGCTCAGTTCCGCCTCTACAACCGGCGCCTGAACCCGGCCCAGATGGACGCCGAGCGGTGCAGCCCGACCCCCGTGAGCACGCGCAGCCTGTGGACCTCCAATCCGTTCGCCACCGCCGGCTCTTATGACGCCGACGCCGGCTTCCAGCACTGGCTGTTCAGGGAGCAGGGTGCCGCGAACTACTCGACGGTCGCCGGCCCGGCGCCGTCCTGCGGGGGTGCAGGCACCGACTGACCCGCTCCGATCGCGCGATCCTCGAACCCGGCCGGCGCCCAAAGTTAAGTATCTGTCTATATGAATACTGCTATATAGTGCTGGTGATGCCGGATGCCGACCTGCAGTCGTTCAAGGCCGAGTTCTTCAAGGCGCTCGCTCATCCCGTGCGCATCCGTCTCCTGGAGGTGTTGCGGCGCGGCGAGCGGTCGGTGCAGGAGCTGCAGGTCGCGCTCAAGCTCGACCAGGCCACGGTCTCTCAGCAGCTCGCCATCTTGCGAGCGAAGCAGGTCGTGACCAGTCAGAAGGAGGGAACGACCGTCCGGTACGCGATGCGCGATCCGCGCGTCGGCACCCTGCTCGACGTCGCCCGGGCCATCTTCAACGCGCAGCTCACGGGTAGTCAGACCATGCTACGCGCGCTGCAGCGGGAGACGCGCCGGTCGCCCCGTCCGCGCACGGGTCGCTCCGCGTGATCCGCCAGCTCCGGCTGGCGTTGCGGGTGGGCATCGTCACCGAGCCGGCGGCGGCGGACGCCGAGCTGGAGGGGCTCGGCCAGCAGGTAGCCGAGGACATCCGGCGGGTCTTTGGACGCTCGTTGCACATCCGCCAGGTCGACGCCGGCTCCTGCAACGGCTGCGAGCTCGAGATCTCCGGCCTCGCCGGACCTCACTACGACCTCGAGCGTTTCGGTCTGCACTTCGTGGCCTCGCCCCGTCATGCCGATTGCCTGCTCGTGACCGGACCGGTGACGCGGAACATGGCGGAGGCGCTCCGGCGTACGTGGATCGCCACGCCCGATCCCAAGATCGTCATCGCCGCCGGCGACTGCGCGCGGGACTGCGGGATCTTCACCGGCTCCTACGCCGTCGTGGGTGGCGTGTCCGCGGTCGTGCCCGTCGACGCGGTGATCCCCGGCTGCCCGCCGTCTCCCAAGGCGCTGCTGGGCGGACTCCTCGCCGCCATCGGCCGTCGCGCGGGCAGCGTCACCCGCTGATGTCGGCCCTGGCCTACGTGCTCGCCGGCGTGGCCGGCCTGGCGGGAGCCGGGGTCGGCGTGGCGGGCATGCTGGGACACGCGTGGAGCGCCAGGTTCGAGGGCGCCATCCCGCTCGGCGGCCTCGCACTGACACTCGATCCGCTGGCCGGCCTCTTCCTGGCGCTCATCGGCATCTCCACCGCCGCCGCCTCGCTCTACGCCGTCGGCGGGGCCGGCCAGGGTCACGACGAGCCTCTGGCGTACCTGGCGTTCGTGGGCGCGCTCGGCGTGGTTCCCCTGGCCGCCAACGTCATGACGTTCCTCATCGCCTGGGAGGTCATGTCGCTCGCTTCCTGGATGCTCGTCCTCGATCGGCGCGACGACAGCGAGGTGCGCCGAGCCGCCTGGGTGTACGCGGTGATGACCCACGCTGGACTGGCCTGCCTGCTCGCCGGCATGTTGTTGGTCGCCACCCACACCGGCAGCGTGTATTTCGCCGACTGGCGCGTCGCCTCGCCCTCGCTCTCACCGGGCGTCCGCGGGGCCGCCGGATTGCTGCTCGCCCTCGGCTTTGCGGGGAAGGCCGGTGTCATTCCGCTCCACGTCTGGCTGCCGCTGGCCCATCCCGCCGCGCCGAGCCACGTCTCCGCGCTCATGTCGGGCGTGATGATCAAGCTCGGTGTCTTCGGTCTCGTGCGCGTCGGCTTCGAGTGGCTCGGCCCCCCATCGACGTCGTGGGGTGTGGTCATCCTGCTGGCCGGTGCCGTCTCCGCCCTGGTGGGCATCCTCTACGCGCTCGTCGATCAGGACCTGAAGCGGTTGCTGGCATTCAGCAGCATCGAGAATGTGGGCATCATCCTGATCGGCGTGGGGGGCGCCATGCTGTTCCGTCAGGCCGGGCTGGAGGCGCTGGCCCTGCTGGCCCTCGTGGCCGCGCTCTACCACACCGTGAACCACGCGATGTTCAAGACCCTGCTCTTCCTCGCCGCCGGCGTCGTCGCGCACGGCGTCGGCACCCGCAACATGGAGGCGATGGGCGGGCTGATCAAGCGAATGCCGTGGACCGCCGGCTGCTTTCTCCTGGGTTCGATGGCCATCGCCGGCCTCCCACCGGTGAACGGCTTCGTCAGCGAGTGGCTGACCTTCCAGGCGCTCCTCCAGAACATCCGGCTCGAGGCGCCCGGGCTCAATCTCGTCTTCGTCCTCGCCATCGCCGCGCTCGCGCTCACGGCCGGGCTGGGCGCGGCCTGCTTCGTCAAGGCCTTCGGCATCACGTTCCTGGCGTTGCCGCGCAGCGAGGCGGCCGCGCAGGCCCACGAGGCCACGCTGGCCGAGCGGCTGGCCATGCTCGCCCTGGCAGCGGCCTGCGTCCTGCTCGGCCTCGGCCCGACGCTCGTCGTGCCCGCGCTCGGTCGCGTCGCCGGCCCCGTGGTCGGCGCCGCCGCCTCCACCGCCTGGGGTGACGTCGCGACGCTGAGCGTCTCTGACAGCTTCGCCCGCCTGTCCACGCTGGCCATCGCCGGCGCCTTGATCATCGGCATCGCGGTGCCCTTCGTGGCGCTGGCGCGCGTGGGTGTGGGGGGCCGCCGCCGGCTCGCCGAGACGTGGGGTTGCGGGCGCATGCTGCAGACCGCTCGCATGGAATACACGGCCACCGCGTTCGCCGATCCCTTCAAGCGCGTGTTCCGGTTCTTCTATCGTCCCGTGAAGCGTCTCGAGCTGGACGTGCATCCGGAATCGCGCTTCTTCGTCCACCGGATCGCCTACGCCAACCCGGCCCGCTCGATCTTCGAGGAGTGGCTCTACCAACCCGTGCTCACCGCGCTGGGCGCCATCGTCCCACGCGTGCAACGGCTGCAGTCGGGCAGCACGACCGCGTACCTGACCTACATCTTCGTCGTGCTGCTGGTCCTCCTGGCGCTGCGATGACGGGCGACCTCCTGCTGGCCCTCGTCCAGGTCCTCGTGGTGGCGGCCGGCGCCCCGCTGCTGGTGGGCGCGCTGCGCACGCTGAAGGCGCGTCTGGTCGGCCGTCGTGGCCCACGCGTCCTGCAACCGTACGCCGACCTCGCCAAGCTCTTCCGCAAGGAAGCGGTGGTGTCGACGACGACCTCGTGGATCTTCCGCATCACGCCCTACGTGCTGTTCTCGACCATGGTGGTGGCCGCGCTGCTCGTTCCCCTGCTGCTCGCGCGGCCCGTCCTGGACTTCGCCGGCCTCGTGCTCCTCATTTATCTCTTCGTTCTCGGCACCTTCTTCCTCGCGCTGGCCGGACTCGACGCCGGCAGCGCCTTCGGCGGGATGGGCTCGAGCCGCGAGGTGGCGGTGGCCGCGCTGGCCGAGCCGACCGTCATGGTCGCGATCCTGGCCCTGGCCCTGCAGGCCGAGACGACGAACCTCGGCGGGATCGTGGAGCGCTTCGCGCGCGATCCCCTGCTGGCCGCGAATCCCGGCCACCTGCTCGCGTTCAGCGCCCTCTTCATCGTGATGCTGGCCGAGACGGGCCGCCTGCCGGTCGACAACCCGGCCACGCATCTCGAGCTGACGATGATTCACGAGGCGATGGTGCTCGAGTACTCGGGCCAGTACCTGGCGCTGGTGGAGTGGGCTTCGGCGATAAAGCTCTTCCTCTTCATGACGCTGCTGGCCAACCTGTTCCTGCCGTGGGGCATGCCGGTCACCGCCACCCCCGCGGCGGTCCTGCTCGGCCTCGTCCTGCTGGCCGTGAAGCTCGGCGTGCTCACGGTCGGCGTGGCGCTGGTCGAGACCACCGTGGCCAAGCTCCGCCTCTTCCGCGTGCCCGAGCTGCTGGCCGGCTCCTTCGCCCTGGCGCTGCTGTCGGTGCTGTCGGTGTTCCTCCTGCGATGAGGGGTCTGTCGAACTTCCTGGCGTTCCTGGGCCTGCTGACCACGCTCCTGATGGTATGGCGCCAGAGCCGGCCGGCGCGTGTCCGGCTGCTCGCCGCGCAGTCGCTTCTCCTCGCTGCGCAGGCGGTGACGATCGCGGCCTTCACGGCGCGCTACGGCCTGCTCCTCGTCGCCGTGGCGTTGGTGGTGGTGAAGGCCTGGTGGATTCCCCGCGCGCTGGGCCGCATGGGCGAGGGGGCGCCACCCAGGCCACTGGAGCCGGGACGCTCGGCCGGCGTTCGGCTCCTCCTGGCTGGCGTACTGGTCGTGGCCGCCTACGCCTTCATGCTTCCCGTCACCGCGAGCAGCACGCTGCCCACGCGGGGCGGCATCCCGCTCGCCTTCGCGATGGCGCTCGTCGGGCTCTACGCCTGCGTGATCGGTCGCGACGTGGTGGGTCAGATCCTCGGCTTCCTCATGTTCGAGAACGGCATCTTCGCGCTCGGTCTGCTGGCCGCCTACGGACTGCCGGGTCTCGTCGAGGCCGGCGTGTTCCTCGACGTCCTGGTGGTCGTGCTCGTGGCCGAGGGACTCGTCATGCAGATCCGCCACGAGCACGCCGCGCTCGACGTGGACCGGCTGCGAGAGCTGCGCGGCTGATGCTGCTCGTGGCCCTGCTCGCGGTTCCCGCTGTCGGCGCCGCGCTCCTCGTTCGCGCCGACGGCCGTGCGGCCGTCCTCGTGCACGGGTTCACCGCCCTGGGCACCGTGGTCCTGGCGGTGGCGGTGAGCGTGACGGTCGGGCAGCGGGCGACGCTGGAGGCGCTGGGCGGGTTCCTGCGCGCCGATGCCCTGTCGGCGTGGATGGTGGCGCTGGTGGGAGTGGTGGCGGGCCTCGCTGCCG
>JADMIO011741614.1_pt1 | contig 18661 bp, 29 predicted proteins | sample 8958161 | NCBI WGS metagenome assembly JADMIO01 (sample SAMN16585339, study PRJNA669376) | soil metagenome | isolation source: Crop rotation soil | place: USA: Cullars Rotation, Alabama | collected 2011 | reverse complement strand
CTTTCCCGATTCATCATGATTTCGGATTTGTAATTCGACCTGAATCCTGGTGTAAGCAAATCACCAACTTGCAAATCTGCTTTTGTTCCGTGATAAAATGGACCTTTGTCAAGCAGCTTGTCCTTGAAAGAAATAGCTAATTCAAAATTCTTTTTTGCGTTGTCGGGATCGTTTAAGTCCTCGTAGCATTTGGCAATAGTTGAATAGAGGGAAGGAAAAGCGCTGCTGACAGTGATGTTATTTATTTTTAATGCAAATTCCAGAGCTGTTTCTAACCATTTTAATTTGTTGGAAACATTTTTTTGATGCCTGGCCACATAATAAGCGGCAGTAAATTTTTCAAAGTCGTTGGTCGCTTCGTTCCAGGCTTGAAGAAATAATTTGCTCGCCTCCTCAGGTTTTCCTTTTCCTTCCAGGTCCATGCCTTGAACACAGAGTTTAATAACATTGTTATTCGGATTGAATTCCATTTTCTAATTATGCTGTCTCTTGATTATTATTAGGCGTTGGTTTTATCTAGTTCAGTTTACCTTTTCATGCTGAGCCTGAAGCCCACATCGTATTGCCGCTTCAAGTATATCAATGTTTATATCTTTCAACGTTTTAAACTTAATGCAATATCCGGTCACACGCGCCTTACCTAGTTTTTTTCCATAGGTTTTGGCTAAGTATGTCTTATCGGTGATGCCAAGGATATAGACAGATATTCCGGTTGTGTTTGCACTCAGACCAATTTGATAAAACTCTCTGGTTTTTCCATCAGCATATTTTATGGTTTGAAGTCCATATCCTATGTTGGGATTGGAAACAGTTTTATTTTCACTGTTTTTACCATCGAGGAACCATAATTTACATGCTGGCATTACTTTCTGAATAATATTGTGTAACGCTTGCATGTCGCTGCGTTTTGGTTCAGGTTGACTAGTAATATACTCTTTGATTCGTCCTTGTACGTTCATATAAATATAAAATTACAGGTTGCCTATTTTGGGTCAAATTCCACAATCCATTCAATACCGTATTTGTCCCTAAAACAACCAAAATATGAACCCCAGGGGCTATCACCCATAGGCCCTTCTATTTGTCCTCCCACTGAAAGCCCATTAAATAATTTGTCTGCTTCTTCTTTACTTTCTGTACTTATTACAATTTTACTTCTGTTTTCATTTTCATTTGTTTTTCCCATAATTTCCGGAACATCATTTGCCATCAACATACTACTTTTACCGATTGGCAAAGCAATATGCATAATTTTGTTTTCTTCTTTTTCTGCAACTCTGAATTCGGGACTAGCAAGGTCTTTGAAGCGGATAATCTTTGCAAACTCTCCGCCAAATACTGATTTGTAAAAGGTAAATGCTTCTTCGGCATTTCCGTTGAAGTTAATATGAGGATTGATAAGTGGCATAATTTTTTATTTTTTAGGTTCTTAAATTCGTTACTTTCTTGTTTGTTTTGACTGCCGTCCCGATAATTATCGGGATCATTTTTTCGATAAAGTCTTCAACAGATCTCCAAGGTAGTTCAATGTCATTGTAAATCCTTCTTTGAAGCCCATTTCGATCATTTTTTCCATACGCTCAAGCGAATCATTTTTAATAGTGATGCTCACTTTTGTTGTTCCGTTTTGTTCGCTAAAGTTAAGGTCCCAATCAGAACCCGGTAACGATGGATTTTCATCTTTGTCTGCAAAAGCACTAAAGTATTTGAAATTGGTTTTCGGGCTAATGGAAGTATATTTCTGGATCTGCCAATTCTCCTGTCCTTCAGGACTAACCATTGCATAAAACCTACGTCCGCCCACTTTAAAATCCATATATTTTGTTTTTGATAAATGGGGTTTAGGCGCCCACCATTGATCCAAAATTTCTTGTTTGGTAAAAGCATCCCACACAAGTGGAAGTTCTGCATCAAATTCTTTTGTTACAAAAACCGTTTTCATTGCTTTGTCAACCGTAAAATCGAATAGCAAATTGTTTGTCATTTTTTTTGTTTTTTAATTGTTAATAATACTTTGTCAAGTTGATTAAACTGAGTTTCAAACATTTTCCTGAACTGAGTTAACCAATTGTCCAATTCCTGCATTTTTTTAGGATTAAAGTGATAATAAATTTCTCTGCCGGAATGCTCGGGTTTAATCAATTCGCATTCCTGCAGTACTTTAATGTGTTTTGATACTGCTTGCCGGCTCATATCAAATTTTTCCGCCATTGCATTTGGTGTTAATGCCTGAATAGCAATTAAAGCTAAAATAGCCCTGCGTGTCGGGTCGGCTATGGCTTGGAATATGTCTTGCTTCATTTTTTTCATATTTTATTATGCAACTTACAGGTTGCAAATATATATGCAACTTTTAAGTTGCGCAAATTTATTTGTAATTATTTTTTATCGGGGTAAAATTCCTGGGAAGGTTGTCAGGGTACTTCATACAATGATGCCTAATGGTTTGTGAACTGGCAATTCAGGCCCCTCATCTGAGACACAAATTATTTTTCTACTCTTTTAAAAGCTCATTAAGTTCATCTTCCATTTTATGTCCGTTCGATGGAAGAAGCCAATTATTTTCTATTTTTCCATCTTTTCCAATAATAACAAAATTGCCGGGAACTCCATCAAAAATAGATATTCCGTTACTTAAATTTTTTTTCCCCGCACTGCTATTTGCGTTAACCGGATCAATTCTTTCCATCGTTTTATAGTCCATAAGCGTATAATAATACGCTTGCTTGGATGACCCAGACCACAATTGAATATCTGAGAGATTTTTTTTCTTTACATATTTTTCCCAATTCCCTTTCTTAAAATCTATTGAAACACTCATGAATACAATGTCTTTTCCTTTGAATTTTTCTTTTAAAGTATCATAAAAGGGAATTTGGGCCAGGCAGGGTGGACACCATGTCGCCCAAAAATCAATAACTACAATTTTTCCCCGAAAAGATGAAAGTTGAACAGTGTCTCCTTGAATGCTTATAAAACGGAAATCAGGAGCAATATTTCCAATTTTAATTGAGTCCAACATTTTTTGTAGCTCTAACATTTTTTTGCTATTTGCTTCTGTTGTTTTTGTGCTGTCTTTTGCAAAGGACGAAGCTTCGCAAAAACCATTTATTGAAATGATGAAAAATAAGATCACTGTATAAAATTTATTTTTGTAGTTCATAACAATTATTGTCTTAGATGTTTACTGTTTAAGTTAAGTATGGCCTCTTGCTTACAATAAAATTTCTACTGCTAAATTACAAGTCTTACTTATATGCCCCTGCCACTAATGCCAGGTGCGTGTTAGCAGGGCTTGTGAATTATTCTTCACATTCCGGCGACTGATCATATTCGCTCTCGAAAGAAAACACAATATTTGGAAAACTGCTTTTTAATTCTTTCTGATCTTTAAGTTTAACGCAATCATCCCCCATAAACACGTTCAGTTTTTTGAAATTTCGTAAGGAGTTTGGCAATTTTACTATTCGATGATTCCCATTTATTGATATTTCCTGAAGGTTCGTTAAATTTGAAATGAAATCAGGGATTTCTTGAACATCGTTCCAATCTAACCTTAAGATTTTGAGTTTGTTAAGGTAAGCAATTTGAGGCGGAACACTTTGAAGACCGTTTCTGCCCAAATCCAACACTTCCAAGCTCTTAAGATTTGCAATTTCTCTGGGTAGGCTTTTAATTTTTGATTGTGGGATGGTTGTGTCGCAATTCCCAATTTCTCTCGGGTCAATTGCTCCATATAATTTCAATTCCTTCAGATTTTGTAATTGACCAATTGATGATGGAATTGAAATATTCATTCGGCAACCATTTCCATTATCAATAATTAATTTCTCTAATTTTTTTAATTGTCCGATTTCAGTTGGGATATCCTCAAGATTTTCCAGGCAAGCAAATTCTAGTATTTTCAAATTTATAAGTGTTCCTAATTGGGAAGGCAGGTGTTTTGAATCACTGTAACGTTCGCCCAAGTCATGTATATGGATTACCTTATCTGGAACAAGCATGGCTGAGTCAAGATTACTGAATGATTGCGTCTCTGTTTTTTCATGTTCTTCTACTGAGCCTGTTGAAGCTGTGTCGGATGGTATACCATTAATGTTGTTAAAAATTTTTTCTTTTCCAGGTTGTCCACAACTTATCAGAAGAATTAATAAAAAGGGTAAAATCTCTGTTTTCATAATAGTCCTGGCGGTTCGTTGTTATTGTCTGTCCACGGTGTAATTCAGTTCAGTTACCCCGCAAGTAAATGATCGGGTAGTCAATAGTTTTAGTTTTATGTTGTCTTTGATGTCCACAAACAAGGGGATGCCCCGTCCAAGAATAATTGGATTAACAAATAACCAGTAGCCGTCAATTAAGTTCAGTTGAATAAGGGAATGTGTTGCTGTCGGGCTACCAAAAAGCAGGATGTCTTTACTCCCGGATTGCTTTATTTCCGTTATTCTGTCTGAAAGGTTGTCGCTAATAATTTTTGTGTTGGTCAAGCCCTCGTCTTTCATTGTTTTTGACAAAACAATTTTGTGAACCTTCTTATACCACTTTGAATGTTCAATATCGTGTTTGGTCGCTGTCGGCTTGTTTCCTGCGTTTGGCCAGTAATTTTCCATCATCTGATAAGTTACTCGTCCATATAATGCAGTGTCGCCCTCGCTTATACGCTTACCGACATAATCAAAAATTTCCTGATCAACTTTAATCCAGTCCATTTCCCCTTTCGGTCCAGCTACAAAACCGTCAAGCGATATGTGCATAAATGAAATTATTTTTCTCATATTTTCTGTTTTTTGTTATTTATATTGGCCTCACAATCATTATTGTTAAATACTTTTTAAGTAAAATTGTTCTCTCAGGAATTTTCTAAAATAGCTGTCGCTGTTTTATTGCCGAGTTGTTCAGCTAATCCAATGAGAAGTCCTTCAGTCCCACGAATGTAGCAGAGCCGATACATGTTCTCATACTGAACTATTTCCCCAACGAGTTCAGCACCATGTTTAGCAAGCCTGGATACTAATTCGTCAATATTGTCAACGGTAAACATGACACGTAGGTAGCCGAGTGAGTTAACAGGAGCAGCCCTGTGGTCTGATACAGTAGGTGGGTTAAGAAATCGTGAAAGTTCAAGTCGGCTGTGTCCGTCGGGGGTAACCATCATTGCAATTTCTACTGACTGATTTCCAAGTCCCGTTACTCGTCCTGCCCATTCACCTTCAACCATCGCTCGTCCTTCAAGCTTCAGTCCTATCTCTTCGAAAAAAGAAATTGCCTTGTCGAGAGATTCTACTGCAATGCCAACATTGTGCATTTGAAGTAATTTACTTTTTGTCATAATTTATTTTCTTTATCAAGTTTCATTGAACGAAGTTTCTGTCTAGGTTTCTCCGTCCCAATGGAGGGCTTTTACCCACCTTGCAATGAAGAAAATTTCGCATCATCAAATTCCGACAAGGAATTTATCTTCATATCTGCAATAATAAATCTTTTATCATTAAAGTGTTTGGGATCTGGAATGGCAATCGTTATCATTCCTGCATTCTTGGCCGAAAGTAAGCCGTTGTAACTGTCTTCAAAAGCTATACAGCTTTTGGGCACTACATTTAAAAATTTTGCAGTATTTGAATAAACAGCCGGATGAGGTTTGCCTTGAGTTTCAAATTCTGCGCTATGAACTACATCAAAAAAATTCCTGATCCCGAATTTATTCAAAACCGTTTCGATGAGTCGTAAGTAGGCAGAAGAGGCAACTGCCAATTTAAAATTCTTTTCCTTAAAGAATGAAATGATCGTATCAACACCTGGCATTGGATTTCCTTTTGTTTTTATCAGGTATTCCACCTCATCTAAAACTTCGTTTTCTATTTCTTTCCGATCTTTGTTTGTCCAAGGACGAAATTTATACCAATGGCTTACTACCTCATCAATTCGCAGGCCCATGGTCTGTTCACACATATTTGTTGAAAGTTCTATGCCTACAGAAGCAAATATTTTTTTCTCCGCTTCTTGCCAAAGGGGTTCCGAGTCTATCAGCAGACCGTCCATATCGAATATTACGGCTTGTATCTTTGGCATTATGCGAATAGAATAGAACTCCTTTAAATTTTCTCTCAATTTTTTCCCTTTTCCTCGTCTACTTTGTCCAGTTCTGGGCTCACCATAATTCTAGAGAGAAACCAATTTGTCCCTTTTCCTTTCCATTTTTTTGTTGCCCATATTATTCCAACAACAAGTCCAATTGTCGACACAATTATTCCCAATGCAAGTCGGGTCGTTGAAGGGTTCGGGAAATAAATCACAGCGCCAATTACAAGACCTATCAATAGTGGAGAAGCGACAATTTGGAGCCAACCTGTCAGCTCTGTAATAAATTCAAATACTTTGAATGTGTCTTCGTTAGATTTCTGCGTGTCTTTTTTTTCTTTTGTCATGCGGAAATTGTTACAATCATTAGGTTACCATTAACGGTTTGCAGCTTGGCGTTGGTGGGCATTTCTTGCACTAACTTTTTTGCCCGATAAAGTTCACCTGCCTGTCGTTGCGCTAGCTTGTGTTACGGTAGGCAGGTTAAAAGTACAAATGTTCACAAGGCTTGCCAACTTCGTCCACCGAAGCTTTTTTATCTGACGTAGCTTTAGCGAAGTCAGAAGCGTAGGTGGGTATACCTCTAAAACCGTAAGCCTTATAGCACTGTCCGCCCACTAACGCGAAGCCCGTGTTATGCGCTGGCAATTTATTTTATTTCGATTGGCCCCGCAATTAAAGGTTTGCTTAAAAAGTCAAGAATTTTAGGAGATAACTTTGTCAGTACAGAATATTTATTGATTCTTGCACTTAATACAAATACGGTTATCGGATATTTTTTGAAATTTTGTTGATGCTGAAGATTTTTATCGTAAGTGATAAGCGCATCGAATTTATTTTCAAGAAGTTTTTGTAAAAGAACCCCATTTTTTAATCCATTCCACCCACGTTCTTTTATCGTGAATACTTTATGTTCAGGGAAGTCTTTCTTTAACTTTTTAGGAAGGTTTTCGTCAAGCAACAGAAGCATAAAATTCGCTGATTTTTGCAGAAGAAAGTAATTTGCTTGCTATTTCCATCACGGCTATTGCCTGGTCTTTGGAAACTGTGTCAAATTCATCAAGAAATTCATCAAGAGTAGAACCATCTTCAAGGTGGTCAAACAGTGTTTCAATAGGAACCCGAGTCCCTTTAAAAACAGGCTGACCTCCCAAAGTTTCATGGTCTATGGTTATAAGATCTTTGATGTTTTGCATAAACAAATATACTTAAAAAGTACGAATTTATCAAATTGTAAAACTGCCATTCGAAAAGCGTATTTGTTGCCAAAAAAAACTATTACAAATAAAAAAAGCAACAAATGGGCTCCGTATGATAAATTGTCAATGGAAGATAAACAAGCTTTTTTGCGGCCAAAAAAACTATCTACCGCTTTAAAGAGCCGCAAAAGTGCTTGTTCAGTGTCCATTCTCGGAACTCGAGGTTAGCTATTAAGCATGAAAAGAAATACTTCCGTCTGAATTCTGACGAACCTCCGCGCCACCTGTTCCCACAATACTTGCTCCAAATCCAGCAGATATTTCAGTTGTTGAAGTTTTACTAGTACTGTTGTTGCCAAAAGAAAATTGGGTCCCATTGGCTGATTTCATGTGAATGCTGTCATTGGCATATATATAAGTACCACTTATGTCAATGTCACCGTTTTTTGCGGCAAAATCAATAATCTTATCCGCTATTATTTTTGCATTGGTAATTTTAAGGTGGCTAGATAATTTGTCAGCGAGTTGGTCGCGAGTTAATTCATGGTCTGTTAAAGTTGTCTTAAAGAAATCATAAATTGCGTTTGAAGCAACATTTACACCTAAAGAAAGTAAAAATTCATTCATCTTTTCTATTGTTTAAATTGTTAATATGGGTGATATAGCACAAATAAGGTGCCAATAGAACGAATGCGACGAAATGTCAAGTAATTGCAAAAGTGGAGTAAATGTCACATTGGAATATGTACAACCTGCTTGTGCATAACGTTTTGCAGCTTGGCGAAGGCCGCATTACTGACCGTTTAGTTCGTGCGGCTTTTGCCAAGGTGCTGTTAGTGGCTGGTTATGCTTCACCATTAATTTGAAGGTCGAAATATTTTTTTTCTGTCAAATCAATTTTTACATTAAAATAGCAATCCCCTCCATCACTAACAATTATTGGCTCCGTTTTCTATTTATTGTCCTTAGGGTCTAGTTTACTACAAAAGGAATTTATCCAAATAATTTTATGTCCCAATTTATCTATTGAACCGAGATATTGTCTAGTATAATTTTCTAAGAATCTTTCTGTTTTGAAATGACCTTCTTCCTTTTCCTTTATAAAGCAGGTATTTAAAATCCTTTCAGCTTCTATAATGTCTGATTTAGATGGTGTCCATGTTTTACAGCCTTTGCATGATGTAATTTCAGTCCACACTGTATCGCTCGGTAAAATTGTCCATGAATAACTAACAGAATTAGTATTTGTTTGTGAATAAATTGTCAACGTAGATAAAAATAAAATTATAATAGGAAGAAGTTTTTGTTGTGTCATTGTCTATTTAAATATGATGTTCTTTTAACTTGCTTTTAACGGTCCGCGGCTTGGCGAAGTGGGGATTTGAAGATCCGTACTTGTTAAAGTAGCGAAGAGATTAATAGGAGCACAACAGGTCAATTTACCACGTCAGCCCCCATTACGCCAAGCCGCTGTTAGGCGGAGGGTTTTACGCTCATTTGCGCCTTTTTTGCTCTAAAATATTCGACGATTTCAGCCTTAGTCATTTTCGACAACATTTCACTTAATTTATCTCGCTGTTGTCGCATGAATTTTACAGCGTCAAACGTTTTTTCAGTCGTTTTCATATTTTCTAAAGTCTCTTGGTGATCGTATTTCTAATTGTTTGTAGCCATTTTTAATATTTATCGAATTGTAACCTCGAATTCTCTGCATGTTAACAATATGCTTGAAATTCCAGCTTATCAATAGGTCGGCACGGCTTATGGTCGCAATAGCGATGTGTAAACAGTCGGCATAACTGGTTTGTCCTACCACGTTCTCTGCAATGTATTCACTGGCCAGATCAACAGCTTCGTCACTGGTATCGAGAAGCTCTGTAATTTCAGATTTGATGCTCTTTACCAGTTCTTTGACATTGGCAGGGGCATTCTCGAGTTCTTCCTGGGTAACGGTCGAAAATAACAAAATAAATTCCTTATTCTTCAGTCTGTCGAATAACGGTATGGTATGTTCGGCAAACTCTTCGTCGAAGTAACCGCCGAAAACGGAAGTGTCAATGTAAATTCGCTGTCGCATTTAGCCAAAGGTACAAAAAATCGCCCTCATTTTCAAGCTTTTTAACCTTACGCCTAACGGTCCGCGGGCTACTGACGGGGCGGATTTAAAACCGACTCATTGTCGCCCGATATAATGTGAATTACTTGCATTCCATTTGATTTATTCGTCAACCGCACTGGCAGCAGCCCGCTGTTAGCGGTAGTTTTTCTCATCTGCATATTTTCACTTCTTTGTCAATAGCTTTTTCAAAGTCAGTCGGGTGCGGAAGTAGTCTTACAATTTGTTGTTTGATGTCAGCTGAGTTGGTAATGTCAAATGAATTCTCTTTCCATTTGAAAACAACTTTTGTCCCATCCTCAACAGCACGTTTTAATTGTCTAACCATTTCCCAAGCTGAATGAACTGTGCTTGCTGCGTCCATGTCCACGAGTGATTTAATTCTCTCGATTTCCTCACTTGTCCAAATGATTGGTTCAAGTTTAAGTTCAATAAATTGTCTCACGAGTTTGTCAGGCAAATTAACGTAGGTTGCGTTTTTCTCCGCAATAGGTTTTAATTGATGAAACGATATTTGATTATGTTCCCAAAACTTGTCGTCTAAAATCAATAACTCCTTTAGTAAGTCTTGTTGCGTTATTGATTTGTCGTCATAGTTGAAACTGAAACCGTAAAAACCATTAGTTTCAAAGTCTTTGATGGCCAAAAGTGTCGCAAGGTCAGTATAGTTTTGTCTTCGAATTAAATGAAGTATGTCGGATGTGCTAACGTCTTTGATTTTCTTATTGGCTATTTTTCTCGTCAACTCAGTCGTGTTGAAGTAATAGTCACTCAACTCGTTTAGTCTAAAATTGCCAATGTCTTTTATGTTGATTTCTTTCACTGTCGTGTCGTCTTAAAATTACCGCTAACGGTCCGCGGCTTGGCGATCGGGCGGAATAAATACCACTTCCCAATCGAGTCCGCAATAAATTTATAAATAATTACTGAAGAATGTGGCAAGTGCCAATAAATTCATACCGCAGAAACTGCGCTTGCAACTTGCATGACAACCGCCTGACGCCCAAGCCGATGTTATAGGCTGCAAGGGGCCACGCTGCCCTTCACTTCCTGAGTTAGTGTCTACCGTTTTTTTTAAGTCCTACGTCTGTGAGCTTTAATTTTGCGAAAATTGTGTTGTTGGAGGAGAATGTGATTTAGTTTTTTTGCGAAGCGGGGGAAAAGTAGAATAAATATTATTTTTTTGGCGGGGAGGATATTATGGTATATCTTTTTGTTTGTGGGCAGACAAGCATTGGTTTAGCGCACACAAGCAACCTTAATCTAAAAAATCACGCGAGTACGGTAAACGAATGCTTAGCGTGGGTACAAAAAGTATGACATAATATAGGGGAAGGATTACAAAGGTTGTAGATACAGTTTCTATTTTAATTTCTTTTTGTTTATGATTTTTTTTGCATTTAAATTAGATATAACTTTCTTGCCGGTTTTGGCTTCAATCTCTTTTCGTGTATTGCCGGCAATTGTTCCGCCTTGTTTCGCAATTCTCTTATTTTCTTCCAGTGTTTTTGGTTTCTTTTCCTTTGATATTTCAGTTGTAGTAGCTTCGGCAAGCATATTAAGTACCAATTCTAAATTGGTCATATGGTCTCGCAAATTTTCTTTCTTCAGATTTTTAAATTTCTTGTACTTCTTTACTGTCTTGCCGCTCCATGCCTGTGTAATAATATCAGTAAGGCTTGCGAACTCCTGTCCCTTTTTCACCCCTCTTTGTTCCCATTCATCGGTCAATTCTTTACGGACTTCAATGCTTTTTAATCGCTGATTGATCCATTCTTTGCTATAGCCCTTTTGTAAATAGGTCTGCATGGCACGATCGATGGTTAATTCCGGGTTTTCAGTTTCTTCAATACGTTCGTAACCGACTTTTGCAAGCCATTGTTTAAATGGTTCTGCTTTGGGCGAGGGTATTGATTGAATTAAACGAAATAATTGCTCGGTATCCGCTACATCAGTAAGGTAAAATTTACCATCAGCTGATTGCATTTTCAGTTGTCCCAAATTATGGGACAACTCACTTCCTTCTTGATTTAGCTTAGTTTTGAGGGCGTTCCAGTATTTTCGGGGGCGGGGAGAGTCTGTTAAAACCTCTATTACATCTATAACTGAAAAGAACCATGTTTCTTGTTCTGCATCCCAATGGCTGCGGATTTGTTTGCTTTCGAATAGTTTAATGTTACTCATTATTCGTTTGTTCCGTAAAGTTCTCTGAATTCAGCTTCTATTTATTTACTAATATGTACCAAAAAAGTACAAAAAAATTAGCGACAATTTTCTTTAATAAATTGATATGCTTTCTCTTCTCCAAGTTCTCCTGCTTTACTCCAGTTTTCACACGCTTTTATTTTGTCGCCTTGCTTAAAATATGCCTTACCCCTGAATAAATAAGAATTTGATAATTTAGGGTTTAATGAAATAGCAATATTACAGTCCTCAATACATCCCTTATAATCATTTAACGCAAATTTTATTTCCTGCCGAGAATCAAACGCAACCGAATTAGTAGCATCAAGTTCAATTGCCTTGTTTATATCATTTAATGCATCAGTGTACTTTTTTTGCTCGTATTTTGACCATCCACGATTATTATAAGCCATTGAAAAATCAGGTTTTAGTTCAATCGACTTTGTGTAGTCTGTAATAGCTCCATTTTCATCGTTTAATTTAGACTTTACTTGCCCTCTACCATAATATGCATAAGCAGAATTAGGTTCAAGTTCAATTTGTTTATTAAAATCAGAAAGCGAACCCATAAGATCCTTTAAATAATATTTTGCCCAGGCACGTGTATTGTATGCAAAGGCATTATCATTTTTCATTTCAATAGATTTATTTAAGTCTTCTAACGATAATGCATAATTTCCCTGCCTTTGATAAGCAAATCCACGATTTAGATAAGCGTCGGCATGAGGGCTTAATGAAATACAAGAAGTGAAATCTTTTATGGCCTCGTTATATTTGTTTTTCTTTAAGTTTTCGATTCCACTGGCCCAATATTTTGCGGGAGCTTCCCTTATTCTGTTATTATATCTATCTATTTCTTCCTTTATGCTAAAATTTATTTTATCCAATTCATTTCCCAGTTTTCCAAAGTCTCCTGAATCCATGGCTCTTAATTGTCTGTAATAATTATCCATCGCATCAAGAAATTGTTGCTCCTTTATCTTCGTTTTCAAATCAAAAATCCAATTAATAATTTCGTTTCTAAATTCTTTATTATGATTAAAAACATCTTGATTATTTTGGTTTATTCTATCTTGCCTGGCTTGTGCATCTCTCCTATTTTGCATCGCTTCATCTACAAAGGAATCGGGTTTTCCGCTTAAGCCTATGTCGAAATTGTTGTTACTATTTGATTTTGTTCTTTGTTTGTCTTCTAGCCCCATTTTAAATCCTCGATTGTAGCCGTGCGTGTAATTATCATAATCCTCCCCAATATTTCTTATGGGTGTTATAGGAATGATTGGAGTGATGCATCCGTAATCATTATAACAATAACCTTCTTTATACCCAACCTTAAATCCTATTTCATACTGATCCTGGGCAAATGATGTATAAATAATCGTTGAAAAAAATAGGAGTATTATGTATTTTATTTTCATTTTTTCATTTATGATGTACAAATGCCTTAGACCACTTTTGGCGGTCAGAAAACAGTTTAACGTACTATTCGTACTTCAACTTTATTTGGGTCGTATTTTAAAGTTTTATAAGCGGTAAAGGTGTCTGTGTGATATGCTGATAAAAGAGCATTTCCAATTTCAGCTTTTACTTTTTCCCAATGTGAATCCGATTGTAACCGTTCCCTGACAGTATAAAAGTGCGATTCACTTCCAATATCAACTTCCCAATCCAAATAGGGGAAATCTCCAATTTTTAAAAGCTTGACAAAATGTTTCTCAGCGCTAATTGTTTTTTCAGTTGACCAAAGAAAATCAAATAAATTTTTAAATGTTGAAATGCATGCAAGTTCGACATGATGCTCAAACTTTTCCCTACCTTCGGACTCCATAATATGCCTGTGATAATATTCATTTCGTCCTCTTGTAGCAGCTTTGATATTTAATTCACGAAGTAAATCTCCATATAAATTATCAATAGTGTCGCCGAAAGCCTTCCAATCATGGGGTAGGTTGTAGGATTTAAAATTTCTTGTTGAGTAAAATTTACAAACAAATGTGTCCACCGTATATTAAATCATATTTCTAGCTGACCTGAAATTATTGACATTTTTTTACTTTATAAAAGTAAGAATTTAAGGTTATCCCCCACAGAATTGTTTACGATTAATTTTTTTGGCATGTGTTTTTGTTTTGCGGGTTCGGTTTAGCTCTTTTGCTGTTTGGTGGCTTCGCAAAAGTTTTAAAATGTGTATTTTTTCAAACACATTTTAAAAACTTAAAACAGCAAATGTGCTAAAGAAGCGTGGGACAAAAACCATGACAAAAATAAAGGATGATGCCTCTTTCTTTTTTTTTCGCGGGCGGGGCAAAAAAACTAAATCATTTTCGACTGAGATGCCTTTTGTCTACCGAAAATGCGTCCGCCCCTTGTTGCTTTTAACGGTTTGCGGCTTGGCGCAGGCGGGAATTTTCACCACAAAACTTGCTACGAAGCCGTAATATTCAAATTTACGAAAAACTGTCATACGAAGCACATAAGGCCCGCTTGCGCTAAGCCGCTGTTAGGCGTAGTTATTCCTGTCCGTTGTCAAGTCTTATGGTCAGCTTATTTTGTTCCTGTTCAATTATAACTATTTGTCCTTGCTTAAAACCAAGTTCGTCAAGCCATTTACCTTCAAGTCGAATTTCAGGAATAGTCGTGTTGTCCCACCTTCTTGTGCGAAACTTACTATGTATTTTCAATTTCCTAAATCGGCTCATTATTAAGTGTTCGGAATAACGAACACAAGGTAGAAATAAATTTTGGATATTCGCTATAGTGAACACGAAAGAAGAGAAATATTTTAAAAAGTTAGGTGCCAAGATTAAGGAATTGAGGGAAGAGAAGGGATTAGATCAAAAAGCATTTGCCTTTGATTGTGATATTGGTAGGACTCAATTGCATATGATCGAAAATGGCAAAACAAATCCCCGTTTGGCCACTCTAATGAAAATTGCTACCGCTTTAGAGATTTCTTTGTCAAAGCTGGTGGATTTGTCTTAAAATCAATTTTTTTCTGCATTTCCTTTTTCAAGATTTGAAAAAAGCTCTCGATTGTCTGGAGCGCTTTTAGGTTAAATTCCTTTGAAAAGCGAAGAGCTATCTTGTCAAAGTCAATTATAGCAACCAACAGACCCTCGTTTCGGGTCGCTAATTCAACTCCTTTTTTTCTGTCAACCATTGGCTCTCCGTGCACAAAAATGTTTCGCAATTTATTGTAGTCATTCAGCTTACCCCAAGTATTGTCAGAAAATGGTTTGCTTATATCGCAAACTTTTTTGAGATAAACAGAAGCTCTGAAAATCCCATTCCCGGCAACATCAGCGAGACCAACTTTATAATTTTCGGTCTGCTGTAGGTTTTTGCAAACCTGGTCTAAAGCTGATTCCAAACGAAAGTAAGAATGAAGAAAGGTCGTCCGCCAAAGAATATCAGGAAAAATACTTCCAAATTGAACTTCCGGATGAAGTCTCGGGTTAGCGTGCTCAGGTTCGTCTGAGAGTTTTTTGTTGCTTTGTAAATTGTCCACTAAAAATTTGTCGGTGGATTTAATAAAAGCCTCAATGTCTTTTAACTCCTGAGAAATGTATTCAAAGTGATAGCGATAAGTAAATTGCTTTAATTGCTCGGGGTCTATCTTTTCTTCTGTAAAAGGGTTGTCCGCTTTCTTCATTTTATATTTCAGATATAGTCAGCGTAGTTTTATTATTCCATAAATCCGCTCTCATCTTTTGCGCAGTCATGATATAACTTTTCCTGTCAGCTTTTGCTAAAAAGAGCTTAAAAGATCTCATAACATCGTCCGATGCATATAAAAGGGATTGGTAATAATATTCCTTCAATTTCGATGTCGCGTATTCTTGAATTTTATTATCATCCTTTAATGAATATAAAATATTGTCATTGAGAACGAAATGGTCTTTGTTTTTAGGATTTATAATAATGCTCATATAGATCAGAATCGTTCTATACTTCTCCTCGTTTATTGTCTTTAGCTTAATTTTTAATTCCGCATTTCTGTCGAGGAGGTGTTTTATAATGACACCAATTCCGCTACCAACGCCTAATGCAGCTAATAAAGATATTATTTGAGTTGTCATAGTCATGGATCAGTCAATACTTCCGTTAATCGGGTAATTTATCTAAAGCAATTTCTTTCCTATACGCATTAAAAGAAGTTCTAAAAAAGTCACCAAACTTTGCTGTGAGTTTTTGTCTGTTCATTTCATCATGATTTTGAGCATAGTAATTGTAAGAATCTACTAATTCTTTAAATGACTTAATTTCGGAGTTATATCCATATAGCTGGATTAATGTGTTTATTTCTGTTAGCAAAGGTTTAACGTCATGTTCTTTGGCTGACTCATGAGTAAATTCCCATAGCTCTAATATTTTTTGAAATAATTGAAATCGATATTCCAATCTTTTTTCTAATCGTTTTGACTTGAGATTAAGAATTGGTGTTACCACAAATCCGACAATGGAAATGATAAAACCTGTTCCACCCAACGCTAATGCAATAATATTTGAACTGTCCATTTTAGTTTTTTAATGTTCCTGGGCATTTTGTTCGAGCGAGTTTTATTTTTCTGTTACGAAAACTTCAAAGTTGATTTTATGAACGTTTTGATTTGACTCAGATTCTTTCTTTCCGCCTCCCAAATTTACTAAAGCTACTTTTATTCCTCCATTGACGTCATTTTCAGACGATTCGTTAACTATTACAGAAATGTCAAACTCAACCTTCTGTCCGTTCCCACCTGTCCCTGCATGTTTATGACTTGACAAGCGAAAACGATCCTTTTCCTTGTTCGCTTCTTCAACTCCATTAACTAAGTCAAGGAGAGCATGTTTTATAAAGTCTTTTAATTCCATATTTTAAGAAATGAGTTTATTAATTAACCAAATTATAAAACCTGTTAGCACAAGTCCAACTATGATCGTATTTACAAGCAAGTCGTAACGTTTCTTTGGTAATGTGTGTTCTGGATATTGAATATTCCATTTTCGTTGGTTAGCAAAATTTGTCAGCATTAATGGTGTCACAGGAATTCTTTTAACTCTCTCATACGGAGGTGTAAAAAATGCTCCTCCGATACTGCTGCTTCCTTCTTCGTCCGCATGAAAATACCAAAGATAGCCACTCATGTCTACTGAGTATTTTTTCGAATATTTTTCAATCATTTCGTGAAAGTCGTCACCAACCATTCCAACGTCATTAAATATATCGCTGTCTGAATTAATTTTGTCCGTACCAGCTAAGTCCGTTAAAAAATCAATTATTTCGTCAACTGTGTACATGTCGGATAATTACGCCTAACTCGTTTATATATCTGACAAAGTCAGACATATCCGTCTTAAAATGGGTAGATATGTCTCATAAATATCAGACATACCAAATATAAAGCTATTATTTATTCTATAAACCCAAATCATCAAATGGGCTTTTTATATTCTGAAGACTTTTTGTGCTTACATGCGTATATATTTCTGTTGTTTTACTGCTGTTATGGCCAAGTATTTCCTGGATATATCTTAAATCAGTTCCATTTTCCAAAAGATGAGTTGCATAACTATGTCTTAACCAATGTAAACTTACAGGCTTGGTAATTTTAGCTTTCTGGGTTGACTGTTTTAAAACATTGTCCAAACTTTTTTCACTGTATTTGCCGCCAAATTGACCCTCAAAAAGCCAGATTTTAGGCTTAAAGATTTTGTAGTATTCTCTTAGCGTTAATATTACCTTATCAGATAAAGGGACAATTCTGTCTTTTTTTCCTTTTGATTGTTTTATTATTAATAATTTTCGCTTCGAATCTATTTCCTTGATTTTTAAATTTAAAAGTTCACTTCTTCTTAATCCGCAGGAATAAACCAGGGAAAGCATGGCCTTATGTTTGATGTTTTTCGGCGATTCCAATATTTTTTTTATTTCTTCTTTGCTCAATACATTGGGCAGTAACTTTGGGCGTTTCGGCCTGTGGACAAGATCAATGTTGATTGTTTTGTTTTGTACCGTCCTGAAAAATAACTTAACAGCATTCACAACCTGGTTCTGATAAGAAGCCGATAGCCCATGTTTAAAAATAAATTCATTATTGAATTGAATGATGTCGTCGTTGTTAATTTCCTGAACAGGTTTTCTATTACAGAATTTCAAAAACGTTTTCAGTGCATCGGCATAGGTTGCAATAGTGCTTTCGCCATATCTTTTGCTCCTCAACCAGTATTTAAATTTCTCTAGATTGTTTTTTGTTTCTTCTGGTAGCTCCGTCAAAGTAGGCTTTGTTTCTTTTTTAGTGCCTTTACTTTTTACTATACTTCCATTTTTTAGCTCTGAATAATTTATCCACGCTTTGTCTTTAAATGCTTTTAGCAATTCCGGAATAACGTTACTGTTTTCAGGTATAAGCCAGCATTTCATCGATGCACTCCATCTTGCGCCCGGAATTGTTTTTGTTATTCCAATCAGTTCCGAATTGTATTTAAAATCGAGCTTTATTCTTAATGTTTCTTTGTATTTTATTTTGCTTACACTGATAGTATCCATTGAGACAAAAGTATGAAATGCAAGTCCTGGAAAAATCAGTACAAATACGTAAGGAATTTTTTCTCCCAGGAGTATAAAAATTAACATTTCTCTATTTTAAGTATTATCTAACTATCTTTTCTATTTTTGTCGAACTGTTCGCAAAATGAAAAACAAACCGATATATCCAACCGTTTTTATTTTTTTCGTTTCAATGGGTCTTATTGATTTTATCAATAGGCACCTCTGGGGGGATAATATTGCTATTGTTATTGTTTTGATTGTCGCCGCCGCTTTTTTATGGATTGCCGTCCCCGAAAAAATGCTGATTCACAAAGAAGGGTATCCTACCATTGCAATTGCTCTTGTTTTTATTGCCCTTGTCAACCTGGCCGTTTACCATTTTTTTAATGAATATGCTTTTATTAAGGCAATTTTTTCGGTGTTATCAGTTGCATTTTTGTACATCATCCTCCAGTTTTTCAGGAGCCCCCGAAGAATCACTGTTTTAAACGAAAAGCATATCATCGCACCTGCGGATGGAAAGGTGGTCGTCATTGAAGAAACGGAAGTGGATTT
>JADMIO011711166.1_pt1 | contig 18664 bp, 18 predicted proteins | sample 8958161 | NCBI WGS metagenome assembly JADMIO01 (sample SAMN16585339, study PRJNA669376) | soil metagenome | isolation source: Crop rotation soil | place: USA: Cullars Rotation, Alabama | collected 2011 | reverse complement strand
CGCGACAACTTGTCCACGTGGAATTCTAAGCTTAGGATCCCAATGTGCTGGAAAGTTTTCAGGAAAGCAACTAACTGATCTTGCTGAAGGTCCAGTTGATAATTATGTGGACCTCATCAATAACGAGTGGGGCCAGGAACTTGGAAAGGAATTAGCCATAAAATATAAAATTAACAGGCATACCTTTTGGACACCTTCACTATTAAGCAACTATCTCAATGATGTTCAAAATTATCAAAGCTGGTGTTTTCAGATTGCCTTTTACCCGTATAAAGATACTGATGAAGTAATACTCCGATTTGCCAATAAAATAAATTTCTTAAAAGCAGGTGCTTAAACATAATAAGTAACTGAAGAAAATAATTATCCATATTGTTCTAATTTCCCAGCCTAATCAATTTGTATTTCGACTGCTCATAAGATACTCCTTCTACAACACTGTAATGATTTTGAATGTCCATTGCACCTGTGACTTTCCATTCCGGCAGGTGCTCGATCCAATGCTTATCAGAAAGTACTACATCAAGTAAATTAGTCCCGATCAGATTAGCTTCGGTCACATTGGCTTCGCTGAGGATGGCATTATTCAAGTTAGCATTTTGCATATTCGTTTTAAATAATTGCGCCTTTTTCAATACAGCTCTAAACATATCTGCACTATCTAGTTTAGCCTCATTAAGAAATGCACCTGTCAGGTCAGTCCATCGTAAATTAGCGCCGCGTAAATCAGCCATGCGCAATTGCGCGGATCTCAAATCTGCCTCATGGAGATCTGCCTTTCGCATATCCGCCCCATTAAGATCGGACCAACTTATTACTGCCCTCTTCAAATTCGCCTCCCGTAAAGTTGCCCCACCAAGATTAGCGCCCCACAGGTTGGCAAAACTCATATCAGCACCGATTAAAACTGCACCGTGTAAATCCGCACCATACAAATCAGCTTCGTGTAAATCGATGTCGCTAAGATTAGTCCCACTCAAATCAGCTTCGCGCAGATCTGCTCCTGCAAACGTCGCCTGCTTTCTGATTTTACTTAATGTAATGGTATCAAGGTTCATTTTCGAAAGTACTAAAAGGAGTTGGCCTCTTTCGGGACTTAATAGCTTACCAGGAAGACTATCACTCTGGCTGCTTGCATAAGGTTTGAGAAAATAACATAAGGAAGAAATCCGACTAATCGTCTCATCACTCAATGTCAGCGTTGGATTGTCTTTTACTTCATCGTCCAACAGATCCAGCATATTCGACAGGAGGTGAACATACCCGCTTTTCTTATTGGATTCGATCAGTTCAGCCTGTTGTTTAAGTTGCACTTTATGAAAATCTTGCTGATGTTTAAACCAATCGTTAAGCCAGAAACCAGCAACAGTGATTACTATGAGTACAAGGAGTATGACAACACTGGTAAGATTCCTGTTTCGCTTCATATAGCTTAATAGATTCAGCAAGTTGGTTTAAACTTGTCTTCAAAGTTACATTTTCGAAGCAAATGGGAAACATTCAATAGCAGACCAACGATATTTAACCCGGGTGCAATCTCTACTTATAATGCCCAAAACCAAAATAGTAACCTAACCCCAATGAAAATGATGACAATGTACTTGTCATTTTATAATCATTCAAAGGTTGTTCAACAGGTGTTGTGTGAACTGTAAATCCTGAAGCCTTAAGTGCATACGAAGATGCATGTGAGTGATATGCTGTGGTTTCAAATCCAATCTTGACAAAAAAATTGTCTATGATCGCATATTGTCCTTCGAATTGAAAGAAGGTATAAGATTGAGGATAAGAGTTCCAATAGGCGTTCTCTTCAATTTTAACTTGGGCAAGGACATTTCCTCCTTCCTCAAAAACAATTACATAGCGTGTACTAGCAGAAGAGGTATACAATTGATCATACAGGCCATAAATGGCTAGTCCAATTTTTGACCTCCATCGACCTTGACGGAAATCCAACGAAAAATTTGGCCCCCATCCTTTGGCACTAAATGGAAAACTACCGGTTTGGATAGGTTCAAACTGGTCATCATAAGGATCAGGAATAGTGTAATCAATTTGCGATTTAAAATTGCGGAGACCAGCACCTATAGATATGCCAATGCCCGTAAATGGCCAATATGAAAAAGAAATTCTTCCTGCCTGATTGATCATTCCTCTGCCGTTGATATAGTAGTACCCAGGGCCACTTTCAATATAGGTCCCCAAATTGACAGGAATAACAAGCGGATCGACAGTCGCGCTGATTTCAAATTTGTATTGCGCGAACGAATCGGGCATCCAAATCAAATACAAAAGCATGAAGGTTGAAAACGGCAAATAATATTGGAGTAGACGCATGGTCTCAAAATTATATCTTTCTGTATGTAATTCATATTAATGAAAAACTAAAGCCCTCTTAATAATTACTTATCAAAATGTGGAATTTAAATTCTCCGAAACTGATCCATGTTAATGTTGGATAATCAGCAAATTACTCTCACTACTCCTCCTGGAAATCAACTTTAACATGTATATTCCATCTGGAACCCACTCCACGTCCAAAACACTGACAAAATCCATTTTTATGATTGATTGCCCGGTTATTGATACAATTTCAACCATTTCAGGATCGTGACTTCGATTAGTTTTCAAATGGATAATTCCAGAAGTTGGGTTTGGGTAAATCTCCATCTCCACTTCCGGAAGGGCTAATTCAGAACTTGATATATACTCAGCACTTACATTGTCTATCAGATATATCGAATATCCATCTTCCATTTCATCCCATTGATCAAATCCACCTACTGCCGTGAATTGAAGGATTATGGAGTCATTATTCAATGCCCAACTTTTATCTATCGGCAAAATGGTTTGGCTAAATTCATCCGCCTGTGTAGATATGGTATCAACAAATAAAGTATGATTTCCACTTTCATCTAAGATGCTTACGACACATCTCCCTGTTTGAAACAAGCTATCGCATTGGGAATCGAATTCAATTAATACCAGGTTGGATATTGCAATTTTTTGACTGAGCATGCCACTGAATGTAGCATCGATCCCATGAGCAGTACTGGATACTCTGGCGTGAAAGCCATTCTTGTTTTCTCCTTTATCTACTGGTGTTGAAGCAAGACCGAATTTATTTGTTTCATTATTTGTCTTCCAGCCGATGGGATTCTCATAGGGTTGTCCGATATGAATCACTTCCCAATCTTCGAAGGATGGATTTAGGAGTTGAGCATGTAGATTGCCAACCAAAATCCAAATTAAAAACAAAAGAAAGCGTCTCATTAAAAGGTTTTGAGGAAATTAAAGATTTCAAGTTACACAGATTAACAAAACAATTGAATTGTATTATTCCGGTCTAAATTAGTTCTGGACGTCATTAAGCTCAATATCGCAAAACAGTTATCGCCTCAGAATGCGAACCTTCATTTGAATCTATGCGGATAAAATAGAGTCCATTAAACAAACCCGAAACATCAATTTTCTTTGAAAATTTATTGATGTTTTCCTCCCAATGCCCGGACAGGATGCGTTTGCCGGTCGTATCAAAGATGTAGACGTCCAGAGGTGTTTTTTTACTCTGCTCAACATCCACATATAGATCAGCTGATGCTGGATTAGGACGTATTGAAAACTTCATATCAAAAGTGCCCGTATCTGTAACTGAACCATGGGTTGTATCAGGTATAACGAAATCAGTACAAGAAGGAGAAAGCGACCACAAGCTTTTTCGGTAAGAAGGTGATGCCAACACAGCATGCATGCGATAAACTTGTCCTTTCGTAAACATCACCGACAAAGAATCCGTGACATTATCCATAAAATTGATGATCATTTCCTTCGTATACTGGTGGCAGGTAGTGTAATGACCACAAAACGTCATTTCAAAGCCATGATTTGGCTCATTACTAATAGGGGTATCTTCTACGAAATCGTCTGCGCAATGGATTGCTTCATTCCACAACTCATACACACCAAGGTAGCCTCCAACAAGGTGCGTCAAAGGTTTTCCCAGATTATAAACAGGATCTCTTTTGCCATTTATTTGAGGCGGAATGAGGTATTTATAACTCATGACAATTCCATCAGAGGACTGCGGGCCACCCGGGTATTGAGCGAATCCCACTTCACTCTCCGGCAGATTACATATCCAAATATTTAGACAATGCTCTGACAGAATTGGATCAGAACCACCAAGGACAGTAGATTTAATAGCGGGATAAGAATCGAAGATGGCAACATTTGTAGATCTACGTTTTATCTGGTATTTAATTTTAGTTGAATCAAGTGTACTTGCAAGGCAAAATTCTATCTGGGGCACGAGTGCTTTTTCAACAAAAAGTGACACACAAGAATCGTAGTGAATTGGGTTAAAGGTTAGTGTATTAAAATCTGTATTAAGTTGCGCTAATTGGTGCAGTAATGTGGAATCCGAGATATATGGCATTCCGGGAGATTCAAGAATATGAAAAACTACCCTGACAGTTCTTTTTTCAATCTTATCTGACAACAAGAACAATGCAATGCTATCCTCCATGGAAGCAAGCCTTGCTGCATAAAGCGCATCATTGTTGAGAAGCCAATTGTTGTAAGCCTGTGTGGTGTATTTTCTGAATGGCTCCTGGACAGTTTGACTTTTGATATTGGTTAAGACACCAAATTGGATAAAGACCAGTAATAGAAAACGTAGTCGGCTTATTTTTTGGATGAATTCAAAGCATTGGTTCATTCTGGTTGGGGTTGTAACATAGATGTTGATTTGTAAATTTACACAACCTACCTAATACCTTTTGCCTCTTTTCGCTTCTTTAGCTTTTATGCCTCTTCAGCCTTTTCTACCCCTTTGCCCCTAAATCCCCTTATCAGGACTTCCTATCCTCCTATATCGGCTCTATAAACTCCATAAACCTATAATCTCCACAAACCCATAAACCTATAAACCCATAACCTACACAACCTCCATAACCTTTATAAGCTCAATAACCTTCATAAGCTTAATAACCTTCATAAGCTTATTAGGCTTATAAAGCTTTACCATTAGCCTGCCTTTAACGCTAATTAACCAACCAACTCCACAAAACTCATATCTTTGCCTTTCATCATATCATTACAATGAGCCAGGATCCTAAGTCACAGAAGAAAAAAGCAACCTTCAATAAACCTGCTACGACCCAACAATCCCGTCGTACCAGCACCCGTACCGTTCAGGCTTTCCCCCTGCTTTTTACCAAAGACAACTATCTCTATATAGGGATCGGCTGTGCCCTGATCGCACTGGGCCTGATCCTCATGCTCGGTGGCGATATGAAGGACCCTAATGTTTGGGACGAAAGTGTGATCTACAGCGCCCGTCGCATCACCTTGGCCCCTATTGTTATACTGGCTGGGCTCGGTATGCAGATCTACGCCATCTTTAAAAAGTAGTTTCCTGTTTCGAGTGCCGAGTAGTCAGTTTCGAGTGCCGAGTTTCGAGATTTTTGCTGATTACTGAATACCGGTCACAGAATACCTAATCCTGCGCACTCACGATCGAGGCTCACTTAATACAGATTACTGAATACCTACCCTGGTCATGCTAAAAATTGTCAGAGACTTATCAACAGCCGATTTTGTAAAAGGCTGTTTAATACTAATCGACAAACCAAAAGGCTGGACCTCCTTTGACGTAGTCAACAAAGTCAGGGGACTCATTCGTCATAAATACAATCTAAAAAAAATAAAGGTCGGCCACTCCGGAACCCTTGATCCTATGGCCACCGGCCTGCTACTGATATGTACTGGCAGCTGGACTAAAGAACTCCATCATCTCACAGGCTTAGATAAAAAATATACCGGTCTTGTCACGCTCGGTGTCGAAACCGACTCCTACGACACGGAAGGGAAAGTTGTAGCAACGAAGGATGTTCCACCACTTTCAATAGATGATATTAAACAACATCTTCATCCTTTCTTCGGAGAGTTTGAACAATATCCTCCTATTTTCTCCGCCATTAAAAAAGACGGCACCCCACTTTACGAACTAGCCCGCGCCGGCAAAGAAGTCAAGACTGAACCAAGGAAAGTAAAAGTCTACGACTTGCAGGTTCTGAATTACAATCCTCCAGTTGCAGAAATCATGATTCATTGCGGCAGTGGTTTCTATGTCCGCTCCCTAGCACATGACCTGGGAGAGAAAATCGGTTGTGGTGCACATCTATCCGGACTCATCAGGACAGATGTCGGTGAGTATAGTTTGAAGGATGGTTTTTCGATGGAGGATGTGGCAAAAGCTTTCGTTTAACAGATCAGAAAACTTCTTCGATAAATATTTCGCGCAGAGCCGCAGGCAAACTCCCAATTAAACTTCAATTTGATTTAAGCCGAAATGTAAACATCCCGCATTTAGCGGGATCGTCCCTCAGGACGAGGTGGTCAGAACATTGAGATCCAACCCATCAAACCTTCCCGAGCTCATCCACAATAAAACTGTATCCACATCTTTCCTGACAACTTTTACTTTCGCTGCTAATTCATCTGCAGAGGTCACGACATGCAGATCAGGCTCATCAAAATAGACTGCCAGCTGATCAGCCGAAATATCTGGCAATTTCTTGATGGCCAATGTATGCGGACTGTAATACACAATCTTCACATCCGCCGCTTCCAATGATCCTTTGTATTGCGGAAGAAACGCCGGATTGAGCGAACTAAACGTGTGCAACTCAAGACATGCTATTAAATACTGATCCGGATGTTTTTCACGAACCGCATTTACAGTGGCTTTAACCTTGGAAGGTGCGTGCGCGAAATCAAGATAAGCAGTGACATGTTCACTTTGATGCAACAACTGCAATCGCTTACTCGCACCGGTAAAGGATTGTATAGCAGTATAAAAATCTTTTGTTGGCAGTCCAATGGCATGGGTTGCTAATTGTGCAGCCTTGAGATTTTGAAGATTGTGATTGCCAAAGATTTCAAGTGGGTAGCTCATACCATTGTCCTCTTCGATGATGACCATACCATCAGACATCACATATGGATGTGTATGATAGCCTATGCATTTACAATCAGGAGTTAAGGTTTCCACCAATTCAACCAGGTCAGCATCCTCTGCGCAATAAATGAGCAGGTCTGTTGCACCGAGCGAATCTATCAATTGCCTGAATTGATCTACATAGGATGCATATGTCGGAAAGACATTCATGTGATCCCAGGCTATACCAGTGATAATCGTGATCTGTGGATGGTAATGGAAAAACTTCGGTCGTGGATCAAGCGGACTGGTGAGGTATTCATCACCTTCAAGAATGATAATGGGTGCATCCGTGATGGCAACGGGTTCCAGTGCACCGATCTTCGCTCCTATCATACGGTCTGCTCTGATGCCGCACTTGTCCAACACATGCGCAATCATTCCGCTGGTTGTAGTCTTACCATGACTACCCGCCACAACAATCCTCGTCTTTTCTTTTGAAATATTGTAAATGAATTCAGGAAAAGATTCGATTCTTAAACCCAAGGATTGAGCTTTAAGCAACTCAGGGTTGTCAGCACGGGCATGCATACCCAACACAACCACATCAATATCCTTCTGAATCCGGTCCGGATGCCAGCCCATGGCTTTAGGTAAGAGCCCCAAAGACGACAATCGACTTAGACTCGGTTCATAAATCTCGTCATCTGATCCGCTAACCTGATGCCCCATGGTATGCATTACCATGGCAAGGCTATGCATAATGCTACCCCCGATAGCAATGAAATGGATCCTCATAGGATGTGTATTTGGCCTAATCTTTGTATTTTTTTACAAAAACAAGCATAAATAAGATAATTTTGCACTTTAATACGGCGCTGGTTCGTTAAGCGTTTATCATCAAAAATATATTCCACCGTCTTTTAAAGTCCCTTTAACGGGATTTAAGGCCAGAGGGATAAAGCAAAGAAAAGAAATGTCAAACATGAAAGTATCTTCTTTAAAGTTCGTTCTGATTGCAGTAGGTTTAGTTGCCTGTGTATCAATGACTACCAGTTGCAACAAAGGGTACGGATGCCCTAGTGACTTCCATGCAGACGCTGTCACAACGATGCCGGCTGACCTGCATCCTGGCTGTTAACACCAAATTCCTGCCAGGGAAAGAATACACTAGCACCTCCGTTTTCAGGGTGAAAATTGAGTACAGACACCAACTTACCATCACCTATGCCTGATCATACTGTCTCCCGGCTACTCGGTTGGGAAGATGTATACATTATTACCACCAGGGATGGGTCTGATACCCTCTTTAGCAGGGCTTTTGATGCCACGTACCACTCGATTTATGGTGCAGTAGGAGAAAGCAAGCATGTTTTTATCCAAAATGGCCTTGACAGCCACCTTCCACTTGATAAGATTTCCATATTGGAATTTGGATTCGGCACCGGCCTGAATGCTTTTTTGGCCTTTCTCTTTGCCCTCCGGCATGAAAAACAGGTTGAATATACCGGCATAGAAGCCTTCCCGATTGATTTCAAAGTAGCTGAGCGACTGGATTATCCGGCTTACTTGTCTTTTCCTGAAGAACGTGACATTTTCCTCAGGATGCATACCGAGCCTTCTTTCGTACTTGAATCATTTGAGTTTTCCAAAAAGTCAACTTTTGACGAAGTGGATAAGTCCTCATTATTCAATTGCATCTTCTTCGATGCCTTCGCTCCCGGTGCCCAACCGGAACTTTGGGAACAACCTGTATTTGATGCTTTGTATAAGATGACTGCAGGAAATGGATGCCTCGTCACGTATTGCGCCCAGGGAGAAGTCCGCCGTCGACTGATAGCTGCTGGTTACAATGTAGAACGCCTTGCAGGTCCCCCGGGCAAGAGGGAGATGCTAAGGGGTGTTAAGATTTCAGCATAAAAGGATATCCAGCAAAGAGCCAAATTAGCGGGTATATGCCTCTTTCATAGTAATTAGTGATCACAGAAGACTGATTACTGCGCACTGCTGACTGAAGACTGAAATCAGCCCACTGAATTACCTATTTTTACAGGATAAAATAAAATCAATAGCATGTCAGAAAATAAAGAGCTACTGGGCGTCGGATCCAGGGTCAAACATCCTGCTTATGGTGATGGCGTCATCATACGTTTACATCCTGCAGCCTATGAAGTAAGCTTCATGGTATATGGAATCAAAAATGTTGGAAAGGAATATACACAGTGGGATATCATCGAACGAATTGAAACAACCGAACCTGTCTCTTATACAGAAGCTGAGCGTTCTCTGATGAAAATATTGAAGACCTGGGGTGAAATCACAGAGATCGTGCCCATAGGCGATAAATGGAAAGGTGGGGTCATGTTATTACAACCTTTTGACAAAAGCCTGAAACCAAAAGATGTTCCGGTCGAAACATTTTTTCACAAGATCGTCATGCTTCGCGATCGTCTACGTGTGTTGGAACAAAAGATCAACAGCAACCCGAAACTTACGGATGAGGATAAGATTGACATGCAGCAATACATCACCCGCATCTATGGTAGCCTGACTACGTTTAATGTGTTGTTCCGTGAAAAAGAACACCAGTTTGTAGGTGATAAAGCTAGCTAAATCCAAAAAGCATGATCAAGTGGTTGGTGTTTCTTTCTTTGTTGATGACATCTGTTTCGTGCCTAAAGCTTGGTGAGCCTTTTAAAGGAATACCGCCTGGAATGTGGCGTGGCGTCCTTTATTTGAGTGATACAGATGATGCTTTTGATGAAAAATCGCAAGGTCAGCTCCCCTTCAACTTTGAAGTGATCTATGATACCCCTGATTCATTTCACATCGTCATCCATAATGGAAAGGAACGTATTGTCGTCAATGACATTCGCATGGGAGTTGACAGGCGGGTAGCACGGGACACGATCTATATTGATTTTCCAATCTACGATTCACACATCACTGCCCAATATGAAGAAGATGCTATCGAAGGTTGGTGGGTAGTGAGGAACCGGAAAGATTACAAGATCCAATTCAAAGCATTGCATGGGCAGAATTATCGTTTTTTTCAAACACCTGAGCCTCCTGCAGCTAACCTTACGGGAAGATGGGATTGCATGTTTGAAATTGAAACAGACCATCCTACCAGAGCCATTGGTGATTTCGTGCAAGAAGGAAATAATATTACAGGCACGTTCATGAGCAACACGGGTGATGACAGATATCTTGAAGGGGTTGTCAACGGTGACAGACTCCACCTTTCTGTTTTTGATGGCAGCCATGCATATTTGTATGAAGCCAAAATTGTAAATGGCCAATTGAGTGGCATCTACCGGTCAGGAATTCATTTCAAAACGTATTGGGAAGGAAAGCGATCCGATACAATAGAGATTGCTGATCTCGGCGATCCGCTTGCCTTGACACAGATGAAGACAGATGAACCCTTCTCCCTGGCATTACCAGCACCCGATGGAACTACGATTGATATCAACAAAGGTGAATATGCCGGAAAACCAAAGATCATACAGGTGATGGGCACCTGGTGTCCTAACTGCAGAGATGAGACGACGTATCTTTTGGAATATCTTCAGAAAAATCCTAACCCTGGTTTTAATATTCTTGGTGTTGCCTTTGAAAGACATACTGAAATTCCCAAGGCTCTTGAAGCTTTGAAAACATATAAAGCAAAAATGAAAATCCCCTACCCGATTGTATACGGGGGATCAAATGATAAAAACAAAGCATCAGAGGTTTTGCCTATGTTAAATAAAGTCGTAGCATATCCTACTATGATTTTCCTGGATGCAAACAATAAGGTAGTTGCCATCCATACTGGATTTGCTGGTCCGGCTACGTCGGGATACGAAGATTTTAAAACGGAATTTGAAACGTTGGTTCAAAAAATGAAATCAAAGTGATGAACAAATGCGTCCTGATCACCGGAGCTTCCAGTGGTATCGGCTTAGCCACCGCAAAGGAATTTGCGATTCATGGCTATGATCTGATATTGACAGCAAGGCGTGAAGACAGGCTTAAGGAAATCAGTGATGAACTGAGGTTAAATCAAACGATTGATGTCCAGACTTTATGTTTTGATATCAGGGATCAGCAAGCCTGTGCAACTGCTATGGCCACCATTGCTAAACCTATTGATATCCTGATCAACAATGCCGGTCTTGCAAGAGGTCTTGACTTTATCCATGAAGGCGATCTTGCTCATTGGGAAGAAATGATCGATACGAACATCAAAGGTTTACTTTATATGACCCACCTGGTTAGCCCGGGCATGGTCGAACGTAAATCAGGTCACATCATCAATCTATGCTCCACTGCAGGTAAAGAAGTCTATCCTAAAGGAAATGTCTATTGTGCCACCAAGTTTGCTGTTGACGCATTGACCCGATCCATTCGCGCAGATCTTTATACACACGGTATCAGAGTCTCCCAGGTGGCTCCCGGACATGTTGAAGAAACAGAATTTGCACGCGTTCGTTTTCATTGGGATACTGAGAAAGCAAGTATTTACAATGATTTCAACCCGCTGACTTCAAAAGATGTTGCGGAAGCGATCTATTTCATAGCTTCCCGTCCTCCACATGTCAATGTACAAGACATACTGATGATGGGAACTCAACAAGCAGGAAGTATGATGGTGGACAGGAGTGGAAGAAAATACGATTAATAATTGACGATTTACGATTTTGGATGGACGATTTGATATTCCCAACTCACAAATTTCTGACGACTCACGACTCACGCTTTTCACACACAACTCATACTTCGACTTCGCTCAGCACAAGCAATTGACAATTCACAACACCCACACAAAACTGTACACTCGAAACTCGAAACTGATAACTCAAATAACATGAAATACAATTTAATCTTCCTCCTTGCAATCATCCTGACCTTATCGTCTACCAGTTGCAAAAACGATCACAAGTCATCCGTATTTGAAAAAACTGAATCTACCACTCCTATGGATTTACATTCGTTTGCAAGACCTGAATCTGCAGTCGTCAAGCATCTTTCACTTGACTTGTTTGTAGATTTTCCATCAAAGAAAATCTCCGGAACAGCCAGTTATGATATTGAGGTCAAACAAGGAGCCGATAGCATTATTCTGGATACACGCGATCTTGATATCCAGAAAGTAACTGTAGATGGGCAAGAAACGACTTTCAAACTTGGTGCAAACCAGGAATGGCTTGGCCAACCGCTGGCAATTCCTGTCCATGTAAATTCTAAAAAAATGGTCATCACGTATGCTACACGACCAGGAGCAGAAGCATTGCAGTGGCTTGAACCATCACAAACGACAGGCAAGAAATATCCTTATCTCTTTACACAAGGCCAGGCTATCCTGACAAGAACCTGGATTCCAATCCAGGACAGCCCTGGTATCCGTTTGACGTATGATGCTAAAATTTCTGTTCCTGAAGAACTCATGGCCGTTATGAGTGCATCTAATCCTCAAACAAAAACTGCGGATGGGATATATACTTTCAAAATGGAACAGCCTATACCTGCATACCTGATTGCGCTTGCAGTGGGTGACCTTCAATTTGAAGCTATAGGTAAAAGAACAGGAGTTTATTCGGAGCCATCGATCGTACACAATGCAGCAGTAGAATTTTCAGACATGGAAAAAATGGTGGAAGCTGCAGAGGCGTTATATGGACCATATCAATGGGAGCGCTATGACGTGATTGTGTTACCTCCCTCATTTCCTTTTGGAGGAATGGAAAATCCACGACTCACGTTTGCAACACCGACTATTCTCGCTGGTGATAAATCTCTTGTCGCCCTTATTGCACATGAACTTGCCCATAGTTGGTCAGGTAATCTTGTCACCAATGAGACATGGAATGACTTCTGGCTCAACGAAGGTTTCACTGTGTACTTTGAACAACGCATCATGGAAGCACTTTATGGCAAACCATACACTGACATGTTGACAAGCCTCGGTTACCAGGGTCTGAAAGCTACTGTAGGAGAACTCGATCCAAAGGACACACATCTATTCCTTGACCTGAAGGGAAGATCTCCGGATGATGGCATGAATGATATCGCGTATGAAAAAGGTGCTCATTTTCTCATGATGCTGGAAGCTAAAGCTGGCAGACCTGCGTTTGATGCCTTCCTCAAGAAATATTTTGATGAGCATAAATTTCAATCCATGTCCACCTCCAGGTTTCTTGAATATCTCAATGCAAACCTGCTCGAACCAAATCATCTTGACGTCAATGTAGATGAATGGGTATATGGACCCGGACTACCTACCAATATTCCCGTTGTCGTTTCAGAAAATTTTGCTAAAGTGGATATTCAGGCTGCTAATTTTATCAAAGGACAACCGGCACCATCGTTAAACACTACAGGTTGGTCTTCACATGAATGGTTGCACTTTATACTTGCCCTGCCAGATTCACTTTCTACTGTACAAATGAAAGACCTTGACAAGTCTTTTGGCTTCACCAAAACCGGCAACAATGAAATCAAGGATGCCTGGTTTAAATTGGCGATTAACCAAGGCTATGGAAAAGAAATACTGCCTTCGATACGCTCATTCCTCGTAAATGTCGGCCGCAGAAAATACCTGACCCCACTCTATGGTGCCATGATTGAAAAAGGCATGATCGCAGATGCGAAAAGTATTTTTGCAGAAGCAAGGCCAAATTATCACAGTGTATCTTACAATACCATTCAAGGGATGCTGGATAAAGCGAAAGGCTAAGGGCATAGAGCATAGAGCATAGAGCATAGAGCATAGAGCATAGAAATTAATAAAAAATGCAGGCTTCGCCTGCATTTTTTATTAATACGTTAAGCGTAATTTCAATTACGCGGTTGCTGAGCTGTAGGACATGGATTAGCGTAAACAGGTCGAAGCATGTGCTTCAGCAAGGTTAACCTTACGACCTCACAGTTTTCACGAGATAGTACATCGCCGAGGTCACAAAATTTCGCAGTAAAGGCACTTTACTGATAAACCCATTTTGTACACGCGGCTTGACACCAAACTTATAAAAGTATATTGGATTAAAAAGGTATGGTCTTTTCGCAATGATCGCTAGTTTGTTTAAGCGTAAACATTTTTCGAATCGTTCGATCGAAATACCGGTATCCTTTATTTCAAGTAATTCTTCTACAGTCATTGGAGATTCACCGGCCAATTTCAAAAACCCTTTATACAATGGCCTTGGAAGTAGATGGTAATATGGAAGTTTGTTAAGCCATTTATTTTTAGCAATCTGTTGATGTCCTCCATAGGGCATTTGCCACGGTGGAAATCCGAAAAAGATCAACCCACCTTGTTCGAGAAAAGCCGGAAGGTGCGACATGAATTCCAATTGCCCTGGTATATGTTCGATGACATCTTTCAGGATCACAAGATCATACTTTCCACCAAGATCATGCTCAGGATCGATATCCGTGATGTTCCTGTTGACAAATTCAATACGTCCTTCCTTGAGAGCTTGTTCATGATATTTTTCAGCTGACGCAATTCGACTTGGAGACAATTCAATGCCCGTGCAAAAAGCTCCTTCTTCAAGAAATGCTTTTAACACACCCGCTTCCGCACAACCAATTTCCAATACACGGTTCCATTTTTTACCTGGTGCATGTTGTCGTAAAAAAGGCAGTATATGTTCTTTCGTCACGCGGTATTGCATGTCGAAATACCGGTCCTTGTCACTGTGAAATTCGTACATCAGTTTCCTTTAAAAACAGCTTTGCGCTTTTCAATAAAAGCGCTGGTCCCCTCTTCAAAATCAGCACTGGCGGCTACTTCACCAAAAGTCCTTGCTTCGAGCGCATAACCATCTACACCAGGAACAAAAAATCCGTTGACACATTTGATTACTCCTTTCAATGCAAGCGGCCCACGTGAATTCATCTTTGCAGCGAGCTCCAGTGATCGTGTCAATAAATTTTCAGGTTCGACAACATAATTGACAAGGCCTAATGCCAGAGCTTCATCTGCAAGGATCATGTCACCTGTCAATAAAAACTCTATTCCCTTCCCTTTGCCAATCAATTGGATCAATCGTTGTGTTCCTCCATATCCTGGCACAATACCGAGTCCTACTTCAGGCTGCCCAAAGCGTGCTTTATTTGAAGCAACACGTATATGACACGCCATCGCAAGTTCGCAACCTCCACCTAGAGCAAAGCCGTTGACCGCTGCAATTACCGGCAGATGGAATTCTTCAATCAGTTTAAAAATCTGTTGTCCTTTACTACTCAGGTTTTCTGCCTGGGAGCTGCTAAGGCCATGCAATTCCTTGATATCGGCGCCCGCTGCGAATGCTTTTTCTCCGCTGCCAGTAATGATCACGCAGCCCATTGAATGATCCTTATAATCATTGGAGAAAAATGATTTCAATTCGTCAAACATCAACGCATTGAGTGCATTCATCGCATCCGGCCTGTTGAGTCGAAGGATGAGGACATTATCACTAACCTCAGTAAGAAGGGTTTGGTATGATTTCATAGAGCAAAAATAGCGAAAAGCATAGAGCATGAAGAAGGCTGGAAAACAGGTCTACATCAAATTCCTCGTAACCCAATAAACTAAAATGATAATCAATGCGATATAGGCCGCAGTCGCTCCATAATATTTTCCTCTGACCAATGGCCAATGATTGGGAAAAAATGATGAAATCATTACGCCAGCCAATCCATACAGGATCGCAGGAATCAACAATACATTTAGCTTGAAGGCTTCAATAAAATGACCATGCAGGATTTGATGAATGCCACGCTGTGATCCACAACCAGGACATAACAATCCTGTTAAACTACGGAAAGGACATTTTGGAAAAGGAAATTTCGCAGGATCTGCCAATCCATATAACACAATCGCAATTGTTATGATAAACAGCCAGAGAAAAATTTCTTTCTTCAACTATACTTCTATGCCAGCTCCACCTAGGCCTGCGATAACACCAAAAATCATCAGCAAAGCATATAGTACGATGAGTACAAAGCCGCTAATCGCTCCTAGCTTGACCCATTTGGCGGCTTCCTTACTTGATCTATGAGCAGCATCATACTGTCCTGAAGTCCATAAGGTATCCACCTTAGTGGCATGAATGATACCGATGATACCAAAAGGCAGGCAACAAAAAATAGTCACAAGGATGGATTCCACTAACCAATTTTTAGGTCTTACCTCACCTACAGGTGGCATGTATGGTACATTGGAAGACATCTGAAAATCAGGAATAGGCTGAAATAATGCCTGCAGATCTGCCATGTTCCGAGCTGGAACCCAATCGACTAAGCCTTCTTTCCATACCAGCGTTTCCTGGTTGATACCCTTATCTTTTAACTCTTCAAGAGAATATGGACCGAATCGTTCCTTGCCATCCGTGTAGTAATATTGGGACATGATTTATTTGGTTTGACAAACAATGTACTAAAAAAATATATAAGCTATCAGCCGTTAGCTATCAGCTTTCAGTGTCGAGTTTCGAGTTTCGAGTATTAAGTATTTGAACTTCGATACCCTCTCACATCTCACGATTCACGATTTACAATTTACTCTTCATTCTTCACTTAACAAATCCGGCCTCCTCTCCGTGGTCCGCTCAACAGATTGCTGATAGCGCCATTCGTCTATTTTGGCTTCATGTCCACTCAGCAAGATATCAGGTACTTTCAAACCTTCCCATTCAGCAGGTCGTGTATACACAGGAGGTGCAAGCAAATCATCCTGAAATGAATCTGTCAAGGCAGAAGACCCATCATTCAACACACCAGGAATTAAACGGCCAATAGTGTCCGCCAAAACAGCAGCAGCCAGCTCACCCCCACTCAATACATAGTCTCCAATGGAAATTTCCATGGTGACAAACGTATCCCGGATACGCTGATCAATTCCTTTGTAATGCCCACATATAAATAGCAACCTTGATTTGAGGGACAACTTATTTGCTATCGACTGGTTCAGCGTGATTCCATCCGGTGTCAGATAAATAATCTCATCATAAGGGGCTTCAGTCTCAAGTTGCCTGATAGCATCTGCGATCGGTTGCGCCATCAATACCATACCAGCACCGCCACCAAAAGCAGTATCATCTATTTGCTTGTAACTACCGATGCCAAAAGTCCTAAGATCTATAACTCGAATCTTCAGCAGATTCCTATCCGCCGCACGTTGAAGTATGGAATGCGAGAAAGGACCTTCCAGGAGCCCGGGGACTACAGCAAGGATGTCAATCTGCAACATCACACGTATGGTTTAAATGAATTATTGAATCTCTAACAATTCGATATCAAAGATCAATGTGGAATATGGTTGAATAGTACCACCTGCACCTCTTTCTCCATAAGCGAGTTGGTATGGAATGAAAACCCTCCATTTTGATCCGATCGGCATTAACTGAAGCACCTCAGTCCAACCTGGTATAACACCATTGAGTGGAAAGGCTATCGGTTCACCACGATCTACTGAACTATCGAATACAGTACCGTCAATCAACGTACCATGATAATGTACGAGCACCTTATCCGTGGCTTTTGGTTTAGCGCCTGTTCCTGCTGTGAGTACTTCGTATTGCAAACCATCGGCAAGCGTAACTACGCCTTGTCGGGTTTTGTTTGTTGCAAGAAATTGCTCGCCTGCAGTTTTATTTCCTTCGTGTTGTTTCATCTGTTTTTTGCTTGCGCTTGCCTGTACATTCTGACCGCACTGTTCGAGCGGAATGAGGGATGTTTCGCCTTTTAAGGAAGTTGTTAAGCCTTGAGCAATGAGCTCCGGTTTAAGATCACCAAAACCTTGTTGACGTAGGTTCTCGGCAATCAATACACCCAGGCTATAGGCCAGACTATCATCGGCTGTTTTGAAAACCTGTGCTTTCAGTGTGTTATCCATAAGTAGTGTAAAAAGAATTAAGGTTGAAATTAGTTTCATGACTTTTTCATTTCTGCGTAATACTGATAGTAATTAGGTATGGTCTCAATCCCCTTATAGAAATTGAACAATCCATAATGTTCGTTCGGGGAATGTATGTCATCTGAATCAAGCCCAAATCCCAGAAGAACCGTCTTAATTCCAAGAATAGATTCAAACAAAGCAACAATCGGAATACTTCCACCGGAGCGTTGTGGCAGAGGCGCTTTACCAAAACTCTTAAACATGGCTTTTGAAGCTGCCTTGTATTCAATGGTATCCGTTGGTGTGACAGCAGGTTTTCCGCCATGATGTGGTGTCACTTTAACCTTGACGGATGGGGGTGCCATTTTTGTAAAATACGCAGTGAATAACTCCGTCATTTTATCAGGATCCTGATGTGGCACGAGTCGCATACTGATTTTAGCAAAGGCTTTGCCCGGCAAAACTGTCTTCGCTCCTTCACCGATATAGCCTCCCCAAATTCCATTGACATCAAGTGTAGGACGTATGGACGTTCTTTCAAGTGTTGTATAACCTTTCTCCCCTAATACTGCACCTACATCGAGAGATTTTTTATAATCCTCCTCATTGAATGGTGCCATATTCATTTCCTTGCGTTCTTCAACGGACACTTCATCAACATCATCATAGAAACCTGGAATGGTGATATGTCGGTTCTCATCATGCATCGCAGCAATCATGCTACAAAGTATGTTGACAGGATTTGCAACTGCTCCTCCGTAAACACCGGAATGCAAATCTTTATTAGGTCCGGTCACTTCTTTCCAGCACAGTGGGATCCGAAGCTTGGAATTCACGTGACTTGAAGTCGCGGC
>JADMIO011529871.1_pt1 | contig 18665 bp, 11 predicted proteins | sample 8958161 | NCBI WGS metagenome assembly JADMIO01 (sample SAMN16585339, study PRJNA669376) | soil metagenome | isolation source: Crop rotation soil | place: USA: Cullars Rotation, Alabama | collected 2011 | reverse complement strand
ACGAAAGGCCCAGTCTTTCGACTGAGCCTTTCGTTTTATTTGACCATGTTGGTATGATTTAAATTAATACGACTCACTATAGGGTCAGTGCGGCCGCGACTTCAAGTCACGTGAATTCCAAGCTTCGGATCCCACTGTGCTGGAAAGCGAGTTTCATGCGCAACCGACTAACTCTCGCCATCGCTGCGCTGCCGCTTTCGTCTGCGGCCTTTGCCGGCGCCTGGCCGCAGGATGCGGGCCATGGGCTGGTCATCGTCACCGCGTCAGGATCGAACAGCGGCAAGGGCTATGACGCCAACGGCCATGTCGTCGACATCGCCGATTACAAGAAGCGCGAAGCCTTCGCGCTGATCGAATACGGCCTGACCGACAAGATCACCCTCGTCGCACAGCCGAGCTTTCGCCATGTCAGCGTACAGGGCGGGAGCACCAGTGACGGGCTGGGCTATACCGATCTGGGCGCGCGGGCGCTGGTCGCGAAGGGCAAGAGCTCGGTCTTCTCGCTGCAGGCGACGGCGCGCATTCCGGGCGTGCGGCGGCAGGATTCGTTGGCGCAGGTCGGCAGCACGGGGGCGGAAACCGATCTGCGCGGGCTCGGCGCCACCAGCTTCAAGATCGGCAAGGCCGATGCCTTCCTCGAAGCCGAGGGATCATACCGCTTCCGCTTTGGCGCGCCGCCCAACGAAGTGCATGCCGACGTCACCTTCGGCGTGCGGCCGGTGTCGAAAGTGCTGCTGCTCGCCCAGTCGTTCAACACCTGGTCCGACGGGCGCGGGCGCGGCGTGTTCGACAAATATCGCTATCACAATATGCAGGCGAGCGTGGCGCTCGACATCACCGATCACTGGTCGATCCAGGCAGGCGCGATGCGCACCGTCGGCGGCGAGAATGCGCTCCGCGAGCGCGGGCTTTTGTTCGGCGTGTGGCGCAAATTCTGATGCGCGTGCTGATCATCGACGATGACGCGCTGATGCGCGAACTCGCGACGTTCTCGCTGTCGATGGACCCGGGCATCGAGGTGCGCGAGGCGGACGGCGGCGCGGCGGCGATCGAGCTGCTCCAGACCAGCGGCTGGCGGCCCGATCTCGTCCTGCTCGACATGCAGATGCCCGAGATGGACGGGGCGGCAACCTATGCCCGTCTGCCGCGCGACCTGCGCGTCGCGGTGATGACCGCGGTGCCCGAAGAGGCTGAGCCGTTGCTGGCGCTCGGCGCCATCGGGATCATCCCGAAACCGATCGATCCGGTAAACTTTGCCGATCAGGTTCGTTCGTTTAAGGCTGCATAGTAAGGGGTGTATTAGGGATCCCGGCTGTAGGAGAGCGTATGTCGCCGCAGATCCTCATCGCTGACGATCATCCGCTGTTCCGGCAGGCGCTGGAATCGGTGATCCATTCGATTGATGCCGATGCGCAGGTCAGCGCAGTGGGCACAGTGTCCGAAGCGCTCGATGCGCTGGCGGCAGGCAAATATGATCTCGCCTTGCTTGATCTGGTCCTGCCGGGGGCCGAGCGGCTGTCCGGACTCAACGATCTGAAAAAGGCTGCGCCGGACACGCCGGTGGCGATCGTCTCGGCGCACCGCGATCCCGCGATCGTCGATCAGGCGCGCGCAATGGGTGCGATGGGTTTTGTGCCCAAGGCGGTCGAACTCGCCGTGCTGCATGAAGCGATGGGCTGCCTGATGAAGGGCGAGAAATGGTTTCCGGCGGCCGAGCCTCGCGGCGCGGTCGACGAGGCGCATGACGATGCGGTCGAACGCATCGGCACGCTCAGCCCGGCGCAGCGCGTCGTGCTCGACGCTTTGCTCGCGGGCCGGGTCAACAAACAGATCGCGCGCGACATGGACATCAGCCTCGCGACGGTGAAGGCGCATGTCAGCGGCGTGCTGCGCAAGCTGGGCGTCGATACGCGGACGCAGGCGGTGTTGCTCGCCCGCCCGGTGCTGGAAATCAGCGATGGCTGAGACGGCCGCCGCGCCGGCTTCGTCCCCCAAGCGCGCTTTATTCACTCTGCCGCCTATCGCCGCGCTGCTGGCAGTCGGCTTCGGTTATTTCACCGGCAGTTACGGCAGCCATTTGCTGGCGCTGGATACCGACGAGGTGGCGTTTTTCTGGCCATCAGGCGCAATCTTGCTGGCGGCGTTGTTACTCGGGAAGCGTGACCAGTGGCCGGTCTATGCAGTCGTCTCGCTGATCTGCGGCATGGCGGCGGACTTGCTGAGCGGCGCACAGTTCGGCTCCCCCGCGCTGGTGACACCGCTCAACGTGCTCGAGGTCGTCGGCGTTGCGATGCTCCTCAAGCAGTGGGATCCGCGCGGACCGAGCTTCACGACGCTGACGGGAATTATCAAGTTCATCGGCGCGGTCGCGTGTGGCGCGGCCTTCACCGCGATCGTCGGCGCGGCGGCAGTCGATCAGCTGGCGGGCGCCGATTTCCTGTCGCGCTGGCTGACCTGGTTCGCGGCGGACGCGCTCGGCATGCTGCTGGTGACGCCGCTGATCGTTACGTTGCTCAACCTGCGCGAGGGGCGGCAGGAAGCGCCGGCACGGCTGCGTGCCGAGGGCGTGTGGCTGTTCGGCGCTGTCGCGCTGATGAGTTTTGTCGTGTTCAGCACCGACACTGCGCCCTTAGCGTTCGCGGCGATCCCGTTTGTGCTGCTGGCGACGCTGCGGCTCGGTGCGCTGGGCGCGACGATCTCGACGCTGATCGTGACCGCGGTGGCGGTGACGATGACCGCATTCGGCCACGGTCCGCTCAACCTCGTCAGCGGTGGCCTGATCGCGCGCGTGCAATATCTCCAGCTCTATCTGGCTGTCGTCTTCGTCGCGACCCTGCCGCTGAGCGGCATTCTTGCCGAGCGCGAGGAACTTGCCGCGCGGATCGCCGAGAGCGACGAAAGCTATCGCCGGATGGTCGGCACGGTCAGCGACGTGATCTACCAGACCAGCCCTGAAGGCCATTGGACCTTCCTCAACGGGGCGTGGCGGGATTTGACCGGGTTCACCACCGAAGAGACGATCGGCAAGAATTTCCTGTCTTCGGTTTACGTCGCGGACCGGCCCGCGCTGCTTGCAGCGATTGCCGATGCGACCGAGCGTGATCTCGACCAGATCAACCGCGAAGTCCGTTTCGTCGATGCCAATGGCCGCACGCGCTGGTCCGAGTTGCGCGCGCGCGTGCTGCGCGACCGCAACGGCAAGGTGGCGGGATCGTCGGGGACGCTGACCGACATCACCCAGCGCAAGCAGGAGGAGGGGCGCCGCCTCGCCGAGGAAGCGCGTTACCGCGCGATTTTCGACCACGCAGTCGACGCCATTCTGATCATCGACGATCTCGGCCGCGTCCGCTCGCTCAACCCCGCGACCGAGCGGATGTTCAACAGCACCTGGTCGTCGATGGAAATGGTCGATCTGCGCGAGCTGATCCGCTGGGACGGAGACGACCAGCGCGGGCTCGATTTCGACCGCTCATTGCTTGCCGCGAAGGAAGGCGAGGGGATTTGCGCCGATGGCCGCAGCTTCCCGATCGAATTGTCGGTGAGCGAATGGCGCGCCGACAATGCGCGTTATTTCACCGCGATCCTGCGTGACATCACCGCGCGGCGCGAGGCCGAGCAGGCGCTAACCGAAAGCGAGAGCCGCTACCGTCTGCTCGCGCAGAATATTTCGGACGCGATCCTGCGTCTCTCGGTCGACGGCAAATGCCTCTATGCCTCGCCCTCAGCGGTCGAGTTGGCGGGACGCTCGGCTGAGGACATGATCGGCCGTTACGTCACCGATTTCGTCGAGGAGGAAGACCGGCAGGACGTCCGCGAGGTTCACATGAATGTCGTGACGAACCCGGGCAGCTCGGCAACGGTTGGTTATCGCTACCACCATCCCGATGGCCGGATGCTCTGGCTCGAAACCAACACTCGCAGCGTCGCCGATGCGTCGGGCCGCACGGTCGAGGTGATTTCGGCGATCCGCGACATTAGCGGGCGAAAGGCGCTGGAGGACGAGCTGGTCGCCGCGCGCGATGTCGCCGAGGCGGCGGCGCAGGCCAAATCCTCATTCCTCGCTAATATGAGCCACGAAATCCGCACGCCGATGAACGGCGTGCTGGGGTTCGCCGAAGTGCTTGCAAAGGCCGATTTGACGCCCGAGCAGCATCGTTATGCCGAAGCCATCGTGACCTCGGGCCGCTCGCTGATGCGTCTGCTCAACGACATTCTGGACATGTCGAAGATCGAGGCTGGGGCACTCGAAGTCGCGATCGAGCCGTTCGATCTGCCGCATCTGCTGCGCCAGTGCGGCAATCTCTTTGCGCCCACCGCCGAAGCCAAGGGGCTCGACCTCAACCTGGTCCTCTATGGCGATTTGCCGCATTATGTTCGCAGCGATCCGCACCGGTTGCGGCAGATCCTGCTCAACCTGCTCGGCAACGCGATCAAGTTCACCACCTCGGGGCATGTCGAGCTTGCGGCTTATATGGACGAGCCCGGCATGTTGCGCGTGGCGGTGGCCGACAGCGGTATCGGCATCCCGCTCGAGCGGCAGGCCTCGATCTTCAACGAGTTCGAGCAGGAAGATGCTTCGACTTCGCGGCGTTATGGCGGGACGGGACTGGGGCTGAGCATCAGCCGTAAGCTCGCCGCGCTGCTCGGCGGGACGCTCGAACTGCACAGTGAGCCTGGTGTCGGGACGACGGTGACGTTGGTCATCCCGGTCGAGGTGACCGATGTCGCGCCGGTCAAGATCGGCGGCCCGGGCGAACCTCGAAGCACCGCGGCTCGTCCGGCGCACATTCTTTTGGCCGAGGACGTCGAGATCAACCGCGAACTGGCCAAAACGCTCCTGACCGGAGCGGGCCACACGCTCGACATGGTCGAAAACGGCGCCAAGGCAATCGCCGCGGTCGAGGCGGGCGATTACGATCTCGTCCTGATGGACGTGCAAATGCCAGAGGTCGACGGGCTCGAAGCGACGCGCGCGATCCGCGCGATGGGCGGGCGTTATGCCAATCTGCCGATCATCGCGCTGACCGCCAATGCCTTCCGCGCCGAGATCGACGCCTGCCTTGTAGCAGGCATGAACGACCATGTCGTCAAGCCGATCGATGAAGCCAAGCTGCTCGCAGCCATCGACCATGCACTGAAAGACCGACCGGAGCGTGCCGTCATGCCCGAACCGACCCCAGCCGTACCTGCTCCCGCAACCGAGCCTGCGGCGCGTCCGGCCCCCGTGCTGCCGCCCGCGCTGCGCGAGAAGTATTTCGTCCAATGCCGCGAGGCCGCTGTGGCGCTCGATGCGGCGTTGATGTCCGGGGATGCCAAGGCGGTGATTGCGACCTGTCACAAGCTGTCGGGCGTTTCGGCGGTGTTCGGATTTCCGCAGATTGGCAATGCCGCGCGCGCAATCGAAGGTGCCGTGAAGGATGACGGGTTGAACCAGGAGACGATGGCGCAGGCGGCGCAGCTCGCGCTCGACCTGCAGGCGATGAGCGCGGCCTAACGCCAGCGCCCGGCGACGCGTTTTTCCGCCGGCTTGTTCTGGATCGTGAAATCGGTGTCGGCGGGACCACCGCCATGCGGATCGCTGAACCAGCGCCAGATCAGCACATCCGGAATTTGCGCCCTTGCGGCAGCGTCGAGCCATTCGCCGATCACGGCAGCCTGTAACGCGTCATCGGGCGCGGCGTGGCGTTCTTCGGCGCTTTCCCATGGTTTGGCCGCTGCTCCGTGCGCTGACCGCAGGCCGATTTCACCGATCAGCACCGGCTTGCCCGCCGCGCGGGCGATGCGGTTCACGCGCGCCAGCGTCGCGTCCATTGCCTGAGCGCGCAGTGCCGGACTGCCCGGCAATGGCGGATAAAGCGACGCGCCAACGCGGTCGACATGGCGCCAATGGGCGAAGCGTTCGACCTCCTCCGCCCCATGCGCGACATAGGTCAGCCGCCCGGCAAAGGTCTTGCGGACCTGTGCGATCAGCGGCGCCCATTCAAGGCGCGCGGCCGCGCCGACGATCTCGGTGCCGATGACCAATTCGTCGACGCGTTCGGCCTGCGCGAGCGCGGCGAGTTCGAGCAGATGCGGGCCGTAGCTCGCAAACCAGGCGGACCAACCATCGCGCGGCGCGATCGCCCCCGCCCAGGCGCCCGGCACCCAGATATGCGGCTTGATGATCGGGCGCAGCCCTGCCGCACGCGCCTGTGCAATCCCCGCGCGGAGGCGGCTGAGTGGCAAGGCGTCGCCCATCACCACCGCCGCGCTTGCCGCATCGTGCTGCCAGAAGAAGGGGATCAGCGCGACGCTGTTTGCGCCCATCGCCGCCACGCGCCGGAAACTGTCGAGCGCCGCGTCGCTGCCGAACGGTGCCTTGTTCGTCTCGACCAGATTGACCCCGCGCATCCCCGCAACCGGCAGCGCCAACGCCGGCGTGGCGGCGGCCGCGGCTGACAGAAAGGCAAATTCGCGGCGGGTCATTCGATCAGGGTGTCGCGCATTCCAAATCGGGACAAGCGTAACCTTAGTCTAATATCGGCGTCGGCGGCGGATCGGTATTTCGACCCTCGGAGATTCGAGATGAAAATGCCTTCTGCCCCGATCCTGATCCTTGCTGCTGCGAGCGCTTTTGCTGCCACCACGGCACGCGCCGAAAGCGCCTACAGCTATAACGCGGTGGTGCGTCATGGCTTCACCGGCACCAGCGCCGACGTCGAAGGGCGTCTGGCTGCGGGCGGTGATATCAGCCTCAGCAATTACGAAGTGGCTCTGAAGGACCAGCAAGCGAGCGGCCATTACGCCATCGTCGCGGGCGGCAGCTTCACCGGCGGGACCGGGCGTTCGCACGGCGACACGCTCGCGACGAGCTACAACGGCAGCTACACCGTTGAAGGCACCGCGCAGACCTATGCCAATGGCGGCACCGCACCGATCGATGTCGCGTCGGAAATGAACCGCCTGTCGAACCTGTCGACGGCCTATGCGACCAACCCGGCGAGCTTCGGATCGCTCGGCAGCGTCACCTATCAGTGGGACCAGATCTGGCTCGTCGGCGGCGACAGCAACGTCAACATCTTCAACATCGACCCGGCTGCGTTCGGCGCCAATTATGGCTGGCACCTCGCGACCAAGGCGGGCTCGGTCAGCATCTTCAACGTTGGCGGCACCAGCGTGTCGATCGCCAATACCGGCAGCGACAATGCGATCCTGCCGGGTCTGGAGCTGGGCTTCGCGGCGCAAAACTACAGCGCGGCGAACGTACTCTATAATTTCAATCAGGCGACCACGCTGAACCTGCTGGGCAGCGTAAACGCTTCGATCCTCGCGCCTTTTGCCGCAGTGCATTCGGTGCCGGGGCGCATCGACGGCCAACTTTTCGCGGACAGTTTTGCCGGCGGTGTCCAGATCAACGACGTCCATTTTTCGGGTTTCCACCCGCTGACCGACGTCGGCGGGCCGGACCTCGGCGAAAATATCGGCGGCGTGCCTGAGCCGACGCAATGGCTTATGATGATTTTCGGTTTTGCCGGCATCGGCGCGATGGCCCGCCGTCGCAAGCCGGTGCCCGCTTCCGCCTGACCTGATCGAAAGTTATAGTTTTCGTTCATCTCCCGTTGTGCATCGCAACCTAGGCGTTAGACGTTACGGTCAATCGACCTTTCGCTAACTCGGCGGTTTAGACACGAATGCGGGTATTTTTAGTGAGCGCTCTGTGCGTCGCGCTGGCGGCGTGCTCGGGCGAAAACAAGCGCGAAACGCCGACGCCCGAGGCGGGCTATGTCGTTGTGCAGCCGCAATCGGTGTCGCTGCCGGTAACGCTCGCGGGGCGGACTTCGGCTTACGAGACATCGGAAGTGCGGCCACAGGTGTCGGGCGTGATCCGCGCGCGAGATTTTGTCGAAGGCTCGATCGTCCGCCAGGGGCAGACGCTCTATCAGATCGATCCCAGCATCTACCAAGCGGCCGCCAACCAGGCGAGCGCCAACGTCGCCGCCGCCGAAGCGACGCGCAGCGCGGCGGCGGTCAAGGCCTCGCGCTACGCCCCGCTCGCCAAGATCGAGGCGATCAGCCAGCAGGATTATACCGACGCGGCGGCGCAATCGCGGCAGGCGGCGGCGCAGGTCGCGGTCAATCGCGCCGCACTGGAAACGGCACGCGTGAATTTGCGCTTCACCCGCGTCCCCGCGCCGATCACTGGCCGGATCGGGCGTTCTCTGGTGACGACCGGCGGGCTGGTCATTGCCAACCAGGCCGATCCGCTGACGACGATCCAGCGCCTCGACCCGATGTTCGTCGATATCCAGCAATCGAGCGCCGATCTGCTCGCACTGCGCAAGTCGCTGGCGGGCAACGGCGCGGTGCCGGCGACAGCAGCGGTCAAGATCGCGCTCGAGGATGGCAGTGCTTACCCCTATGCCGGCACGCTGCAGTTCACCGAGGCGATGGTCGATACCGCGACCGGCAGCGTGACGCTGCGCGTTGCCGTGCCCAATCCGCAAGGGCTGCTGCTCCCCGGCATGTATGTCCGTGCGTCGATCACGCAAGCGGTGGCGCCCAACGCGATCCTCGTGCCTCAGGCGGGCGTGACGCGCAGCCCGCGTGGAACGGCAACGGTGCTAGTAGTCGGGCCCGACAACAAGGCTGTCCTGCGAGACATCACTGCCGATCGCACCGTCGGCGACAAATGGCTGGTGACCAAGGGACTCAACCCGGGCGACAAGGTGATCGTCGAGGGGCTCGGCAAGGTGAAAGTCGGCCAGAAGGTTGTGCCGGTGCCGGCGGGCAGCAAGCCGCAGCCGCGCAAGGGCGGTGCCGGAGCGGGGACTGAACGCGCGCGATGATCTCGCGCATTTTCATCGACCGCCCGATCTTTGCATGGGTGCTGGCGATCATCGTGATGATGGGCGGTATCGGCGGCATCCTGTCGCTGCCGGTCGAACAATATCCCGATATCGCCCCGACCAGCGTCAACGTCCGCGCCAGCTATCCCGGCGCTTCGGCCGAAGCGCTCGAAGCGAGTGTCACGCAGGTCATCGAACAGCAGCTGACCGGCATTGACGGACTAATCTATTTTTCGGCGAGCTCGTCCTCATCGGGTTCGGCGACGATCACCGCGACTTTCCGCAAGGGCACCGACCCCGACATCGCGCAGGTGCAGGTCCAGAACAAAGTGCAGCAGGCGCTCAGCCGCCTGCCGCAACAGGTCCAGCAACAGGGCCTGACCGTCACCAAATCCAACCCTGACTTCCTGATGATCGTCGGGGTCTACGATCAAAGCGGACGCAGCGATCCGATCGACATCAGCGATTATCTGGTGTCGAACCTGCAGGACACGATCGGCCGTACCGAAGGGGTCGGCGACCTCAACGTGTTCGGGGCGCAATATGCGATGCGCATCTGGCTCGATCCGATCAAATTGGCGGCGGTGCAGCTCAACCCGGGCGACGTCATCACCGCGATTCAGGCGCAGAATACGCAGGTCGCGGCGGGTTCGATCGGCGCGCAGCCTGCAGGTCCCGACCAGATGCTCAACGCGACCGTCACGGCGCGGTCGCGCCTGACCACGCCCGACCAATTCCGCAATATTGTGCTGAAATCACAGGCGAGCGGCGCGCGGGTGGTGCTGGGCGATGTTGCGCGGGTCGAACTGGGTGCCGAAAACTATTCGACGGTCAGCAAGTTCAACGGCTTCCCGGCCTCGGGCATCGCTGTTTCGCTGGCCCCTGGGGCCGACGCGCTCAAGACCGCCGAACTGGTCCGCAAGGTTGTCGAAGAGCAGGCCAAATCCTTCCCGCCCGGCTATAAATACACCTACCCGCTCGACAGCACCGATTTCATCAAGCTGTCGGTCGAAGAAGTCGTCATCACCCTGTTCGAAGCGATCGTCCTCGTCGTCATCGTGATGTTCGTGTTTCTGCAAAGCTGGCGCGCGACCCTCATCCCGGCGATCGCCGTGCCGGTGGTGCTGCTGGGCACATTCGGCGTGCTCGCTTTGGCCGGGTTTACGATCAACACGCTAACCCTGTTCGGCATGGTGCTGGCCATTGGCCTGCTGGTCGATGATGCGATCGTCGTGGTCGAAAATGTCGAGCGCGTGCTCGCCGAAGAACCCGACATGACGCCGCGCGACGCGACGATCAAATCGATGAACGAGATTCAGACCGCGTTGATCGCCATCGCGCTGGTGCTGTCGGCGGTGTTCCTGCCGATGGCATTCTTCGGCGGCTCGGTCGGGGTGATCTACAAGCAGTTCTCGATCACCATCGTATCGTCGATGGTCCTGTCGGTCTTCGTCGCGCTGATCCTGACGCCGGCACTGTGCGCGACGCTGCTCAAGCGCGAGGACCCGCATGAACGGCCGAACTGGGCTCAGAAGCTGCACGGCTATGGCGACAAGTTTAACGATTGGTTCGGGCGGATGTCCGACCGGTATCGCGACCGCGTGGCCAAGACGATCGACGGGCCGCGCTGGTCGCTGATCGGCTATGGCGCGCTGCTGGTCATCCTCGTCGTCATCTTCTGGCGCCTGCCGACGAGCTTCCTGCCGGTCGAGGATCAGGGGCGCGTGCAGATCCAGTACACCCTGCCGCCCGGCGCAACCCAGCCGCGGACGATTGCCGCTGCCGATGCGATCCAGAACTATTTCGCGACCAAGATGACCGACATCGTCACCGGCGTGTACACCGTTGCGGGGCAAGGTCAGGCGGGCAGCGGACAGAATGCCGGGCGCGGCTTTGTGATCCTCAAGGATTGGGGTGATCGCAAGAAGAAGGCGCAGAGCGTTGACGAGATGACCAAGCGCGCGACGCGCGAGGTCGGCCACCAGCTCCGCGATGTCGAGTTTTACGCGCTGGCGCCCGGTGCGGTGCGCGGACTTGGGCAGTCAAATGGTTTCACCATGGAACTGCTCAACACTGGCGGCCTGACCCGCGAGCAGTTCAAGGCGGCACGCGACAAGTTGCTTGCGGCGGCGCGGAACGATCCGGCACTCGCTTCGGTGCGCATGGGTACGTTGGAGGACAATCCCAACCTGCGTGTGACCGTGGATGACGAAAAGCTCGGCGCGCTAGGCATTACCTCGAGCGTCGCCGACGATACGCTCGCAACCGCCTGGGGCGGGCGTTACGTCAACGACTTTGTCGATCGCGGACGCGTCAAGCGCGTCTATGTGCAGGGCGATGCTCCGTACCGCTCGCGCCCCGAAGATCTGGCCTTGTGGTCGGTGCGCGGGGCGAGCGGACAAATGGCGCCGTACACGTCGTTTGCGAAGGTCGGCTGGGAAACCGCGCCCTCGACCTTGGCGCGCTTCAATGGCGTGTCGTCCTACGAATTCAACGGGCAGGCGGCGGAAGGGCAAAGCTCGGGCGACGCCATGGATCGGATTGCCGAACTCGCCGCGCAAATCCCGGGCACCTCGGTCGACTGGTCGGGGCTGAGTTATCAGGAGCGGCTGACCGGCGGGCAGGCGCCGTATCTTTACGCATTGTCGATCCTCGTCGTGTTCCTCTGCCTCGCTGCGCTCTACGAAAGCTGGTCGATCCCGATTGCGGTGCTGCTAGTCGTGCCGATCGGCTTGGTCGGCGCGGCCTTGGCCGTGGTCCTGCGCGGGCTGGAGAATGACGTCTATTTCCAGGTCGGCCTGCTGACGACGATGGGGCTTTCGGCGAAGAACGCGATCCTCATCATCGAATTCGCCGAACAGGCCGAAAAGGCGGGCAAGAGTGCGATCGATGCAGCGATCGAGGCGGCGCGGCTGCGCCTGCGGCCGATCCTGATGACCAGCCTCGCCTTCATCTTCGGCGTGCTGCCGTTGGCGATTTCAACGGGAGCGGGCGCCAAGAGCCGCGTCGAGATTGGTACCGCAGTGATCGGCGGGATGCTGACTGCGACGGCCATCGCCATTTTCTTGGTGCCGCTCTTCTATGTGCTGGTGCGCAAGCTGTTCAGCGGTGAGTGGCGGCGCAAACACCGTGAGGAAGCTGCGGCATGAAGCGCGCGCTGATCCTCCTCGCACTGCTCGGCGGCTGCTCGATGGAGCCGAAATATGTCCGGCCTGCACCGGCGATCCCGGCGAATTTGCCTGCGGGTGAAGCGGTCACCGCGCCGCTCGACCGCCGCGCGATCTTCCGCGATCCGCGCCTGCTCGCGCTGATCGAGCGGGCGATTGCCAACAACCAGAATCTCGCCGCGACGCTCGCCAATGTGCAGGTCGCGCGCGGGCAGTATCGCGTGCAGCGCGCCGACCTGTTCCCTGGGGTCGATCTCGGCGCGGGCTATAACATCCGGCGCGGTAACAGTTCGACGACGACGGGAACGGGCAGCGGCACGGGGTCGGGTACCGGCACGACGGCCAGTTCTGGCGGAACGCGCAGCAGCTATAGCGTCGATGTCGGGGTCAGTGCGTTCGAGCTCGACCTGTTCGGGCGTGTCCGCTCGCTGACGCACGCGGCGCTCGACGAATATCTCGCGACTGACGCGGGTGCGCGCGCGGTGCGCGTGACCCTGGTCGGTGACGTTGCCGAAGCGTGGTTCACTTATGCGTCCGACCGCACGTTGCTGGCGATTGCCGACGACACGCGCAAATCGGCGGCGCAGAGCGTCCGCTTGACCGATGCACGGCGCAAGGGCGGCATCGCCCCGCGCACCGACCTCGATCAGGCGCTGCTCGTGCAAAAGACGGCCGAAGCCGATTTCGCGCGGCAGACCGCGCAGGTCGAGCAGGACGAGAATGCGTTGGTGCTGCTGCTTGGCGGCCCGGTCGCCGACACCGAATTGCCCGCGTCGATCGACGATGCACTGGCCAATATCACGCCCCCGCCGGTGGGCATGTCGTCCGAAGTGCTGCTGCGGCGGCCCGATGTGATCCAGGCCGAATATTCGCTGCGCGCCTCGAACGCGCGCGTCGGCGCAGCGCGTGCGGATTTCTTCCCGCGCATCTCGCTGACCGGGCTGCTTGGTTTTGCCTCGAACGCTTTGGGTGCGCTGTTCGATCATGGCAGCTTTACCTGGCAGGCAGGGGCGGGACTGACCCAGCCGCTGTTCGATGGCGGCACCAATCGCGGCAACCTTCTCGTCGCCAAGGCCGGGCGCGACGCGGCGGTGGCCAATTACCAGAAGGCGATCCAGACGGCGTTCCGCGAAACGGCGGATGCGCTGGCGCGGCGCGCGACGCTCGATGACGAGCTCAGTGCCTCGCGCGAATTGGTCAAGGCATCGGGCGACAACGCCTATCTCGCCGAGGCGCGATACAAGGGCGGCATCGATACCTTCCTCGCCAGCCTCGACGCGCAGCGGTCGCTTTATTCGGCGCGGCGGAGTCTGGTGACCACCGAATTAGCGCGCGGGATCAATGTTGCTGATCTCTATCGCGCGCTTGGTGGAGACGACGCGCTGGAGCAGGCATCGCCGCCTCCACCGCCCAGATAAAGTTATTCACTCGGAAGAGAATGAGTGTTGCAATCGGCTGAAAGCTGAGGCAGTCTGGCCTCCTGAACACGCGCCTGAGAGCGCGGCGTAGGAGGAGGAAGCGATGAAGGCTTGGGGCTTGATGGCGGGCGCATCGGCGCTGACGATGCTGTGGACGGTGCCGGCAGCGGCGCAATCGAAGGTCACGGACGAAGCGGACGCGCCGACCGAAATCATCGTCACCGCGCAGCGCCGCACCGAAGATCTGGGCACCACCCCGCTGGCCGCGACGGTCCTTAGCGGCAATGACCTGGCCAACAAGGGCGTCGTCAATGTCGACGCGCTGCAGTTCGCCGCACCGAGCATCGTCGTGAACAATTTCGGCCAGGGCATCGACTTCAACGTCCGCGGCATCGGCAAGGGCGAGCACAACACGCAGACCGCGACGGGCGTGATCACCTATCGCGATGGCGCGCCGACCTTCCCCGGATACTTCCAGCAGGAACCCTATTACGACGTCGGCAACGTGCAGGTGCTGCGCGGCCCGCAGGGGACGATCGTCGGCCAGAATGCGACCGGCGGCGCGATCTTCGTCAACACCAACGATCCGATCATCGGCGGCGGTGTGCACGGTTATTTGAATGCGAATATCGGCAATTATTCCGAATTCGGTGCGCAGGGCGCGGTCAATCTGCCGATCAGCGACACCTTCGCGATGCGCCTGTCCGGCTATGAGAGCGTCCGCGACAGCTTTTACCACATCACCGGCCCGGGCGGCGCGGTCTACCCGTTCAATAAGGGCGAGCAGCGGCATCTGGCCGGCCGCGTGAGCTTCCTGTGGAAGCCGACCGATAACCTGTCGATCCTGTCGAAGACCGACCTCGTCTATCTCGACATGGGGGCGTATCCGGCGCAGCCCGCGACCAATTTCTACCCCAATGCGCCGATCGGATCGGCGACGCCCAATCCGAATTATCGCGACCTGTTCGACCTGTCGCTCAATTCGCCGCAGCAGGCGCGCGACAAGTTCTACCGTTCAATCCTGCGCATCAATTACCAATTCGATGGCGGCACGCAGATCCGTTCGGTCAGCAGCTATGCGGCGGGCAACACCAAATACCGCGCGGACCTCGATGGCACGGCCACTGGGACCGCGACCTTCTTCGACAACGTCAACGAGCGCCAGTTCACGCAGGAAGTGTCGCTGATCTCGCCGGACAAGGACCGCTTCACCTATATCCTCGGCGCGTTCGGGGCGTGGAACCACTATAATTTCCTGCCGCCGTTCCAGTTCGTCAGCAACAGTTCGTCAGCGCCAGGACCGGCGGACGAATATCGCCTGCAGGGCACCAACCCGAACCGCTCGCTCGCGGTATTCGGGCAGCTCGGCTTTGCGATCACGCCCGAACTCAAGCTGGAAGCGGGCGGGCGCTACACCGCCAGCCGCAGCATCAATCATGTCCAGATCCTGCAGTTCGGCGCGCCGATCAATGCCGAGCAGAAGACCAAATCGGACAATTTCTCGTACAAGGTTTCGCTCGGCTGGCAGGTCGCGCGCCATCACTTCCTCTATGGGTTCGTCGCGACGGGCTTCAAACCGGGCGGGCTCAACGTCCCCGTTGGCATCCCCGCGCCCGACCATTTCGGCGAAGAGACCGTCACATCGTTCGAAGGCGGCTGGAAAGGCAATTTCGCCGACCGCCATATCCGCACCAGCCTGACCGGCTTCTACAACCGGTATAAGGACTTCCAGGTGATCATCGCCAACCCGACGCTTCCCGTGTTCGGGCTGGAGATCAACGTGCCCGGCGTGACCAAGATTTACGGGATGGAAGCCGAAGCCGATGCGACGTTCGGCGGCTTCACCTTCAACGTCGGCATGAACGTGCTCAATTCGAAGATCGGCCGCTTCTTCGCGCTCGATCCGCGCGGCACGCTGGCGCTGGCGCCGTGCAACCCGGGCAGCGGTCCGGCGACGACGACCTGCCTCAACCTGACCGGGCGCGACCAGACTTATGCGCCGAACTTCACGTTCAACATCGGCGCGGGCTACGAAATCCCGCTGGGAACAGACACGACGCTGACGCCGCGCGTCAATTACGGCCATGTCGGCAAGCAATGGGCGACCCTGTTTGAGAACCCGCTGCGCGGCGACCGCATTCCCGACCGTAACATCCTGAACGCACAGCTCGCGCTGGCGCTCAAGAAGTGGACGGTGACGGCCTACGCCACCAACCTGACCAACCAGCATTATCCGGCGGCATTGAACTCCGGCCTCTACTTTGCCGGTGCGCCGCGTCAGTACGGGTTGAAGGTCCTCACGGTCTTTTAATCCAATGCAGGACTATGCGCTGACCATCGACAAGTTCCTCGATCATGCGGGCAAATGGTTTGGGGAGGCGGAGGTGGTCGGCGCCGAGGACGGGCGGGCGGTTGCGCGGTACGGCTATGCGCAGTTGCGCGACCGCGCCAACCGGCTGTCGGGCGCGTTTGCCGCATTGGGGCTGAAGGCGGGGAATCGCATCGCCACGCTGGCGTGGAATACGCCGCAGCATTTCGAGGCCTATTATGGCGCGATGGGCATGGGCGTGGTGTGCCACACGCTCAACCCGCGGCTGACACCCATGCAACTGGCGGCGATGATCGAGGAGGCGCAGGATCGTGTGATCGCGGTATCCGCCGATCTGTTGCCGCTGGCGGCGGAGCTGGCGGGGCGATGCGCCTGTGTCGAGCAGGTCGTGACGCTGGAAGGTGCAGGCGACGGGTCGCTCGATGCGTTGATTGAAACGCACGGCGCGGCCTATGATTGGGGTGCGTTCGACGAGAATTTGCCCGCCGGGCTTTGTTACACCTCGGGCACCACCGGAGCGCCTAAGGGGGTGCTGTATACGCACCGCTCGAACTACCTCCATACGCTGCGCGCGTTGCAGGCCGATGCGTTGGCGATCACCGGGCGGGATTCGCTGCTTCTCGCGGTGCCGATGTTCCATGCCAATGGCTGGGGCTTACCGTTCGCTGCACCCGCCGTTGGGACCAAGCTGGTGTTGCCCGGACGGGCGCTGGATGGCGCGAGTTTGGCGCGGCTGATGCTGGCGGAGAAGGTGACCGTTGGCGTCGGGGTGCAGACGGTGTGGCTGGGGCTGGCCGATTATCTCGAACAATCGGGCGAGATTTTGCCCATGCTCGAACGCGTGGTCATCGGCGGGTCGCATTGTCCCGAGGCGTTGATCCAGCGGCTCGAAGGGATTTTGGGCGCGCGGGTGCAGACGAGCTGGGGAATGACCGAGCTGTCGCCGGTGGGGACGCTGTCGCCACCCGATCAGCCAGCGGTACCGGGTGCTGCGGGGCGGCCGCCAATGGGTGTCGACCTGAAGCTGACCGACGCGGACGGCGCGGCGCTGCCCGAACAGCGCGGGATGCAGGGACATTTGAAGGTGCGCGGGGCGAGCGTGCTGGATCGCTATTTCAAGGCAGACAATGATGCCGTCGATAGCGAGGGCTATTTCGACACGGGCGACCTCGCGACGATCGACGCGGCGGGCAATCTGACGATCAACGGGCGCGCCAAGGACCTGATCAAATCAGGCGGCGAGTGGATCAATCCGGCGGAGATCGAGGCGATTGTCGGGGCGCATCCGGCGGTGCGGCATGTCGCAGTGGTTGCGCGTGCCGACGTCAAATGGGGCGAGCGACCGGTGATGATCGTTGAGGCCGATGCGGGCGAGTCCGCCGAGAATTTACGCGAACTGCTACGCGGGAAAATCGCCGACTGGATGATCCCGCGCGATGTCGTGCTGGTGCCCGCCATGCCGCTCGCGGCGACGGGCAAGATCGACAAGGCGCGGCTGCGCGCGGACTACGCGGCAGCCGCTTAAGCCTCAGCAGCCGCTGACCGGCGGCGCGACCTTGGCCGGGGCGGCGACGCCGGCGTTGAACAGCCAGCCATTCTTCCCCTCCGCGCGGCGGCGGCACATTACCGTTTCGTAGAGGTCGAACATGCCGGGCATCAGCGCGGTTTCGACCTTCGGCACATCGGTGAAGTGCATATAGCTCTTGGTTGTGCCGTAGGCGGTCCAGGCGGGCGCGTTTTTGGCGGTGGGCTTGCCGTCACGGGCGAAGCTCGACCAATAATCGAGCATCGCGTCGGACAGTGCATGCTGTTCCGCCGTGTCGGGGATTTGCGGCCAATTGGGCAGCTCGGGATCGAATACGCCGAACACGAACGGCAATTCGCTGGCGTGGAAGGCGTGGAGGTTGGCGCTGTCCATCGCCGGATAGCCATGGTCCCAGAAATAGAGATAGCCGGGCTGGCCGACCTTTGCCGCGAACTTGGCCATGCGTTCGGAGGTCCAGCCGTACAGCGCGTCGCGCGGGGTGGCGATGATGCCGGCTTGATAGTCCGCCGCCGGGTAAAGTTTGAGGAACGCGTCGGCGAGGTCGCCATAGCGGTCGCGGATGGTCTGTTCGTAGTCGGCGGCGGTGGCGGGCGGTTTGGGCGCGAGGCTCATCAGGCTACGGATCTCGCCCTGGTTGAACCCGGCGAGTACCGGCACCTTGGCCTGCTTGCCTTCGGTGAACATGTCGGTCGGCTGTTCGGGCAGGACGACGCCATCGACCACGCCGAGCGGGAAGAAGCCAGCCTTGGCCGCCTTGTTGGTAATCTCCTGCGCGTCCATTGCGCGCATCGTGGCGATGTCTGGCGCCTGCAGGCCGCCCTGGAGGAATTGGCCGACGGCTTCGGCGGACGGGACGCCATAGGCGGCCTTCTTCAGGTCGTAAGTGGAGACCATGTAGCCGCTTTCCGAGATCGCCTTGGCGAACAGCGGATGCGCGGGCGGGGAGGCCATCAGATAGATGACGCTCAGCGCGCCGGCGGATTCACCGGCGATGGTCACGTTCTTGGGATTGCCGCCAAAGCTGGCGATATTGGCCTGGACCCAGCGCAGCGCCTGGATCTGGTCAAGCAGGCCGTAATTGCCCGAAACCTTGAGCGAGTTTTCGCTGCTGAGCGACGGATGGGCGAGATAGCCGAGGACACCGAGGCGGTAGTTGATCGAGACGACGACGGTGCCGCGGTCGGCGAGCTTCTTGCCGTTATACATCGGCTCGCGCGACGAGCCTGCGGTCAGTGCGCCGCCGTGAATCCACACGAGAACGGGGGCGTTCTTGGCGTTGGCGGGGGACCAGATGTTGAGCGTCAGGCAGTCTTCGCTCGAGGGGATCGTGCTGGCGGGTGAATAGACCGATTTTGCATCGCCCTGGGGATAGATGCAGGC
>JADMIO011437933.1_pt1 | contig 18665 bp, 17 predicted proteins | sample 8958161 | NCBI WGS metagenome assembly JADMIO01 (sample SAMN16585339, study PRJNA669376) | soil metagenome | isolation source: Crop rotation soil | place: USA: Cullars Rotation, Alabama | collected 2011 | reverse complement strand
CTTCGCTGACCAGATCGCGCACCCGCCGCAGATCGCCGGAGCCGGCGACGAAGGCCCGGATCTTGAGGATCGTATCGGAGCCGGCTTCACGCGCGGCGGCTTTCAAGGCATCGCGGATCTGTTGGGAGAGCAATCCCTTGGCGGAAAGCGGCGTCACGTGGAACGTCATCCGCTGCGGATCTCCCGAGACGGCTCCGGGCAATTCCTTGGGGATCTGGAGAGTCTGAGTTTCTTCTTCCTTCTTTTTCTTTCTTTGCGCCGGTGCGGAGACCGCCAGAATGCAGGTCAACGCCACGATAACGCGAGCGTGACCACGGAGGAACGAACTGGAAGACTGCGCCAAAGGGTAGCACACGGGACTAGAATTGAATCTTAGCATCCCAGCAGGCCAAGCCCCCGCGCACGGGCGCCGGGTAAAAGGAAACCTTCCCATGTCCGCGGCGCATCAGCATCGAAAACACTCACGTCATCCGGAAGGCTCTTCCTGGATGCGTTTCTGGTGGGTGGGATTGATTCTAGGGGCAGTCCTGGTGGCAATGTTCGCATTCCTGCTGCGGCCAAACCGGGGAGTGCAGCGTCCTCTAGCCGGCTACATTGCCGGGATTGCCGCGATCCAGGAAGAGTACGTCAAGTACTACGGCAAACCGTTTCATGACCCCGATGTGGTGCAGCAACTGGATCAGACGAATGCCCTGATCGCGAAGCACGACTACGTGGGCGCCGCGGCCCAACTCGAAGTAGTGGCCAAGGCGGTGGCGGTTCCCGTGGTGTTCAATAACCTGGGTGTGCTCTACGCGGAAATGAACGATCGTTCCAGATGCCTGTATGCGTTCCGCGAAGCGCTGGCCCGCGATACGGCATACCGGCCGGTGCGTCAGAATCTGGATCGGCTGCGCGGATTCACGGCGGATTCCGCCGATCCGGTGACGCACGAAATCGAACCGAACGATAACAACACGCTGTCCAACATCATCGGCGTGAATACTCCGGTGGACGGCACGATCGCTAAGGGGCTGGACGACGTGGACTGCTACCGCGTGCATACTCCGCCGGCGCCGCGGGACATTCTCTCGATCGAAATTGTCAGCCATTCCAAAGAGCTGATGCCGAGCCTGCGGCTTTACGATGTCAACCTCCGTTTGACGGACCTGGGACGCACCGTGACCCAGCCCGGCGGCTCGCTATCGCTGTTGCTTGCGCCGCAACCGAATACGACGTTGTATCTGCAGGTGTTGGGGGCGCAGGAGTCCACTGGCGAATATACCCTGCTGGTGAAGCCCAGCCGCGCTTTTGACGTTTACGAACCGAATGACGATATCTTCAATGCCCGGCGAGTTGAGGTGGGGCAAACCATCGACGCAAACATCATGGATAACCAGGACACCGATTTCTTTTCGTTCGTGGCGCCGCGCGATGGCATCATCGTCATCGAAATTCACAATCGCTCCGGCACTCTGGTCCCTGCCCTGACCACGTTCACACCCGACCAGCGGAACAGCGGCTTCGGGCCGAATGTGCGGAATCCTGGCGCCGATCTCCGTCACGCCATTCCGGTGCAGGAGCACCAAGTCTACTATTTACAGGTCTGGGCGCAGGGAGATTCGTCGGGCGACTATTCACTGACGCTCAAATAGCTTCCATCCACCCAGCCAATGTGGTATGGTGTGGCTGGATGGACTTCAAGCCAGTTCTGATCCAGGATTCCGAGATTCCGCTGTATCGCCAGCTTTATGAGCAGATTTCCGCGCGGATTCGCACTGGCGAACTCGGGAGGGGCGAGCGGCTGCCCGCCACTCGGGAATTGGCTGGTCTGCTTGGCTTGAATCGCGCGACCGTTTCGGCAGCTTACGAGATTCTGGAAGCGGAAGGCCTGATCGCAGGCCAGGTGGGACGCGGAAGCTTCGTCACCGGCGTGACCCCGTCCCGGACGGATGGCTTGGACTGGTCGGCGCTCTTGGAGCGAAATGAACTCCCGGCGCCGGGCCCCTCCGGCGGTTTCGGCAAGGACGTCATCAGCTTCGCGATGTCGCGGCCGTCGCGCGAGCTGTTCCCGCTGGACGAGTTCCGGGCCAGTTGCGCCACCGTGCTAGCGCGGCCGGACCTCGCGGATGTCCTTCAATTAGGGTCGCCGGCCGGCTATGAACCGCTGCGGCGGCGATTGTGGGATGAGGCGCGCGAGCAGCGCCTGGCGGGGCCGGGCGACGATCTGCTGATTACCAATGGATGCCAGCAGGCGCTCGACCTGATCGGTCGGGTACTGCTGCGACCCGGCGATACGGTGGCGGTCGAGGATCCCGTTTATACGGGGCTGAAAAATCTGCTGGCGGCCATGGGCGCGCAACTGGTGGGCATTCCGATGACGGCGGACGGAGTGGATGTCGCGCACCTGGAGAGGATCCTGGAGCGGGACCGGCCGCGGTTTGTGGTGGTGACATCCAACTTTCAGAATCCGACCGGCGCGACGTTGTCTCTGGCGCGGCGCAGTGCCCTGTTGCAAGCGACCCGCGCGGCCGGCGTGCCCGTAGTGGAAAACGACGCTTACGGCGAGCTCCGCTATTCCGGCGAGCCGCTGCCCGCCATCAAACAACTGGATGAAGCGGGCGGCACGATCTTATTGCGAAGTTTCTCGAAGGTGAGTTTTCCGGGGCTGCGTGTCGGTTGGGTGGTGGGACCGAAGCCGCTGATTGAGCGGCTGCGGCATGCGAAGGAATCCGCCGATCTGCATACCGACCAGCTTTCGCAGGCAGTGCTGCTGGATTTCGTGGAGTCCGGCCGGCTGGAAGCGCATCGGCAGCGAGTCCTGAAGGCCGGGGCCGAACGGCTGGCTGCGACTCTGGATGCCTGCCGGGAATTCCTTCCCGCGGGAACCCGTTGGACGCGGCCGGAAGGCGGAATGAACGTGTGGGTGCGGCTGCCGGAGCCGCTGGATGCGAGCGAACTTTTGGCCCGTGCGCATAAAGAAGGCGTGGCCTATCTGCCCGGCCGTTACTTCGCGGTATCGCGCCTGGAGCCGGCCGCATTGCGATTGAGTTTTGCAGGTTTGACGCCGGAGCAGATCCGTAAAGGCGTAGCGGTCCTGGGAAAGATTGTGGCGGGAGAGATCGAAAACACGGCGCGGAACGTGGAACCAGCGCCGGCAATGGTTTAGAGGAATCAGGAGCAGGAAGGTAGGAGAAAACGCATGTTTCAATTTTCGAGCGAGCAGTTTCGAGTGAAGGTTGGACTGGCCGAGATGCTGAAGGGCGGCGTCATTATGGACGTCACCAACGCGGAACAGGCCAAGATTGCCGAAGACGCGGGCGCCTCGGCGGTGATGGCGCTGGAGCGCGTGCCGGCCGATATCCGCAAAGAAGGCGGCGTGGCGCGTATGGCCAGTATCGCCAAAATGGAAGAGATCATGCGGACCGTCACGATTCCCGTGATGGCGAAGGCCCGCATCGGCCACTTCATGGAGGCGCGGATTCTGGAGGCGCTAGGGGTCGACTACATCGACGAGAGCGAAGTCCTCACTCCCGCCGATGAGGACCACCACATCGACAAGAATCCGTTCAAAGTGCCGTTCGTGTGCGGCGCTCGCAACCTGGGAGAGGCGCTGCGGCGCATCGCCGAAGGCGCGGCGATGATCCGCACAAAGGGCGAGGCCGGTTCCGGCAACATCGTGGAAGCGGTCCGGCACATTCGCACGATCGTCAAGGAGATGAAGCAACTCACGGTGCTCGGCAAGGAAGAGCTGGTGCACGAGGCGAAGAAGCTGCAAGCGCCGCTCGAACTGGTGGAGTGGGTGGCGGAAAACGGGAAACTGCCGACTCCGAATTTCTCCGCGGGCGGGATTGCCACACCGGCGGACGCGGCGCTGGTAATGCAACTGGGCGCCGAGGCGGTATTCGTCGGGTCCGGGATTTTCAAATCCTCCGATCCGAAGTCGCGCGCCGAAGCGATCGTGCAGGCGGCCAAGAACTTCAATAATCCTGAAAAGCTGCTGGAAGCCAGCCGCGCGCTGGGCGATGCGATGCCGGGTTTGGACATCACGAAGCTGCAGGAATCGGAGCTGCTGCAAACGCGAGGATGGTGATGAAGAAGGTAGGCGTGCTCTCGCTGCAGGGAGATTTTGAGGCGCACGGCAAGGCGCTGGAACGGGCCGGAGCGCAGCCCGTCTATGTCCGGGAACCGGAGCAGTTCGAGGATCTGGACGGCCTCATCCTTCCGGGCGGCGAGAGCACGACCATGCTGAAGCTGCTGCACTATGAAGGGCTGATGGGGACCCTCGCGGGGTTCGGGCGCCGCAAGCCGGTCTTCGGGACCTGCGCGGGGGCGATCCTGATGGCCAACCAGGTGACCGGGCCGGCCCAGGAGAGCCTGGGGCTCACCGATATGTCGGTGGAGCGGAATGCCTATGGGCGGCAGATCGACAGCCGCGTGGTGGAAGTCGACCTGGACGCGGACTTCGAGCAACGCACCGCGCCAGGCAAGCTCGAGGCCGTCTTTATTCGCGCTCCGATCATCCGGCGGGTCGGGGAGAAGGCCAAAGTGCTCGCACGGTACAATGGAGATCCGGTCCTGGTGGAAGACGGCAAATACCTGGTGTCGACCTTCCATCCCGAACTAACCCAAGATTCCCGAGTCCATCGTTATTTCCTGGAGAAACTGTGAGCCGGCCGCCCAAGCGCGTACTTTTTGTCTGCCTGGGAAATTCCTGCCGTAGCCAAATGGCGGAAGCCTTCGCCCGCGCCTATGGTAGCGATGTCATGATCCCTGCTAGCGCGGGGCTGACTCCGGCTTCCCACGTGGCGCCGGACACCCTGCGCGCCATGACGGAGAAGGGACTCAATCTGCGGGATCACTTTCCCAAAAGCATTAAGCATCTCGCCCGCGCGCGGTTCGACGTGATCATCAATATGAGCGGGATAGGGCTTCCGGAGACGCCCTGCCGCGATGTGCGCGCCTGGGACGTGGACGATCCGGTGTTCATGGACTTTGAGGATCACTGCGCGGTGCGCGATGAGATCGAGCGGCTGGTGATGCTGCTGATTCTGGATTTGCGCAGAGAGCAGAACGCGCCGCAACTCCGGCCGTTGGACCCCGGCCCGGCCGCCTGAGTGTCTCCTGCTATACAAATCGGGTGTGGCCCGGTGATTGCTCCTCGTTTCCGCGAGGTGCATCACAATGCGGCGATATATCTTTCTGGCAATGGGGGCGCTCATGCCCTTCGGGCTTTTTGCCGCCACTCTGACGCTGCGTGATGGAACCGTCCTCCGCGGCGACTTCATCAGCGGCACGATGCAAAGCATTATTTTTCAAGATGACCGGGGAGTCCGCCGGCGGTTCGACCTGAATCAGCTGCAAACGATCGATTTCAGCAATCCAATTACTTCATCCTCCCGGCGGGATTACCAGGACAACAGCGCGAATCGTTTGGACGACCAGCGCACCGTGGACGACCGGCGCAATCTCGACGACCGGCGCAATCAACGCGAGTGGGTAACGATTCCGGGCGGCGCGTCGATCTCGGTCCGCACCGATGAATCGATTCAGTCGCAGTCCGCCGCGCCTGGCCGGGTTTATCCCGCGACGATCGCGCAGGACGTGCTGGATAACGTCGGTAATATCGCGATTCCCAGGGGCGCCGAGGCTTCCCTGGTGATTCGGGAGATGAATGACGGCGGAACTTTGAACAGCGGCAACTTTATCCTCGACCTGGATTCGATTCGGGTTAACGGACGCCGGTATGCGGTGGACACGGAGGATATCAAGGCCAGGGATCCGAACGGAATCGGCAAGAACAAGCGAACTGCCGAGATGGTTGGCGGAGGCGCCGTTCTGGGTACACTGCTGGGCGCGATCGCAGGAGGCGGCAAGGGCGCGGCGATCGGCGCAGCGGCTGGAGCGGCGGCAGGCGGAGGCGTTCAGGTACTGACTAAGGGCCGCGAGATTCGCGTGCCCGCGGAGACCGTTCTGAATTTCAGACTGGAAGAACCTTTGAGTTTGCGGGAAGCCCGCTAGCTGAAGGAGGGTCGCATGATGCAGGATCGAAACGGCGTGAAATCGGTAAGCACCCTGGTGATATCTCAGGTCCGCAGTCTGGCCGGCGAGAATCTGGGAAAGGTCGAGGAGATTATGGCGGATGTTTCGACCGGAACCATCGCCTATGCGATCGTCACGTTCGACGGCTGTCCCGAACTGGGGAAGAAGCTGTTTCCGTTGCCGTGGGGGGCATTGACGTTTCATCCCGAGGAGCGCTGCTTCATCCTGAAGATCGACCAGGATAAATTGAGGCTGGCCCCAGGGTTCGACGAGGATCATTGGCCCGACATGGCCGATCACGATTTCGCCGACGAGATTTCCAGCTATTACAGCGAATGGAATTAATTGGGGATTGCGTAGCCTGTCCCCGAATTAAGCGAGGAACCACCGCATCGCCTCGGCGGCGATCTCCGGCGGCACGGTGTGCGGGCCGTCGAATTCCTTGAACTCTACGGAGTAGCCGGCCTTTGTCAACTGCGGGACCAGTCGGCGGCTGCAGTCGTCGATCGGGAGAATTTCGTCGTTGCGGCCGTGCGATACGAAGATGCGCGGCTTTCCGTGTCGCGGACTGCCGGGCGGAATGAAACCCGGCGAGAAAGCGATGACCGAGCTGAAGAGTTCGCCGTTCGCCAATCCCAGGCCCAAGCCATACGAGGCGCCATCCGAGAATCCCGATAATCCTACACGCCGGGGATCCACACGGCACATGGCGAAGGTCCGGGTCAACGCCTGATCGATCATTCGCACGTCCGCGCCGTAGCCGTCGCGAATCGCATCCCAACTGCCGCCCAAAGATGCCGGCGAGAGTACCACGAAACCCAGCTCATCGGCCAGCGGAGTGAGCCTGCGGATTCCCTGTTGTTCCGACCCGGTGGCGCCGTGCAGGTAGACCATCAGTGGCACGGGTTGATCGAGCCGCGCGGACTTGGGCACGTAGAGCAAGGTGTCGCGTTCGGCGCGCAGCTTCAGCGGGTGCAAGCCGGGCTGGATTCCGCTGGTGGTGGGCTGCGGGCGCGCCTGGAGGCGCGAATTGGAAGCATCGTCGCTCTCCATCAACGCCCGCGAAATGCATCCGGACATCGAAATGCCGGCGATCGCGGTGGCGAAAGAGCGACGGGTCAAAACAGGCAGCGTCATGCGCGAAAGGCTCCCTCACAAAAAAAAGCAGTTTCCAGCCATTGTAGTTCTTCGGCCCCGCCCTCGATTACCCAGTGAACCGAAAACGAGATCCGAGCGGTTTAGCCTTCGCCAGGAGGAAGCCGCTCTCGATTTGCGGTCATTTTTTTGGGTGGGGAATGATTTTCTCGATCTGGTAGGTGTCGTCAGCAATCGTAAAATAAAACCGCCAATCCCTATTGACGCGGGCTTGCCAGAGGTCTTGGGACTCGTCGTACTTCTTGGCGCGGAGGGAAGGGTGGTGGAGATTGCTGGCAAGCAGCACAACCTGTTTGAAGAAAGCCTTTCGTACCGTTGCGGGAGCGTTCCCGACGGCATCCAGGGCCTTCTGGCTGTACGTAATCTTCATCGAGAGCGGCTGGCTTTATTTTTTTTGGCCGCTGCCCGTTTTCGGAGCTGTCCTTTCATGTGGGCGATCATTTCTTGGGCCGTATCGAACGGGCCGTAGTATGGTCCTTTGCGGGCTTCCTTGAGTTCAGCGTCAATAACACGTCGTTGCTCTGGAGTGTACTCGTCGTCGGCAGAGGGCAACTCGGGGATGATGTTGATGATACCGCCGGACACCTTGAACTCCACGCGGTCGCCGGGTTTGAAGCCAGCACGGCGCTGTAGTTGGTGCGGAACGCTGAGGCTGGTTTTGTTTTTCACGGTAACAGACATAAGGAAAACTCAATTCTCTACCTGGTCGCAGTATACCGGACGGAATGACTCCGTAATCGATCACGACCGGCAGTTGCCGCTTCGGATCGAGCGGCTAGTGTCGCTCACTTCCAGCGCGGCAGCAGACTCAGGCCTGCGAACCCTTCCAGGATCCAGATTTCGCCGGTCGGGCGGCTCACCGAGGTAGCGAAGGACTTGCCGTCCGCGGAAAGGCCGAAGCCTCGTACGTCGGCGCCCTGCGGCGCCTGGAAATCGCCGGCGACGGTCTCTTTGAAAGTCTCGATGTCGATGGAGGCAATCACGCGACGGCGCGAGTCGACCTGCTTCACCCCGTGCAGAGTCTTGCCATCCTGGCTCCAGCCGAAGATCACCCAGCGGTCTTTGCTGAGCGGGTGGGACTCTTTGCCGTCTTCCGAGATCAGAGTGAGCCCTTCCCTGGTCACGCATGCGATCCAGTGGCTGTTCGCGCGGTTCCACTTGGGATGCGACGGCAGACATCCTTCGCGCAGCACCACGGGCGCCGCACCGCCGCCTGACGGAGCTTTCACTAGCGACCAGTTGCCTCCGGTATTGCGCAGGTAGGCGATCCAGGACGCGTCGCCATTCCAGGTGGGCGACGTCTCGTCGGAATTATCGGTGGAGAGCCGCACGGGTTTACCGCCGGCCATACTGGAGGTATAGATGGCATGGCGTCCCGTCAGGCTGGCGGAGTAGGTGATACGGCGGCCGTCGGGAGAGATATTCGGCTCGCTGAGGGAGGCGACCCAGGTACGTCCGAAGTCGGCGGCGGTAACCAACGGCCGAACCCAACCCTCGTCGAGGCTGCGAAGCCAGATCTCGGATGTCCCGGTGCGATCCGTAGAATAAGCCAACTGGTCGCCCTTGGCGGTCCAGGCCGGATCGAATTCGGAGCGTCCCGTGCCATACAGCGGAACTAAAGGAGAGCCATCCAGCGGCGCCGAAAAAAGATCGAAATCGTGTGTAGAGGCGACAAAGCCCACGCGCCGGCCATCCGGAGAGACGGTCGCTTCGAGAGCGTCTTTGGTCAGGACGGTGAGGGGCCGGGTCCGGCCGTTGCGGGTATTGACCATCTGCAGATCGGCGCCCACGGACCCGGGGATCTCGCCGCCGAACACAATGTGGAGCTGGTCCGGCATCCAGGAGAAGGGGTGGGCCTGAATCTGAAGTTGAAACGGCTGGCGGGCATCACCGCTGGGGAACGGAAGGATCCAGAATTCGGAGCCGCCGTCCCAACGGGAGAGCCAGACGCCCAGCTCTTTACCGCCGGGAGAAAAGGCGAGATAGCCAAATTCATATTGCAAGGAGTCGAACGGGCGCGCGGTAAATCGACGCGCAGTGCCGCTCAGTTCGTGGATCCACAGGGAAAGCGGTTCCTTACCGGTAGAATCGGCGCGCAGGTAGACCAGCGTTTTGCCGGTGGGATCCAAGGCGGCGGCGGACGTATTGCTCTCCACCAGGGTGGGAACGCCGCCGGTGGCTCCGATCGAGTAGAGGTCGGAACGCTCCGCCACGCCCGCCGTGAAGTAGTAGATGCGGGTCTCATCGGGCGACCAGAACGGCCGCTCGCAATCGGTGGTGGAGTTGGTGATCTGGCCGGACATAGGAGAGCTGAGGTCCCGCACGAATACCTGGTGGAGGCCGTTAACCGCGGCGGTGAAGGCGATACTTTTCCCGTCCGGAGACCACGCCGGGGCACCCAGATTCTGGCCGACGGAAGCCACGGGTTGGAGATGCATGGCGTTCAAATCCACCGCCGATGGCGGAATCAGCAGGAAGGCAGCGGCTATGTAGCCGGCTGCCAGTGCGGCAACCGCCAACAGGGGAATCCAAAACCTGCGACGCTGGGGCTGCGGAGTCGGGGCTTCCGGCGCGGCGGCGGTGGCAGTGGGGGCAATGGTCTCGTCGAGGTGCGTCCGAATCGTCAGCAGTTCCAGTTGCAGGTCGGAAGTGGACGCGTATCGGCCAGCGCGGTCTTTGGCCATGCAGCGATCCACACACCAGCGCACCGGCGCCGGGATGGACGGATTCAGTTCGACGACCGGACGCGCCGGTTCCTCGACGATTGCGGCCATGGTGCTCATCGCGCTGGACCGGGCAAACGCCTTCTTTGCCGTGAGCATTTCGTAGAGCACCAGGCCGAGCGAAAACTGGTCGGTACGGTGATCCAACGCCTCGCCCTGCACCTGCTCCGGGCTCATGTACGTGGCGGTGCCGGAAATGAAGCCGGGGGTGGTGTTGGGGCTGGACTCGCCGAGGGCAGCCGCCGCCCGTGGCTGGAACGACTTGGCAAGACCGAAGTCCAGAATCTTGACGAGGCCCTCGCCCGTGACTACCAGGTTGGCGGGTTTCAGATCCCGATGGATGATGCCGGCCTGGTGCGCGGCCGAAAGGCCTGCAGCCACCTGGACGGCGAAATCGAGAGCCTTTCGCAGGGGCACGGCGCCGCGGCCGATGATGGTGTTGAGCGGCTCGCCATCCACAAACTCGGTGACAATATAGGGTACGGCGCCCTCCATCCCGACGTCGTACACGGTGAGGATATTGGGATGGTTCAGAACGCTGGCGGAGCGGGCCTCCCGCGCGAACAGACGTTGGCGCTCGGGATCAGAGGTAACCTCTTCGCGCAGAATTTTGATGGCGACATCGCGGCCCAGGCGCTCGTCGCGAGCCCTGTAAACCTCTCCCATTCCGCCGGCCCCGAGGAGGGCGGTAATCCGGTAAGGGCCAAGGTTATCTCCGGGATTGAGCGCCATAGGTGAGGATCATCACATTCCCAGCGCTCGAATGCAAGCTTGTCGATGGGTAGCCGGTACTAAAAGCGGAAGCTGAATTCGCCGGTCCACTGGAACCAGCGATCGCGGCTATAGGCAGGATTGGCCAGGAATAACCGCGGGGTGACGCCCAGCCAGAAGTGCCGGCTGCGGTCCAGTGCGAGCGCAGTGGAGGCAACCAGGTAACCGCCCCAGCCGTGACGGGACTCGAGACCGAACCCGACGTTCGGATTGCTCACCCAATACTGCTGATAGAGCCCTCCGCCTCCGGCCGACAACTCCAGGCGCTTCAGATCGAGCGGCGCGATGAACCGGATGCCCAAAGGAACCCAAATAAAACGATCGTCAGGATCCCAGAAGTAGGTGGCGCCCCGGATGTCCGGAGAGGGCTGCAAGGCCGTGAAGGCGCCCGCCTCTGCTTCGATATATCGATGAAACCGATAACCGTAGGACAGTCCCAGCCCGGTGCCAGTTCGCTTGGCGGTGCGATATCCACCCACTTCACGAGACCAGCCTCCGCTGAAGGTCAGCCGATTGCGCAGGTCCGATTGTGCGGCACAGGACCCGACCAGTAGTCCGAGGACAAGGATAGTACGCACAACTCTAAGACCCCTTGACGGGCGATTCCACTACGCGCACCAAGCCGTGGGTGCGGCGCTCGCTTGAAAGCTCCGGTACCAGTTCCGCGCCGGTTACGCCCGGCGCACTGCTCCAACGCCCGGCGGACCGAAAAAGCGCCACAACCGAAACTCTTCTGCCTTCGTACTCATCTATGAAGGTGAGATTCAGATGGTGGGCACAGGGAAAGCCGGTAATCGGGTGAGAGTTCTCGGGGTCCTGTTGATGGGGCTGACCGGGGTGGCGCCGGCCGGCGGCGCAGATCTGGAACAAGCACGTAAGTTGTACAATTTAACGCAGTTCGAGCGATCCCTGCAGGTCCTGCAGGAGATCCACACGAAGGACGCCGCGGTGCTCGAGCTGATTGGCCGCAACTACTACATGCAGGGCGAGTACAAGAAGGCGACCGAAGTCCTGGAGAAAGCTGCGGCGGCCGATCCGGGGAACGCCGAGATCGCTTTGTGGGCGGGACGCGCCTTCGGAAGACGGGCGGAAACCTCCAGTCCGTTCACTGCGCCGGGACATGCGACCAAGACGCGCCAGTTCTTCGAAAAATCGGTCCAGTTGAACCCGAAGAACATGGACGCCTTGAGCGATCTGTTTGAATACTATCTGGAGGCTCCGGGCTTCTTGGGCGGCGGCATCGAGAAGGCCCGAGCCATCGCGACCAAGATGGCAGCGCTCGACGTTGCGGAGGGCCACTGGGCAGAGGCCAAGATTGCGGAGAAGCACAAGGAGCCGCACCACGTTGAAGAACAATTGCGCCGCGCCGTGGAAGCCGCGCCGCAACGCATCGGCCGCTTGATCGACCTGGCGAAGTTTCTCGCCAAGCAGGGCCGGTACCAGGAGGCGGACCAGAGCATCGCGCGCGCAGAGAAGATTGCGCCGAACAGCCCGCGGCTGATGTTCGCGAAGGCCGATCTTTTCATCAAGCAGGGCAAGAATCTCGATCAAGCCAAGCAGTTGCTGCAGCGCTACATGACATCCTCCCTGACGCCCGACGACCCGCCGCGGTCCGAGGCTGCCAAGCTTTTGAAGCAGGCGCAGGTCGGTTAGCCCGCACGCATGTTCCTCGGCGAAGCCCTCAAATTCAGCGCGCAGGCGCTTCGCGCCAATCCTGTCCGTTCGCTGCTCACCGGCCTCGGCATGGTGATCGGGACGGCCTCCGTGATCCTGGTGGTGACCATCTCGCTGACCAGCCGGGCTTACATCCTGGAACAGGTGCAGGGCATCGGCTCCAACATCATTTTTGCGTATTACGTTTCGGCGGGACCGGCGAATCCGACGGCCGACGCGGACTACATCAAGATGGCGGACGTGGAGTCCATCCGCCGCGAGCTGCGCGCCGATATCGTAGCGGCGACCGGAGTGATGTCCAACTTTGACCGCATCCTGATCGGCGGCAAGGAGCAGGACGTCAAAGTCATCGGCACCGACCAGGAGTATCAGCCGGTGCGCAATATCGTGATCAGCTCAGGCCGTTTTCTGGATGAAGCGGACATCAGCCTGCGCAGCCACGCCGCGCTGCTGACCGACCAGTTGGCCAGGCGCATGTACGGCAGCCAGGCCGCGGCGCTCAGCCAGGTGATCCGGCTATACGGCCTGCAGTTTACGGTGGTCGGCACCTTTCACGAGAAGGTCGAGACGTTCGGGCAGTCGGAGGTGGAGCGGGACACCATCCTGGTGCCGATCACGGTGCTGCGCTACTTCACGCCGGTGGAGCGGATCGACCCGCTGTACGTGCAGGTGCGCGCGCCGCAGGAAGTGGACCGCGTCGCGACGCGCGTGCAGGAGATTCTGGGCGGCCGCCATCGTGCGGGCGCGAGCTACCGCGTGGATACGTTGACTGCGATCCTGACGGCGGCTAAGAACATTTCGTTGATCCTCTCGCTGGTGCTGGTGCTGGTCTCCGCGATTACGCTGGTGATTTCGGGGATCGGGATCATGAACATCATGCTGGTGACGGTTACGGAGCGCACCCGCGAGATCGGCGTGCGGCTGGCGGTGGGCGCGTCGAAGCACGAGATTCTGACGCAGTTCCTGACCGAGGCGATGATGGTGAGCCTGACCGGCGGCATCGTCGGGATTTTGGTGGGCGTGGCGATCCCGCTGAGCGTGCAATTGTTCGCCGATATCCGCATTCCGATTTCGCCGGTGGCAATTGTGGTGGCGTTCGGTGTGTCCTGCCTGGTCGGACTAGTGTTCGGGATCCTGCCGGCGAATCGCGCGGCGCGGTTGAATCCGACTGAAGCGTTGCGTTACGAGTGAAGTTATAACGTCGCTGCGCCGATCAACACCAGGCCGACGGTATACCCGACAAGCATTAGCGCCAGATACTTCGAAGTCCCCGCCGGCGCGGATTTGAATTCCTTCCAGATGAACAGGCCCCATAGAGCGGCGACCAGCGTCGCGCCCTGGCCCAGTGCGTAGGAGATGGCCGGTCCGGCGACCCCAGAGGCGATCACGTTGAAGCTCAAGGCCAGCATCCAGATGGATCCGCCGAGAATGCCGATGGCGTGCAGTTTGGCGCTGCCGCGGAAGTAATCTCCGTACGTCACGCGTCCGGCGCGCATGAAAATCGTGTTCCACAAAATGTTGCTGGCTAGAACGCCGTGGCCGAACATCATGAGCGCGACATACGGAGACAGCGTGCCCGGCTGAATATTGTTGAAGTCCGGCGACATGGACCGGATCAACTGCGGATAGAAGAGGCCCATGATGCAGCCGGCCACTGCAGAGAAAGCGAGGCCGCGCGCCGGGCTCTTGCCGCCACTGTGCGGCAGGCGGCGGTGGGCAGTGCCCGACATCACCATCGCGAAGACAATCAGCGCCACCCCGAGAAACAGCAGGACCGGATTGCCCTTGGGCGTAATGATGTAGCTCTCGACGGTGCCGATGACCAGCGCAAGCCCCACCCCGACCGGGAAGGCGACGGACATTCCGGCGGCATCAATCCCAACCACCAGCAGGATATTCGAGAGATTGAAGATCGCGCCGCTGATCAAGGCCGGCAGTACATATGAAAAATCCGCGGCATGCAGGTTGTGCCGATATTCGCCGCCGAGGAGTGCCGCGAACAGGATGCTGAAGAGGAATACGCCGATGGCGTAATCCCAATAGAAGAGTTCGAACGGCCACCGCTCTTTGCCGGCCAGCTTCTGGGTGTTGGCCCAGGACCCCCAGCCGATCATGGTGATGACGCAGAAACAGATCGCGAGCGGGAGGCTGTCGACGGTAAACATCGGACTACAGCATAACAGCGCGACACCATATCAACAACCTACGCGCGATTTCCTGAAGTGATTTCTAGAATCACGGTACGGTTGGATCGGTTTTGGACGACCCGATGTTGCAAACAGTAGAGTTGCGCGAGAAATCCTGATACTAACGGATCGGCCCGCCGGATTACCAAGCGATTCGGGCGGGGAAGTATTCCTGAATCAGCTCTTCGTAGAAGGGCTTCACGTCGGACACTTTCGGACGCGCCGCGCTCTTGGAGTACAGATCGTAGGGGTTGAACTTCTGCACCCACGGGAGCATCGCGCGGTCCTGATCGTTCATCAGGTGCTGGTACTGACCTTCGCGGTGCCACGGATAAAACGAGTGGTAGCGGATCATGTACAGCGCTTCCATGGGCAGGTAGTCCTTGGTCACGTGGTACAGGTACTCGTCGTGGCCCCAGGAAAGGTCGACCTTGTCGAGCCCGCAACCTTCCTCATACACGCCGTTGCGCGTCTGGTATTCGGGAACCTTGGCGTCCGGATTCTGGGCGAAGAACTCCGGGAAGACGATCTTATTGGACCACGCGCAGCCCACCGGGAAGGTGTCGCCAACGACGGCCCACTGCGGCTCGCCGTACAGGCAGAGGACTTTGCCGAGATCGTGCATCAGGCCGGCCAGCACCATCCAGCGGGGATGTCCGTCGCGGCGGATGGCCTCGGCGGTCTGCAGGCAGTGTTCGATCTGCGAGAGATCGGTATCGGGGTCGCTGTCGTCCACCAGCGTGTTGAGGTACTCGAGGGCTTCCCAGATGCCCATCTCGGTGCGGCCGCGGGAGGCGTACTGGCGCTTCTTTTCGAGCACGAAGTCGCGCGTCTGGTTGGTGTGGTTGAGCTGATAGAAATCGCGCACTCCGGAAGGCGCGGAATCGTCGTACTTGCGGAAGTCTTCGGTCTTGCGGTTGGGGTCGTAACGGCCCTCGACGAAGTCATCCCATTGTTCCAGCGAATTGAGTGCTTCCATGTGATACAGGATAGCGTACCCTGCCAGAAATGGCATTGCTGCGTGTGTCGCTGCATGGTTTCGCGCACAGGGCAGCGAGGGACCTGTTTGCCGACGAGCCGCGGGGAATCCCCGAGCGGTGACAGCGGTTTAGAATGGTGATGAGCTCCATGGCAGAGAAGCGAGCGCCGGCGAAGACCTCCACCATAAACCGAGGCATGTGTGCCGCGACTTCCCGCCTGGAAACACTATTGCAGCGGCCTGGAAGGGTGCGTTGGTGGATGGCGGGCGAAAAAGATCTCCGCCCGGCGAAAGACCCGTGGTTTGCTTCCGGGGCTCCCCCTTGCGGCTGCGCTTCTTAATGATCGGCCAGACGCTCGACCACTACCGGATCGAATCCAAGCTCGGAGAAGGCGGCATGGGAGTGGTGTACAAGGCTCGAGATATCCATCTCGACCGGCTGGTGGCGATCAAGGTTCTGCCTGCTGACAAGGTTGCTGACACTGGCCGCAAACATCGTTTCGTGCAGGAGGCCAAAGCCGCCAGCGCCTTGAATCATCCCAATATCATCACCATCTACGATATACGCTCGCAGGACGGCACGGACTTCATCGTCATGGAATACGTCGCGGGCAAGACTCTGGATGAGGTGGTCCCGGTAAATGGGATGCGGCCGGCACAGGCCCTGAAGTGTGCCGTGCAGATCGCCGACGCATTGGCTCAAGCCCACGGCGCGGGCATCGTCCATCGGGATCTCAAGCCATCGAACGTGATGATCACTGCCGAAGGGCGGATCAAAGTTCTGGATTTCGGCCTGGCCAAGCTGCTGGAACCGGAAAACTCGTCCTCCGAGGCCACCACACTCACGGCGCGCCCTTTCACCGAAGAAGGCACAGTCGTAGGCACCGTGCCTTACATGTCTCCAGAGCAGGCAGAAGGGCGACCCCTGGATGCGCGCTCGGATATTTTCAGCTTTGGAGCGGTGCTCTATCAGATGACGACCGGCCGAAGACCATTTACAGGCCGCTCGCAGCTCTCGATTCTGAGCAGCATTCTCAAAGAGGATCCCACTCCGCCCAGTCAAGTCGGCGGCGGGATTCCGCCAGAGCTGGAAAAGATCATTCTGCGCTGTTTGCGAAAGGATCCGGCGCGGCGCTACCAGACGATGGCAGACCTAAAGGTGGCGCTGGAGGACCTGAGCGAGGGATCGGCGACCGGCATGCCCGTGCAGTCGACGCCACTCCGCCGCCGATGGATCTGGTCCGCGCTATTGCCGATGCTGCTGGTTGGCGGTTTCTTCGCGTGGCGCCTCTTGCGCACGCCGGAGCCCCCGGAGCCCCTGCGCGCCGTGGCGCTTACCAGCTTTCCCGGCGTAGAACTTTATCCGTCGCTTTCCCCGGATGGCAATTATGTAGCGTACACATGGACGGGTCCCAAGCAGGATAATCCTGACGTTTGGGTGCAGATGATCGGCTCAAGTTCTCCATTGCGGCTGACCACCGATCCGCGCGGCGAGTTGAACCCGGTATGGTCGCCCGACGGCCGATGGATCGCCTTTCTGCGCGTGCAGTCATCCGGGCTATTACCTCAAGTCGGCACCAGCGAATTGCTGCTGAAACCCCCGCTGGGCGGGCCGGAGCGCAAATTAGCCGAGATCCGGTTACTCCATCCTTACGTCCCGGCCCCATGGCTTGCCTGGTGTCCGGACAGCCGGTGTCTGGTGGTCACGGATTCACCGGGCGAGGGCAAACCAGATGCCTTGTTCGTTGTTTGGCTGGAAACCGGGCAGAAGACGCCGTTGACGATTCCGCAGGCGCCTGTGCTTTCCGACAGCAATCCGGCGATCTCTCCCGATGGGCGGTCTCTGGTGTTCCGCCGCGAGATTGCTATCGATACCGGTGAGCTTTATACGCTTCCGCTAGGAAAGGACGTAACCGCCGGCGGCGAATTAAAACGCCTGACAGTGGCGTCGCTAAATGCCGGCCAGCCAACGTGGACACCTGATGGAAAAGAGATATTGTTTTCGGCGAAGGGAAGTCTTTGGAGGAAGGTAGTAGCCGGCAAAAACCCCGGAGACAGCCCGCCTGCGCGACTCCCCTATGTTGGTGAGGACGGTTTAATGCCTGTGGTCTCGCATCCGCAGTCCGGTCGACCGGCTCGACTGGTCTACGCTCGCAGCTTTAGCGACTGGAACATCTGGCGTATCGACACCTCCGCTCCCGGAGTTCCAGCTTCGTCCCCGCCTGTGGTCGCGATATCTTCCACGCGGTGGGACAATATCCCCGAGTTTTCTCCCGATGGACGACGGGTAGCGTTCCACTCCACCCGGTCGGGAGAATCAGAAATCTGGCTCGCCGATCCAGACGGGTCAAATGCCGTCCAACTGACCTCGATGGGCCAGTCGATGGCGCCGCGCTGGTCGTCGGACGGCCGACTGATCTTGTTCGAATCGAACCTCGAAGGCCGATGGGGAGTCTATGTGGTCGCGGCGGAGGGCGGTAAGCCCCGCCGCCTCTCTGCGCAATCATTCAATGAGGGAGCGGGCAGTTTTTCCCGGGATCGGAAATGGATCTACTTCAGTTCGGATCGAACGGGTGAGTTTCAGATTTGGAAGATGCCCGCATCCGGCGAAGAGAAGCCCATTCAAGTGACGCGGAACGGCGGATGGGTCGCACTCGAGTCGCCGGACGGCGCCTATGTTTACTACACAGAGAGACAGGGCACCAAACCCAGTCCCCTGTGGCGCCTCCCGACCTCCGGCGGCGAGCCCACCAAGGTGCTGGACGGAGTCGTGATGCGCGCGTTCGTCGTGCTCGAAAAGGGTATCTATTACATCGACCGGCCCGCGGCGGAGGCCCGGCTACAGTTCTTCGACTTCCAGACTGGACTGTCCCGGACCGTCGCCGGCAATCTCGGCGACGTTCGTTGGGGCCTTACCGCCTCTTCTGACGGCCGCACCATTCTCTATGCGCGGGCGGACTCCTCTGTCGACGACCTGATGCTGGTGGAAAACTTCCGGTAAGACCGATGCCCACAGATTGCACTGCGGAAGCTATTTCGTCAGATCTGCGATCGATTCCCAGACATGGTCCGGAGGCGAGCCTTCCAAGTCCGACGGGCGACTTTCCAGCACATTGGGATCCTAAGCTTAGAATTCCACGTGGACAAGTTGTCGCG
>JADMIO011418040.1_pt1 | contig 18665 bp, 12 predicted proteins | sample 8958161 | NCBI WGS metagenome assembly JADMIO01 (sample SAMN16585339, study PRJNA669376) | soil metagenome | isolation source: Crop rotation soil | place: USA: Cullars Rotation, Alabama | collected 2011 | reverse complement strand
CGGCTGACGATGACCGGCACCTTCCGCCAGACCCGCCAAGGTTACGTCGACGCATTGATGGAGCTTGCGCCGCAGATGCCGGAGCTCGTCGTGCTGGACGCCGACGTCGCGAAGGCGACGAAAACCTGCGATTTCGAGCAAGCGTTTCCGCAGCGATTCTTCAACTGCGGCGCGGCGGAGCAAAACGAGCTCTCCGTGGCGGCCGGCCTCGCGCTGGAAGGCTTCGTGCCATTCGCGACGACGTTCGCGGTCTTCGCGACGTGCCGCGCGGGCGATCAATTGCGCAACTCGATCTGTTATCCAAAGACGAACGTGAAAGTGGTCGGCGGCCACGGCGGGATCTCCACCGGCGGTGACGGCGCCTCGCATCAGGCGTGCGAGGACATCGCGATCGCCCGGGCGATGCCGAATCTCACGGTGCTGGTGCCGGGAGACTATGAGGAGGCCCGCCAGGCCACGTTGGCTGCCGCGAGGCATCGTGGGCCGGTCTACCTCCGGACCGGGCGCGACAGTTATCCCGTGGTGCCCGAACTGCATGGGGAGTTCATCATCGGACGCGCGAAACTCCTCCGGCGCGGCACCGATCTGACGCTCGTTTCCACCGGCATCATGGCCGCGGAAGCGCTCGCCGCGGCGGACGAACTTGCGACGCAAGGTATCGCCGCGCGCGTGCTGCATTACCCCACGATCAAGCCGCTCGAGGCCGAGCCCCTGATTACGGCAGCGCGCGAAACGCGCGGCTTTGTGACCGCCGAGGAGCACTCGATCATGGGCGGCTTGGGCGAGGCGGTGGCGATCGCGCTGGCCGAGGCGGGCGAACCGGCGATCGTCCGTCGCGTGGGTGTGGGTGATACGTTTGGTGAATCAGGCCAGGCGGGCGAACTTCTCGACAAATATGGCCTGCGCGCGCGCGACATCGTGCGCGAGGCGCGTGTCCTGCTTACCCTGAAAATGCGGTCATGAAAGCCGTGGTGAAAATCGCCCGTGGACCGGGCAACGTTGAATTGCGCGAAATGCCGGAGCCCGTGGCCGCGCCCGGCCAGGTGAAGGTGGAAATCGCGGCCTGCGGGATTTGCGGCACCGATCTGCACGTGCTGCATGACACGTTTCGCAATTTCCCTCCGGTCATCCTCGGCCACGAGTTTGTTGGCCGGGTGGTCGACGAAGGCCGCGACGTGCGAGGGAAAATCGATCGCGATGGCCGCTACGCCGTACTCGGAGCGACGGCGATCACGTGCGGGCGCTGTCGCTTTTGCCAGAGCGGCGAGTTCATGTTTTGCACCGAGCGGCGCGGCATGGGCCATGGCGTGGATGGCGCATTCGCACGCTATGCCTGTGTGCGGCCGGACCAGTTGTTCCGCCTCGACGACGCGTTGCCCGAGGAGGAAGGCGCGCTGGTGGAACCGCTGGCCGCGGCCGTGCATGCTGTCGCGGAAATGAGCCAGGTTCGTCCGGGCGATGTCGCCCTCGTGTCCGGCCCGGGCCCCATTGGGTTGTTGTGTCTCCTGCTGCTGACACACCAGGGAGTCCCCACCATCGTCGCGGGCACCACCGCCGATGCGGGCCGGCTCGCACTCGCGCAGCGGCTCGGCGCGAGCCGCACGGTGAATGTGGACGTGGAGAACTTGCTCGAGATCGTGCGCGATGCGACGGGCGGGACCGGCGCCGACGTGGCGTTTGAGGTCGCCGGCGTGGCGGCTTCGGCGGCGGCGTGCCTCGAAGCCTTGCGCCCCCTCGGACGCTACACGCAAGTCGGGCACTTCGGCCGGCCGATCAACGTTCCGTTCGATCGCATCGGGTTCAAGCAACTGCGCGTGACCGGATCGGTCGGTTACACCGCGGCGACGTGGACGCGCACGATGAAACTGCTCGCACAGGGCCTGCGGCCGGGCCGGATCATTACCCATCGTTTTCCGCTCGAGCGCTGGCGGGAAGGGTTCGAGTTGTTCGAGCGCAAGGAAGCAGCCAAAATCCTGCTCACTCCTTCGTGAAAAAAACGCTGGCCGACAAGATCACTCTCGTGACCGGCGCCGGTTCCGGCCTTGGCGCCGCGATCGCTGACGCGTTCGGCGGCGTGGGCGCCTTCGTTTACTGCACCGATCGGGATCCCGTGACGGCGGAGGCGACAGCGCGGCGCATTCGCGACGCCGGCGGGCAGGCGGTGGCGCTGGAGCACGACGTCACCCGCGAGGGAGATTGCGACCGCGTGGCCGCCGCAGTGCACCAAACCCACGGTCGGCTCGACGTCCTGATGAACAATGCCGGCATCGGGCACGTCGGCACCATGCTCACCACCACCGGCGCAGATCTGGACCGCGTACTGGCCGTGAATGTACGCGGGGTGTTCAACGTCACGAAGGTGTTTCTCCCGAAAATGATCGAGCGCGGCCACGGGTCGATCATCCACATGGCCTCGACGACCGGAATTGTCGGCGTGCGCGACCGGCTGGCCTACGGCGTGAGCAAGCATGCGGTCGTTGGCCTGACCAAGAGCATGGCGCTCGACCACGCCAAGAGCGGCGTGCGGATCAACTGCATCTGCCCCGGTCGCGTCGAGACGCCGTTCATGCTCGCACGCATCCAGGAATATCCCGATCCGGCTGCAGCGTATCGCGAAATGTCTGACACCCAGGCGATCGGCCGGATGGGCCGGCCCGAGGAGATCGCCAAGGTCGCCTTGTTCCTCGCCAGCGACGACTCGTCCTTCATGACTGGGTCGGCCATCGTGGCCGATGGCGGGTGGACCGCGGGAAAATGACTCGCGAGCGGATTGATCGGGATCGATTCTCCTTCATGCGTCCCTTCACCCGCATCGTGTTCGCTCGCGTCGGCCGGCGTGCATTCCCGTCCAAGACATGGCACGACCGAAAACCGGACGTCGCGGAGAAAGGCGGCTCGTGACGTCCATTCAGGGGCCGGCGATTTTTCTCGCCCAGTTCGTGCGCGATGAGCCTCCGTTCAATTCGCTCGACGGCATGCTGCAATGGGCGGCGGAGCTTGGTTATCGGGGAGTCCAGATTCCGACCTGGGAGTCGCGATTTATCGACCTGGCGCGGGCGGCAGAGTCGACGAGTTACTGTGACGACTGGCGCACCAAACTCGCCGCCCGCGGGCTCTCCCTCACGGAGCTGAATGGCGCGCTGGCCGGCCAGGTGATGGCGATCCACCCGGCGTACGCGGTGGCATTCCAACCGTTCTATCCGCGAGGCCTCGACGATGCGGGCCGGGTCGCGTGGGCGAAGCAACACCTGGAAAAAACCATCCGCGCCGCGGCCCGACTTGGCATCAGCTGCGTGCCCGTGCTGTCGGGCGGACTGGCGTGGCACCTGGCATATCCATGGCCACAACGTCCGGCAGGCCTGATCGACGAGGCGTTTCGCGAGCTGGCGCGGCGCTGGCGCCCGATCCTCGATCTCGCTCGCGACGCCGGAGTGGCGATCGCCTTTGAGCTGCATCCGGGCTCGGATCTCTTCGACGGGCACACGTTCGAACGTTTTCTGGCTGGGGTGCAGGACCATCCGGCCGTCGCGATCAATTACGACGCGAGTCACTTCGTGCTGCAGCAGCTCGATTACCTCGAATTCATCCGCATCTACGGCGCACGGATCAAAGGCTTTCACGTCAAGGATGCGGAATTCCGGCCGGACGGCCGCGGCGGCGTTTACGGCGGCTACCTCGGCTGGGCCGCGCGCGCAGGGCGTTTCCGGTCGCTCGGCGATGGCCAGGTGGATTTCAAGCGCGTGTTCACGCTGCTGACGGAGGCCGGATACCGCGGCTGGGCGGTGATGGAATGGGAATGCGTGGTGAAGTCGGCGGCCCAGGGCGCGCGCGAAGGCGCGGAGTTCATCCGACGGCATCTGATTGAAGCGACCAACGTCGCGTTTGACGATTTTGCCGGCGGAGCCGGCGACACGACGACGAATCGGCGGATCTTGGGGTTAGAATGAACGAGTCGGTCGCAACTCTCGTCGCGAAAAGTCCGGGCGCCCGCCGGACAATCCGCCGCGACGAAAGCTCCGTCGCCGCGGGAAGCCGCGCCCCCACGGGACTGGCTATAGTATGGGCAAAGCCGCTCTAACCAAAAATCGTGGATGCTTGGACACGCAAACTGCGGATGGGGATGGTGGGGGGCGGACCGGGCGCGTTCATTGGCGGAGTCCATCGAATGGCCGCGGCGCTCGGCCAGCAAATCGAGCTCGTCGCCGGATGCTTCTCCCGCGACTTCCCCCACACCCAGCAGAGCGGTCGCGAGCTCCATCTCGACCCAACGCGCTGCTATCCGAGCTTCGAGGAAATGGCCGCACGCGAGGTCGAATTGCCGCCGGAGCGGCGCATCGATTTCGTGTCTATCGTGACCCCGAACCGCTCGCATTTCGCCGCGGCGAAGGCGTTTCTCGACCGGGGATTCCACGTCCTCTGCGACAAGCCCATGACGTACGACGTGCTGGAGGCGCGCGAGCTCGCCGGTCTGGTCGAACGCAGCGGACTGGTTTTCGGGCTGACGCACAACTACACCGGACACCCGCTCGTGCGGCACGCGCGCGAGCTCTTTCGGGACGGCGCGATGGGGCAGGTCCGCAAGGTCATCGTCGAATATCTGCAGGATTTCCTCGTGTATCCTCACGAAAAGCACGGCCAGAAACAGGCCCAGTGGCGCGTGGATCCAGCGCAGGCCGGCGCGGGTGGCACGCTCGGCGACTGTGGCTGCCACGCCCTCAACCTCCTCGAATTCGTAATCGGACCAGAAGTCGCCTCCGTCTGTGCCGATAAGAGTACGTTTCTCCCCGGACGCGTGCTCGACGAGGACGTCAACCTGCTCCTGCGGCTGCGCGGCGGCGGCAAGGGCCTCATGACCGTGAGCCAGATCGCGACGGGCGAAGAAAACGCGTTGACGCTCCGGATCTATGCGGAAAAAGGCGCAGTGAAGTGGGCGCAGGAAAACCCGAACTATCTCGAGGTGTATCGCTACGGCGAGGAGCGCCGCACGCTCACACGTGGAAGCGGTTATCTTTCGGCGGCGGCGGCGGGCGCGACCCGTGTGCCGGTCGGTCACCCCGAGGGTTATCTCGAGGCCTTCGCCACAATCTATGACGGGTTCGTCGCCGCGGTGCGCGCATACCTGGATGGACGGCCGCTGCCCATGAGCGAGTATGCCTTTCCCCACGTTCGCGACGGACTCCGCGGCATGGAGTTCATCCACGCCGCCGTCGATTCCGCAAACCGTGACGCCGCCTGGGTCGCATTGCCCCGCCCGTGAAAACCACCCCACGGGTTCTTCCCTTCTTGTTCGCCGCGACGCTCCTGCGCGCGGAGCCCACGATCAAAGTAAGCGAAGTGACCGAGCAGGGTCAGTCGAGCTACCGGATCGAGACCCTGAGCGCGACGTGGATTTACCACCGCGAAGGCGGCGGGTTTTGCACGCTGCTGGATCCAGCGGGCCACGACTGGATTTCATACCGCCCGAGCGGCGGCGCGGCGGGGAATTTCCGCGGCATTCCGAACGCGATCCACCGCAAGGGCCAGGACGGAAATAATTTCTTCCATCCAGGGCACGCTGGCCCCAAGGCGTCGGAAACGAAACTCGTACACGTCGCGCCGCAGCGCGTCGTCCTCCGCTCGCAATCGCGCGACGGCCGCTGGACCGTCGAATGGGAAATCCTGCCCGATCGTGCAATCCTGCGTTTGCCGAAGCTGCCCGCCGACGACGACGGCTACTGGATCCTCTACGAAGGCACGCCGGGCGGCCGATTCGAGCCAGCGGATCATTGCGTGCGGCCCGGCGGCGTCGTCACGCCGCTGAGCGAGGCGTGGGAAACGCGCCTGGCCAACGCACCATGGATCGCGTTCGTCAGCGACACCGCGAAAGCCGCGCTCGTGTTCGTCGCCCACGGTACACCCGACGCGCCCGTGTCGTATCGGCCGATGCAGGACGCCATGACCGTGTTTGGTTTTGGTCGCACGCTGAAGAATCTCGACGGTCACCTGCACGCACCCGTGGCCTTCACCGTGGCGCTGGTACCTGAAACCGACGCGAAGAAGATCAGCGAGCGCGCGGAACGGCTGCGCGGACCTTAGAAGCGGTTTCAAAAAAAGCGGAACGCGCATTCGCTTCCGCTGCAAATCTTCGAGTGGATGCGCGTGATTCGCGAGGGTTCCTACTGGATGATCCGGTCGGTTTAGTGGCTATCTCTCCTTAAACTCCAGCAGCAACACCGGCCCGGGCCAGTCCACCTCGGCCGCATGCTCCTTTGTTTCGCTGAACATCGCGAAGATGTTCTTTCCCGGCTTCACCGCCGAGGGCGGGACTTCGATGGCATCGGCGGCGAAATCATGCACCCGGCCGATTTTCGGCGAGAGGAAGGTGTCGTTCAGCCGGATCTTTTCCACATGTGCGCCGCTCCAGGAAAGCAGCATGAGCCGAGCGCGGCGCGGCGTCATGCGCAGCGCCGGAACCTCGAGCGTGCACGCCATTTCGCGCCCGGCCCTAACCCCAAACGCCTTGGGCATGTCGCTCGCCCGGATCATCTGCACGCTCCGGCCCGTGCGCGCCAGGCGGACATGCTCCACGATCGGTGTGACGGTCTGCCAGCCGGCGCCATCGATGATTCGTGCGACCAGCCGGATCGGCTGCGCCTGATCCGGCACCCACTCGGTGTTCCAGCGCACGCTCCACGGTGCAGCCGTCGCCGAGCCGACGTGGTGATGCGGCACGCCATAGATCGTCTGCGCGTGCCATTCGCGATGAAACCCGCTGCCCGACCAGTTGAAGTCATCATAGAACGCAAACACGTCGACGCGCTTGATCGCCGCGCCGCCGGGACTGGGCGCAACGGTGATCAACGGGTTTTCGCCAACCGCGTCGCCGCTCCGCACGTTGACGATGGCACCGGCCGGGTGGTCCGGCGTGCGTGGGTGAAATACCCGCACCGTGAAAGCGTAGATCCAAAAAAAGCCCCAGTCGAACGCGCCGTAGATCTGCGGACCGGCCGCAATGCGCACGGTGTTCTCGCCTTCGACCAGCGCCTGCATCGGTAGTGGCACGGCGCGGCTGCCCAGGACGGAGTGATAGAAATATTCCGGCGGCTCGCGGGTGCCAGCGGGTCGCGGCCACGGAATCCACGACGTCTTGTTCACCTGAAACCAAGCCTGCGTCCCGATGTGTCCGCCCCAATATTCCGGAATGAATTCGGCCCGCGTGGCGCCGGCGATGGAAAGGGTCAGCGGTCGCGGCTCCCGCGTTTTCGCGCGCAGCTCGGGCATTTCCTTTCGCTTGGTGCCGGGATCGATTTCCGAAAGATGCGGCCGATGCTTGACGCCGTCGTCCTTGGCGTCGGCGTTGAACGTGTAATCGCGGAACACGGTGTTCGGCTCCCATTCGTAGGGGGCCGGTTCCGCGGCGAGGGCCGAGAACCCGCTGCCGGCGCAAGCCATCGCCAGCGCAACGCGCGGGCCGCAGAGCATGCGCACTCCGCTCGTCATAGGTCGAACGTCGCGCTGAGGATGAACTGTCGCGGCGCAATGATGCGGAAGCTGTTCGGCTCGCCGTCCGGACCGGCGTTGATCGGCTGGAGCCGACCGTCTTCCTGCAGATTGCGAACGTTGAGTTGAAACGTGGCGCCGATCTTGTCGCGCCAAAGCCGCGTCCGATATCCGACAAACGCGTCGACGTAGTAGTGCTCCTGGTCCCAGATCGGGCGGTTCACGTCGAAGGCCGTGATGATGGCTGGCAGCTGCTCGCGACCCGCGTAACCAATCGCGCCCCTGCTCTCGTAGCGGACGGCGCCGCCGACGTTGAAATGCTGGAGAAAGCGCTGCTCGGTGAGGCCGGCGAGCCGGAGGTTGGTGCTGACGTTGGCGCCCCAGCGGCGGATTTGCGGGCGGACCAGTCCCTCCGTCGCCTGCGCCACCGCGAGCGGATTTGCCACCGTGCGGCGGAAATATACGAACGGCGTCTCGGCGCCGGCGTAGAGGTGGTTCCACCACGTTTCGCCGGTGCGCGAATCGATCAGCGAAGTCCAGACCGGCATGCGTTGCGCGATGTACCGCGTGACGTTCTGTGCGAGCCGCGTGTTGATCGACTGTTTTTCCGTGAACGCGCCCATCACCGTCCAGTAATTCACCGGATTGAAGTGGAGTTCGATCTCGTGGCCGCGGCCGAGGATGTCGTCAGTTTCCGCGACGGGAATGTTGTTGATCGAGGTAAGATCGCGGACGGGGATGCCGATGACCCGGGCGACCTCGGCGTCGAGCGCGGCGCCGCTGAGCGGCTGACCGCGGGCGGCCGCCTGCTGCTGAATCCACCCGGTCGCTTCCTGCTGCAGCGCGAAGTTCGTATTCGAGTAATCGATGCGCCAGATCTCGCGGGCGAAGGCGGCGGAGGCGCCGTTGCGCGAATTCATCTGGCGCGTCTCGTATTTGTTGACCCGCAGCACGAGCTTGTTGTCCCAGAGGTTGAGGGAAAAGCCGTAGTCCTTGCCGGTGCCGGAAGGGTCCGGCAGCCATTCGCCAAAGACGTTCTGCGCGGGCGCGGCGGGCTTGAAGCTGTCGGAGGTATTGTAATGCAGCGAGAGCCGCCGCAGCGCGTCGGCCGCGAAGCCGGTCAGGCCCCCGCCCTCGCGCGCCGCCCGATCAATCATCTCAACACGGAAAAACGGCTTCACCACCACGCCACGCTGCTCGGTGCGGCCGTCACGGTGCTGCCAGTCGCCCGGCGCCCAGTGGTTCATGTAGTCGTAGTCGAAGCTGCGGTTGTCCGGCGTGAACCGCGTCGCGTTCTGAAACTTCGTGAAGTGATCATCCTGACGCAGCCCGAACGTCGGCACGATCCGGTCCTGCCACAGGCGGGCCTGCCAGATCACGCCGTTCGTCTTCTGGATCGCGCGGGAGCCGCTGGCGGTATTCGGGACCTCCCCGATGCGAACGCTTTCATTATGGAAGTTGCCCGTATCCGCGTTCCCCCAACGGAACGTGTAGTTGCCGTAGGTGGGGTTGCCCGGTGCATAGTCGACGTTGCGGCCGACGGCGTCGCCGACGTAGATGCGATACCAGGCGCGGAACCGCTGGAAGGTGTCGCGCGCGCCATTCGGCAGATAAAACCAGGGCTGGTCACCTTGCATCGCCTCGAAGAACCGGTAGGAGCGCTCCACCTTTTCCTTGTATTCGTTGTAGCCGACAAAGCTGTGCGCGCCCAGCCAGCGCAGGAAATTGGGCTGGCTCGTGAAATCGACCTTGTAGGCCAGCTGCAGGCGATAGGTGTCATTGCGGAGCGGGCTGCGCAACGGACGCGGATCGACCTGCTGGAGGAACGGGCGCAGGAAGTAGGGGCTCGGCGTGCCGTCGAGGAGCCGCTCGTTGAGATCGAGCACGAGCTGGCCGGTCGGGCCGTTGGTTGCGCCGTCGGCCATGATGTAGCGCGTGTAGCGCTCCGAGTCCTCGTGGAACCAGCCGGCCTGGACCGCGAGCGACTGCTGGCGCGTGTCGAACACGATCTGATCGAAGGTCACCCGAGCGGTCTCCGTCTGATCGAAGAAGCGGTTCGGCGCGTTCAGGTTGATCGAAGACCAGTCGTAGATGCTGCGATCGGAAATCATGTCGGTGCGCCGCGCGATCAGCGGCTGCGTGTCCTGCACCGCCGCCCGCGTGTGCATGAGCCGGCGCGTGGCCTGCTGCGTTCCCATCGGGTTGATCGGATCACTGATGCCGGTGGACGCCACCAGCATCACCGTGCCGGTCGGTTCGACGAACCCATGGGTGAAGCCCGGCGTGTTCTGAATCACGCCGGACGTCGGTCCGGTGCCGACGACCACACCGTTGAGCTTTCGCTGATCGGTGATGGGATCGAACGTTTGGCCCCCGGTGAGGCGCAGCCAGTCGCTGATCCCGTCGAGCGGCGGCAGCGAATTCGGCCGATTGCCCTGCGCGCGGTAGAACTGATACGACGCGTTGATCGTCGTCTTCTTGAACGGCCGGAACTGCACCATGCCGTTGTAACGCTCGGTGTCGACACCCGACGGCTTGAGATCGAAACCGTCGCGCTGGCGGACGGCGCTGACGCGAAACGCGAGCTGATCTTTCCACAGCACGCGGTTGAGATCGAGGCTGGCGCGATAGCCATCGAAGCTGTCGGCTCGAAAACCGACGGTGGAACGATTCCGCTGCAAATGGGCGGACGCGTTGAGGATGTTCACCGTGCCCGAGGCATTGCCGAGGCCGAAGATATTCGCGTTGGGGCCGCGGCTGATCTCGACGCCATCGGAATCAACCGGGTCAATCGGCACGCGATTGCTCGACTCGAAATTGCCCACCGAAACGTTGGCGTTGCCGATGCCGCGGATTCGGTTGGCATTGCTCGGATCGCCGGCGGTGGAGTCGGTGATGGAGCCGTTGCCGTCCTCGGCGTTGAACTCCGTGTAGGTGCCCGTACCCTCGGTGTTGCCGGCGTAGAGGAAAACGTCGTTGATATCGAGCATGGCAAAGTCCGCCATCTGCTCCTTCGTGATCACCGTGATCGACGATGCGAGATCCTCCAGCCGGGTGTTGAGCCGCGTGCCCGACATGGTGTTTGCCGCGTAATAGCCCTTGGTGTCGGCGACAACTTCGAACGGCGAGAGCTGCATCGTTTCGTCCCGCCCGGCCGCAGTACCCGCCGCATCGTTCGGCGTCATTCTTCGTCGATCCGCTTCCATGACCTGGATCTCGTCGGGGTCGAGCCGGCCATTGTGGTTCCGATCATAGCGGGCGAGCGTGGCGGCGTCGGGCCCCGGCGCGGAGGCGAGTTGCGCGAGGGCGCGGGCCGCCAATGCCAGCGCGAGCACGGCGGTCGTGACGGAGCGAGACACGATGGAAGGGAGCATCGGCTGGTAGGGGGTGAAGGTCCGGACGGATGAACCGAATTGCGCAAGGTTATGCCAGCGCCATCCGAACGTATTTAGCCCGCACGGAAGTTGCCGTCGCCTTGACGGAATGAACCGGAAATTGAGGCGCCCGCACGAAGCTCCCCGGACATGCTCGGGCCCAATCGCGGGTTGCTGTTCCACCACGCCCGCTGGCAGCCGCCGCGTCCGCACGAGCGACGCCTTCGATGACCTGAGACGATTTTGCGGGACATCGAAACGCATCCGCACAACGTGCAGTACAACGCCGACGACCGCTCCGGACTGGCCGCCCCTTCGCCGCGGCCTTTCTGGCGCAGTCCGGACGATGATCGCTCCACCTGTTTTCACGATGCTTCGATCCGTTCGCCAAATCCTGAGCCGCCGCCGTTACTGGGCGCTGGCCTGCCTGACGCTGTTGTTCGCCTCCGGCCGCGCCGCGCCGGCCGAGCGCCCGAACATCCTCCTGGTGTTCATCGACGACCTCGGCTACGGCGATTTCGGCTGCTTTGGCCATCCAACGATCCTGACTCCGAACATCGACGGCGTCGCCGCCCGCGGGATCAAGCTCACATCGTTTTACTCCGCGCCGACCTGCGTGCCCGCGCGCCAGCAACTCATGCTCGGCAAATATTCCGCGCGCATCGATCTCGGTGGCACCAGTCCCGGCGGGACCGGCGGGATTCCCGATTCCGAGGTCACGCTCGCCCAGGCGCTGAAAGCGGCAGGTTACGCCACGGCGATGGTTGGGAAATGGCACCTCGGGCACGCGCAGCAAAAATATCTGCCGACCGGCCGCGGTTTCGACTCGTGGTTCGGCCTGCCCTATTCGAACGACATGGTAAAGCCCTGGGTGCAGACCGATGCGCCGCTGTGGCTTTATGAGAATGAACGGAAAATCGAGCACCCCGTGAAGCTCGAAACCCTCACGCAGCGCTACACGGAGCGCGCGGTGAGCTTCATCCGGCAAAAGCGGAACGCACCGTTTTTCCTCTACTATGCTTCCACGATGGTGCACCTGCCGCTGGCCGCCGGCGCACGATTCCGCGGCAAATCACGCGGGGGGCCCTATGGCGACGCCGTTGAGGAGATCGACTGGGCCGTCGGCGAAATGCTGCAGGCGCTGCGCGAAACTGGCCAGGACAAGAACACGCTCATCGTCATCACCAGCGACAACGGCCCCTGGATCGACTTGCCGCCGCGGATGCTGCAGGCGGGCAACGAGCACTGGCACGTGGGCTCGGCCGGGCTCCTGCGCGGCGCGAAAGCCTCCACCTACGAGGGCGGCGTGCGCGAACCGACCGTGGTGCATTGGCCGGGACATTTCGAGGGTGGTCGAACCAGCGCGGAAATCGCCGCGACGATGGATTTGTATGTGACCTTCGTGCAGCTCGCGACGGGTGCGCCGCCCCGGCACAAGACCGATGGATACGACCTGACCGATTTTCTATCCGGCAGGAAAAACGCGTCCCCGCGGCAGGAATTCTTTTATTTCAACGCCCGGCAGCTGGATGGCGTGCGGGTGGGCTCCTGGAAGCTGCGGCTGAAGAATGGCGCCGTGGAGTTGTTCAACCTCGATCTCGATCCTTCGGAGCGCACGAATCGCGCTGAAGCGTTTCCAGAAAAAGTCGCCGAGCTGAAGCAGCGCCTGCAGGCAATGGTGGACGAAACGCCGCTCGCGCTCCATTCCTGGTGATATCCATGAAACTCGCGCCCTGCCTTGCCGCCGTCCTGCTGGTCGCCACGTCGCTCTGCGCGGCCGAAACGAAGCCGCTGATCGGCGAACCACACGTCTACAAGCGGGTCGGCGACCGTGAGCTCAGGTTGTACGTCGTGAAGCCGGACGATTGGAAGCGGACCGACCGGCGGCCGGCCATCGTGTTCTATTTTGGCGGCGGCTGGGTGCACGGCGCGCCGACACAGTTCAACGAGCACAGCCGCTATTTCGCCTCGCGCGGTCTCGTCTGCCTGCAGGTGGAATATCGTCTCGTCGATCGCGCGGATCCACAGCCGCCGCTCGTGTGCGTCCACGATGCGCGGTCATCGCTGCGCTGGGTGCGCACCCATGCCGGCGAGCTCGGCATCGACGCCAACCGGATTGCCTCGGCCGGCGGATCGGCGGGCGGACATCTCGCGGCGCACGTCGGCATGGTCGACGCACTGGACGATCCGACGGATGATCTCAAGGTCTCGCCGAAATCGAATGCGATGGTGCTGTTCAATCCGGTCCTCGACAACGGCCCCGGCGGATTTGGCGCGAAAGCGATCGGCGAGCGGTATCCGGAATTCTCTCCCGCCCACAACGTCTCGCCTGATGATCCTCCGATGATCCTCTTTCTCGGCTCGCAGGATAAGCTCATTCCCGTCGCCACGGTGGAACGCTTGAAAGCCAACATGCAAAAAGCCGGGGTGCGCTGCGAACTGCGAATTTACGAGGGCCAGGGCCACGGCTTCTTCAACGCGAAGGGCGGCGGTGGAAAATACTATGCGCTGACCGTCCGCGAGGCGGACCGCTTTCTCGCGTCTCTCGGCTGGCTGCACGGCGAGCCCACGTTGCCGCCTCCGGGCGACGACGCCGCGTCCCGATGATTGCCATCGGTTCGAGTGCGCCGAACGCCGATCTTGCGGTGCTCTCGATGCGCTGCATCGCGGCGGCGCCGTGTTCGACTTACGACTGGCACAGCCATCCGTTTTTCGAATTTTCGTTCGTCAGTGATGACCATGCCACCATCGGCTACCCGCCCGGCATGCGCGAAGTCGCACGCGACACGCTCCTGTTTTATCATCCGGGTGAAAATCATGCCGGTTGGAGCGGCCCGAAGCAGACGCCGCGTTTCTGGGTGGTGCACTTTACCGCTCCCGCCGGGGCACTGGCCCAGTTTCCCCATTTCGCCGCGACGAACGCCGAGCGGCGTTTGTGGAACCTGCGACCCGAGCAGGCCGAGGCCTTTCGCTGGATGTTCTTGCAGATGCTGAGCGAGCGGACGCGTCCCCGTGAATATCAGCGGGAGGCCGAGTCGGCCTGGCTCCGGCTATTGCTGATTGCGGTCCATCGCTGGCTGACCGGCGACAACACGCAATCGCTGACGCCGGATGTGGTGAACCCCGAGCTGGTGCGACTTTGGCACCTCGTCAACGCGAGCGTCGGCCAACCGGCGGAGCATCTCGAACGCATCCACTCCCTGCCCAACTACGATTCGTTGCGCCATGGCTTCAAGCGCGCGTTTGGCTGCTCGCCACGCGACATGATGCTGCGGCTGCGGATTCAGCACGCGAAAAATCTGCTGCTCGAGTCCAGCCTCAGCATCAAGGAAATCGCCGACCGCTGCGGTTATCAGCGACAGCACGAATTCGCGCGAGCGTTCCGGCAACATACCGGATCGGCACCCACCGCGTGGCGCGCGCGGCCTTATCTGCATGACGAGCGACGGTAGGCTGGGGCAGATCTGAAATCCCGGTCTTCTCTCGAGGGCAGCGCGAGCGTTCGCACATGAAACAGCAGCCGCTACGCGGATCGTGACAGCTGTTTCACATGCCGCCCGAGCAGTTCGCGCGTAATGGCATCGGGGAACAATTCGGGTGGCTGGTCGATGGGCAGACGATCTTCGCCCACGTCATCCGGCCGGACGCCTGCGCCGGCATCCGCGGCTCCGCGGCCCACCGCCTGGGAAAACCGCGCCCACCAGGTCGATTCGACCGGATCTTCGTCGTCGTGGGCGAGCGTGAACACGTTTTCACAGGTGAAAGCCAGAAATGCATCGCGGTCGAGAATGCGGTTGGAGGAATGCAGGAACGCGTCGGCACAAAATCGGTGTTCGTCGATCTCGATCACCAGTTTGCCGTCGCGGCGAAAGGCCCGAAGCGGGGCGGAAGGCAGGCACGGATTCATGCCTCTCAGCGAACAAAGCCGCCGGTAAATGGCAAGTGTTCGTTTGCACACTAGCGGGCCGGTTGGTCTTTTGCCAATCCGTGAACACGTTTTCGCGTAACAAAAAACCTCATGCATCCGTTTCTGCCGCCGGATCCGGCACTGGAGCGACATATTGGCGAGCTCGGGGAAAAAGTCTTCGCTCTGATGGACGCGTCGCCTGCGCCCGGGTTCTTTTCGAGGAAGGGGGCCTACGCGCGAGTCATGGAATGGTCGATGAAGGACCCGGCGTTCAAGACGCAACTCTTCCGTTTCGTCGATGTTCTTCCCTCCCTCAAGACGCCCGCGGAAATCGTGCGCCATTTGCAGGAATATCTTGGCGACCAGGCTGTCGAGTTGAACCCCGCGCTCAAAGCGGGGTTGGCTGCGTCCGCACTTGCCCCGGGGCTGATCGCCGGCCCCGTGCAACGCAACGTGGTCTCCATGGCCGAACAATTTGTCGCCGGCGAAACGCCCGAGGACCTGGTGAAGCAGTTGCGGAAAAATGCCGGGCGTGGCATCGCGACCACCATCGATCTCCTGGGCGAAACGGTGGTGAGCGAACCCGAGGCGGACGCATTTCTGCAGCGCAACCTCGAGGTGATCGACACGGTCGCGGCGGCGCTGATCACGGATCCAGATCCGTGCCCGAGCGATCTCGGTCCCGGCGGATCCCTGCTGCCGCGCCTGAATCTCTCGGTCAAAATATCCGGGCTTACTCCCGACATTCATCCGGCAGATCCGGATCGCTCGATCGTCGCGTTGAAGCAACGTCTGCGACCGATCCTGCGGCGTGCGGCTGCGGTCGGCGCGTTCATCAACTTCGACATGGAAAGCCACAAGCTGAAGGATCTCACGCTCGCGCTTTTTCGCTCCATTCTCGAAGAACCTGAATTCGGCAAAACCCCCGCCATCGGTGTGGCCCTCCAAGCGTATCTGCGAGACGGCGAACGCGATCTTCGCGAGTTGATCGCATGGGCGAGAAAACGCGCCCGGTTCATCGGCATCCGGCTGGTCAAGGGCGCCTACTGGGATTTCGAGACCATCCTCGCACGGCAACGCCACTGGCCAATCCCCGTCTGGTCCCAAAAAGCCGAAACCGACGCGAACTTCGAAAAACTTTCGCTCCTGCTGCTCGAGAACCTCGACGTGGTCGGCCCGGCCTTCGCGACGCACAATGTCCGCTCGTGCGCCCAGGCCATCGCCCAGGCCCAGCGACTCGGAATCGATCCGCGCGCTTATGAGTTTCAAGCGCTGTATGGCATGGCCGACGATCTGAAGCTGGCCTTGGTACAATGTGGTCACCGCGTCCGTGAATACTGTGCGATCGGAGAGTTGCTGCCGGGCATGGCGTACCTCGTGCGCCGGCTGCTCGAGAACACGAGCAACGAAGGTTTCGTTCGCCTGAAAAATCGCGGCGAAAGGACGAAGGAGCAGTTATTGAAAAATCCGGTTGAATGGCTGGCCGGCCCTGCAACCTCGAGCCGGCGGCCCGAAGCGGGTTTGTTCCGCAACGCCCCGAACACCGATTTCGCCCTCGCACCCAACCGGGACCGGCAACGCGCGGCCCTCGCGGCCCTCACGCGCTCGCTCGGCCAAAAATGGCCCCTCGTCATCGGCCCAAGGCAAATCATCGACCGGGAATTGGTGGCGTCCGTCAACCCGGCACAACCGTCACAGATCATTGGATATTGGGCCCGCGCCACGATTCAGGACGCCGATGACGCGGTCGTCGCGGCGCGCACGGCGTTCGGGCCGTGGCGCGCACGGTCGAGCGAGGAGCGGGTGCAGTTGGTCGAACGCGCGGCGGACATCATGGAAGCCCGACGATTCGAGTTGAATGCGCTCGAGATCCTGGAGGCGGGCAAGCCGTGGATTGAGGCGGACGCGGATATCAGTGAGGCGATTGATTTCTGCCGTTTCTACGCGATCGAAATGCGGCAGCTTGCTCGTCCCACCATCACCCAGCGGGTTCCCGGCGAACGATGCGTGCAGCGGTGGACGCCACGCGGTGCCGGCGTCGTGATCGCCCCCTGGAATTTTCCGCTGGCGATTCTCTGCGGCATGACGGTGGCCCCCGTGGTTGCCGGCAATACGGTCATCATGAAGCCGGCGGAGCAGACCTCCGTGCTGGCAGCGGCGCTGATGGGGATTTTTCGCGAAGCAGGACTCCCACCGGGGGTGATCAACCTGCTTAGCGGATACGGTGAGGAGATCGCCGCCCACCTCGTCGCGCACGCGGGGATTGATTTCATTGCCTTCACCGGCTCCCGCCAGGTTGGGCTGAAAATCTGGGAAACCGCCGCCCGCACGTCACCGGGCCAGACCAATCTAAAAAAAGTCGTATGCGAGATGGGCGGAAAGAATGCGCTGATCATCGACACCGATGCCGACCTGGATGAGGCCATCCCGGCGACACTGTATAGCGCATTCGGTTTCTCCGGACAAAAATGCTCCGCGCTGTCCCGGCTGATCTTGCTCGAAGAAATCCACGATGAATTCGTGGCGCGATTGGTCGCCGCCGCGGCCGCGATTCCCCTGGGCGATCCCGCCGCGCCCGGCACGGTGGTCGGCCCGTTGATCGATGCAGACGCCCAACAAAAAGTGTTGCGTCTCATCGACGACGGGAAACGCGAAGCGACCCTCGCTTGGCAGGCGGCATGGCCAGCCGCGGCCCCGGACCGACGCGGGTATTTCGTACCACCGACGATTTTCACCGACGTGAAACCCGAGGCGACGATTGCGCGCGAGGAGATTTTCGGGCCCGTGCTGGCGGTGATCAAGGTCCGCGATCTCGACGAAGCCTTCGCGGTGGCGAACCGGAGCGAGTACGCGCTCACCGGCGGACTGTTCTCCCGGAGCCCACGGGCGCTGGAGCGGGCCGAGCGCGAACTTCTCGTCGGGAACCTGTACCTTAATCGCGGCATTACGGGGGCGATCGTCGAACGTCATCCTTTCGGCGGTTTCAAGCTGAGCGGCGGCGGGACGAAGGCCGGGGGAAAAGGCTATCTCGAGAATTTCCTGTTTCCCCAGGCGGTGGCGGAGAACGTGCTGCGCCGCGGGTTCACGCCGGAGGAGGCGGGAGAATAGTGCGAAACACCAGACAAAGGGTGACCTCAAAAATCGATCGCCTTCAGCGTCCCAATCTGGACCTCGAATCGCTCATCGAACGGCTTCACGTGTTTCAGATCCGTGCGCTTCAGCTCGAATACACCGCCAATGCTGAAAAACATCACGGAGGCGGAGGCATCGCCACTGATTGAGAGCAACGTCGGTGGATATTTTGGGTTGACCACGCCGAACTCGAGCGTGCCCTCGCCCGATTTCACCTTCACGATCAACTTCGCCCGGAAAGAACCGCGCAACCGCACGGCGATATTTTCCAGCGCGCGGGTGGACTTGTTCAATCGCACCAAGACCTGAAATTTCTCCGGCGGAAACCGGTCGTTGCCGTCCTTTTTCAACGGCACTTCAAAAACGAGCTGCGTGGCGGTTTCGCTCGCGACCCGCGCCGTCCCCAAATCGATCACCTCGCCCAACGTGCGGCGGCGATCAGCGGAGGGGTTTTCCTCCTGTTTCTGCGCGCGCTCGCCCAGGCGGCGGTACTTCTTGAGATCGGCCGGCCCCGGTGGCTTTCCGTTGATCGTGATGGGCGTCCATTGCTCCGCGTAGGGCTTCGACGGATCATATCGAATCAACACATCGCTCTTCAGCCGGCCCTTTTCGTCTCGGATGACGCGCGACTCCGTGTACGCCCAGCGACGCAGATCGGCCGCGGTCTTTTCCAGTACGTCCGTCAACCATGCTAACTCCGACGCGCTCGCGGATCGGCCGGTGACTGGCACGGCGGCGGGCGGGGTCGCTCGAACGATCCCAGCGAGGGCGAG
>JADMIO010932662.1_pt1 | contig 18666 bp, 15 predicted proteins | sample 8958161 | NCBI WGS metagenome assembly JADMIO01 (sample SAMN16585339, study PRJNA669376) | soil metagenome | isolation source: Crop rotation soil | place: USA: Cullars Rotation, Alabama | collected 2011 | reverse complement strand
GCCGCGACTTCAAGTCACGTGAATTCCAAGCTTCGGATCCCACTGTGCTGGAAAGGAAATAGGCGGTCGCGAGGTCGCGGAAATCCTCCTCGGTGCGAAGCACCGCAGCGCCCTGATAGTAGATGTCGAGAAAGTCCTGGAGGTTCGAGAAGCTGTACGCCGCCCGCACCTCCTCGACGGTCCGGAACGGTATCTCCACCCGGTTCCGGCGCGCCAGAGCGAACATCAGCTCGGGCTCGAGGCTTCCCTCGATATGCATGTGGAGCTCGGCCTTGGGCAGGCCCGCGATGAAGGCGTCGAGATCGGTCATGGAGGCAAGGTAGCGGCGCCTTTGCAGTCCGTCACCCCGGACTCGATTCCGCGGCCCGCCTTGCGCTCGGATGCGGGAAAAGGGTGGATGCCGGCTCAACTCCGGCACGGCGATGCCTGGTTGCATTCCCTGAAGCCTGCGACCGGCGTCTCCAGGCGCTTCCAGCGTGCCATAGCCTCGTCGCCTTTAGCCTTTCGCAGCGAAGGGAATGGTGTCATTCTGTGGTCACGACCGGGAGGATTGCGATGACAGTCATCCGTCCAGGAGGTCCTATCGGAAGCACGCCCCGGGGCATCGGGAGCCGGACGACATTTGCCCGCATGACGATGACGGCGCGGGTGGTGTGGACCGCGGCGCTGGCGTGGGTCCTGTTCGTAGCGCTGGCCTTGCCGATCTTCTCGGTCGGGGAAGCCGTCGTTGCCGTCCTTGCCCCGGTTTTCGGCTTGATTGCCGGGGCTTGGAAGGGGTTCGGCCTGGGGATCGGCATTGCCGCCCACATTTTCGCAGGGCCGGTCATTCTTCCCGCGGTGTCGGCGGTCATGTTCGGGGTTGCTGCAGGCCTCCTCAGCGGATGGCTCGGGCGGGCCCGTTTCCGAAGCGAGGACAGGGTCAGCCGGTCCTTCATTTCTTCCCTGTTCTCGCCCGAAATACTGGAGGGAAACGCCGCGGGCTTCGTTGCCAAGCTGATCGTCGGTACCGCGGTCGGCGTTGCCCTGTCCGTCATCGTGTCGTCCGTCGGCATGTTCGACCCAACGACCCCGATCGGTGGCAACTGGCAGCTCATCCTCGGCGGCGGACCCGGCGACTATCCGTTCGGCGACAGCCTGATCAGCCTCCTGCTCTTCATCTTTTGCATGCTCGGTGCACTGCTCGTCGCGTGCGGGATTGCGGGTCTGTGCGTCGGCGGGTTGCTCGGCGGCGCGATCGGCGCAGGATTCTCGACCATCGGCGTTTCCGCGTTCCTCAACGGTGCTTCGGAAGGCCTCGCGTTCCGCTTCTTCGCGCCTTACCGCCCGAAAGACGAGCGCTCCGGCCGCCTGATCTACCTTCTCGTTGGGGCCGGCGTCGGCGCGGCCGAAGGCCTCCTCGTCGGATTTGTAACGGGTGCAATCCTTTTCATCGCTCAGGTCGCCAGACTTTTCGGCTAATCGCACGCCCCCTCAAAGCCCGACATCCTCCAGCGACAGCAAGGTGGCGTTGCCGCCCGCCGAGGTCGTGTCGGTGCTGGTGACGCGCTCGGCGCAGAAGCGCGGGAGGTAGTGGGGGCCGCCGGCCTTGGGGCCGGTGCCGGACTGGCCCTCGCCGCCGAACGGCTGCGAGCCGACGATGGCGCCGATCATCGAGCGGTTGACGTAGAGATTGCCGACCGTTCCGGTCTCCTCGACCGTCTCGGCCGCCCGGGCGATCCGGCTGTGAAGGCCCATGGTGAGGCCGAAGCCCGACGAATTGACCCGCCTTACCGTCTCGGCGAGGTCGCCGCCCTTCCAGGTCGTGACGTGGAGCAGGGGCCCGAACCATTCCTCGCGCAGATCCTCGATCGCATCGATCCGGATCAGGGTCGGCGGCACGAACAGGCCCTCGGCGGGGACGGCGACGGTCTTCAGGATGCGGTCCTTCATCGCCTCGCGGCGGCCCATCAATTTGTCGTAGGAGGGCTTGTCGATCACCGGCCCGACATCGGTGCTCGGCTCTGCCGGGTCGCCGACGACGAGCGTGTCCATCGCCCCCGCGAGCATCTCCAGAATCCGCTCGGCGACGTCCTCCTGGAGGACCAGCAGGCGAAGCGCCGAGCAGCGCTGGCCGGCCGAGCGGAAGGCCGAGGTGACCACGTCCTGCACGACCTGCTCGGCCAGAGCGGTCGAATCGACGATCATCGCATTGACCCCGCCGGTCTCGGCGATGAGCGGGACGATGTCGCGGTCGTCGTCGGCGATCAGGGTGCGGGCGATGGTCTTGGCGGTTGCGGTCGAGCCGGTGAAGGCGACTCCGGCGATTCGGACGTCCTCCATCAGTTTCTGGCCCATATCGCGGCGGCCGGCGGCGAGGATGAGGGCGTCCTCGGGAATTCCGGCGCCATGGGCGAGGCCGACCGCATAAGCGGCGATCTGGGGCGTTTGCGAGGCCGGCTTGGCGATCACGCTGTTGCCGGCCGCGAGCGCCGCCGACACCTGGCCGAGGAAGATGGCGAGCGGGAAGTTCCAGGGGGCGATGCACACCCAGGCGCCGCGGCCTTCCATCCTCAGAACATTGCGCTCCCCGGTCGGGCCGGGCAGCTCGACCGGCTGCAGATGCCGGCGCGCCTGGGCCGCGTAATAGCGGCAGAAGTCGACCGCCTCGCGCACTTCGGCGAGCGCGTCGGGAATGGTCTTCTTCGCCTCCTGGACGGCGATCCGCATCAGCATGTCGCGGTCCTGCTCGAGCAGGTCGGCAAGCCGCTCGAGCGAAGCGGCGCGCTCGTCGACGCTGCGCCTCGACCAGTCCTCGAACCCCTTCAGAGCCCGGGTGACGAGCGAGTCCGCCGGCGGGCTGGTCAGCGGCGCGAAGTTGAGCGGCGGCGCCACCGCGGCTGCGACCCGCTCGAGCACCGGCCGGTCGTTGAGGTCGATGCCCCGGCTGTTCGGCCGCTCCGGAGCGAACAGATCGCCCGGCAGCGGGATGGCGGGATGCCGGGTCCCGCCGACCGCTTCGATCTTGGCGACCGGATCGGCGATCAGATCGGCATCGCTCAGCCGCTCGTCGGCGAGCTGGTGGACGAAGCTCGAATTGGCTCCGTTCTCGAGCAGCCGGCGGACGAGATAGGCGAGGAGGTCGCGGTGGCCGCCGACCGGCGCGTAGATGCGCGTGTGGTAGCCCTGCTCGTGCACCAGCGATTCGTAGAGGCCTTCGCCCATTCCGTGCAGCCGCTGGAACTCGAAGTCGCGGCTCTCGCCCGCCCATTCGAGGATGTTGGCGACGGTGAGCGCATTATGGGTGGCGAAGGCCGGGTAGATGTTCCTCGCCGCGAGCATGTCCTTCGCGCAGGCGAGGTAGGAGACGTCGGTCGCCGCCTTGCGCGTGAACAGGGGGTAATCGGGGAGGCCCTGCTCCTGGGCGCGCTTGATCTCGCTGTCCCAATAGGCGCCCTTGACCAGCCGGACGGCGATCCGGCGGCCGGTCGCGGCGCCGATCGAATCGGCCCAGGCGATGGTCGGCCGGCCTCTCTTGCCATAGGCCTGGACCGCCATTCCGAGCCCGTCCCAGCCTTTCAGGGAGGGCAGGCCCGCGACCGCCTCGATGATGTCGAGGCTCATCTCCAGCCGCTCGCTCTCCTCGGCGTCGATGGTGAAGCCGATGCCCGATTGTTTGGCCAGCAGCGCCAGCGCCTCGACCTGCTCGATCAGCGACGGGACGGCGCGATCATACTGGCCGACTTCGTAGCGGGGATGGAGCGCGGAGAGCTTGACCGAGATCGAATGGCCTCGCTCCGCGACCCGGCCGACGGCTCGGATCGCGTCCGCATAGGCCTGGAAATAGCGCTCGGCGTCGGGAAAGGTGCGCGCCGCCTCGCCGAGCATGTCGAAGCTCGCGGTGAAGCCCGCATTCTCCTTTTTCTCCATCCGCCTGATCGCCTCGTCGATGGTCCGGCCCATGACGAAGATTTCGCCCATCAGCCGCATCGCCGCGCCCACCGCCTGGCGGACGAACGGCTCGCCGGCGCGCGAAACCAGGCGCTTCAATACGCTCGCCTGCTCGCTCTCGCCGACCAAAGCGCGGCCGATGACGAGGCCCCAGGTCGCCGAGTTGACCAGGGCCGAATGCGACTTGCCCTTGTGCGAGCGCCAGTCGGCATTGCCGAGCTTGTCGGCGATCAGCTGGTCCGCCGTCTCCGGATCGGGCACTCGCAGGAAGGCCTCGGCGAGCGAGAGCAAAGCGATCCCTTCCGAGGTGTTCAGCCGGTATTCCTGGAGGAACTGGTTCACCCATCCCGAGGACTGGGCCGAGCGGAGCTCGCCGAGCATGGCCAGCGCCCTTTTCTCGACCCGCGCACGCGAATCGGGATCGAGCGCGGCGTCGCGGAGCAGCGGCCTCAGCACTTCCGGCTCCGGCGCCCGGTGCAGCTTTCTCAGGTTGGCGCGCGCGGTTGCCGTAGCGTCCGCCATGTCGTTTCCTCGCGGGGCTTGAGTCTCGTGTCGCGGAGGCTCTAGACCGCCTCAATGCCCATCGCCAGCATCGAAGAGATCAAAGCCAAGGTCGGCAGCGAGATAGGGATTTCCGACTGGATTCCAATCGATCAGGCCCGGATCGACGCCTTTGCGGACGTCACCGAGGACCCTCAGTTCATCCATATCGATCCGCAGGCCGCCGCGAGGACCCCGTTCGGAGGCACCATCGCCCACGGCTTCCTCACCTTGTCGCTGCTCAGCCGGATGGCCGCCGACGCGATGCTCCGTCCCGAAGACGTGAAGATGGGAGTCAATTACGGCTTCGAGCGGGTCCGATTCATGGCCCCGGTGCGCTCGGGCAAGCGCGTCCGCGGCCGCTTCCGGCTGGTCCGCTTCGAGGAGAAGAGGCCCGGCCAGTGGCAGTTCGTCCACGAGGTGAGTGTCGAGATCGAGGGCGAGGACAAGCCCGCCCTCGTCGCCGAGTGGATCGGGCTTATATTCGTGTAGAGAAGATCCTCCCCGCCGCGAAGCGGTGGGGAGGGGGACCACCCGAAGGGTGGTGGAGGGGTAATTGACGAGGCCTCCGCCATCTACCCCTCCACCCCGCTGCGCGGGGTCCCCCTCCCCATCTCCGATGGGGAGGATGAAAAGAAAGGAACCACCATGGCCACCCGCGAAGCCGTCATCGTCTCCACCGCCCGAACCCCGATCGGCAAGGCCTATAAGGGCGCGTTCAACGCCACTCCGTCGCCGACGCTCGCCAGCCACGCGATCAGGGCGGCGGTCGAGCGCTCCCGGATCGATCCGGCCGAGGTCGACGACGTGATCATGGGCGCGGCGCTCCAGCAGGGCGTCCAGACCACGATCGGGCGCACCGCGGCGCTTCGCTCGGGCCTCCCCGTCACCGTCTCGGGAATGTCGATCGACCGGCAATGCTCGTCGGGCCTGATGTCGATCGCGACCGCCGCCAAGCAGATCATCGTCGACCGGATGGACGTCATGGTCGCCGGCGGGGTGGAGAGCATCTCGATGGTCCAGACTCCCGAGATGCGGGTCGGGCCGGATCCCGAGCTGCTCTCCGTGCACAACGGAGTCTACATGCCGATGATCCAGACCGCCGAGGTGGTCGGCAAGCGCTACACGGTCAGCCGCGAGCGGCAGGACGCCTATGCGTTGCGCTCGCAGCAGCTCACCGCCAAAGCCCAGGCGGAGGGGCGGTTCGACGACGAGATCGTCCCCGTCACCGCGAAGATGCTGGTCAAGAACAGGGAGACGGGCGAGACCTCGATGCAGGAGGTCACGCTCACCAGGGACGAGGGCAACCGCCCGCAGACGACGCTCGAGGATCTGCAGAAGCTCCAGCCGGTGATGGGCCCGGAGGCGATGATCACCGCCGGCAACGCCTCGCAGCTCTCCGACGGCGCCTCGGCCTGCGTCCTGATGGAAGCCGGGCTCGCCGCAAGCCGCGGCCTCCAGCCGCTCGGCCGCTACGTCGGAATGGCCGTCGCCGGAACCGAGCCGGACGAGATGGGCATCGGCCCGGTCTTCGCCGTGCCCAAGCTTCTGACCCGCTTCGGGCTGACGGTCGACGATATCGGCCTTTGGGAGCTGAACGAGGCCTTCGCCGTCCAGGTCCTCTACTGCCAGGACCGGCTCGGAATCCCCGACGACCGCCTGAACGTCGACGGCGGCTCGATCTCGATCGGCCACCCCTACGGAATGTCGGGCGCCCGGATGACCGGCCATGCCCTGATCGAGGGCCGGCGCCGCGGCGTCAAATGGGTGGTCGTCACCATGTGCGTCGGCGGCGGCATGGGCGCGGCGGGGCTGTTCGAGGTGCTCTAGCCGTGGACGGCCTCCTCGCCCCCGCTTTGCGGCCGCTGCGCCATTATGCCGATTTCGCGGGCCGCTCCGGCCGGACGGAGCTGCTCGCTTTCTACCTTCTGACCTGGCTGGTCGGCACCGGTTTCGGCCTCGCGGCGACGGCCGCAGGCGGCACTGCCGGGCTCTGGGTCCACTTCGCGTTCAACCTCGCGCTCTTCTGCCCATGGGTTGCGCTTGCCGTCCGCCGGCTTCACGATACCGGCCGGAGCGGCTGGTGGGTGCTCGTCGGAGCGCCGCCCTTCGCTTTCGGCCATTGGCGCCACTATGCCCATTATGCCGGAATCCCCGGCCCGCTGCCCAATTGGTCCGACATCTCGGTGCCCGCGGTCGCGGCGACCCTGCTGGCGCTTGCGCTGCTGGTCCTGCTGCTGTGGCAGGACGATCCGGAGGCCAATCTTTACGGGCCCAATCCGCGCTGCGACGCGCCGGCCGCGGCGCCTCACTCGGCGTAGAGCGCCGCCTCCGCGTCCCTCCGGCGCACAAGGCCCGGAAGCGTCTTCCCGGCCGCCTTCACCCATTTCGCGAACTCGGCCGCGGCGCCGGCATAGTCGCCGGCCTTGTGCTTCCTGAGCAGGGTGCTCGAGGCGAGGTTGGCGGGGCCGACATTGTAGGCGAAGCTGACCATCGCATCGAATTGCGGCTGGCTGGTGGGGGCGTCGCCGACGATCTGGGCGACCTTGGTTGCGAACCGGTCGATGTCGGCCATCAGCCGCTCGTCGCATTGCTGCTGGGTCCAGACCGTGCCCCTGCGGACGTCGGCGCCGGTCGTCCCCCAGCCGATCGTCCACGGGTCGCCGCCGGTGCCCGGGTCCGGATAGGCGATGAAGGAGCCGTCGGGCTGCTTCTTCGCGCAGCCTTCGAACTGCTGGATCAGCTTGGCGCATGCTGGGCTCGGCTGCATTGCGGATTCCCCTCCCGTCCGTTGCGACAGGGAGCCTAGAGCGCCGCTTTCGGCTGTCAATTCCGCCGCTTCAATTCGTGGCCCGGATCCCGGCCGGCGCTTCCTCTTCCTCCCCGATCTAGGGCGGGGCGATCTGAACCAGGCCCTTGCCGATTAGCTGATCGAGACCGGCGCGGGCTTCGTCCGGCCCGGCCTCGCGGCCGGCGGCGTCCAGCAGGTCGCGGACCGTTCGAGGCCCCGCTTCGAGAGCCGACACCACGGCGAGAGCGCCGGCGCCCGGCTTGAACTCGACGCCGCCCACTTTCCACCGGCGGCCGGGCCGCCCGGGCGGGACCATCGTCACCGTCAGGGCCGCGATTCCCTCGGCCGGAGCCGGGTCCGGGGCCCCGCCAAGGCCGAGGCCGGTGACCCGGGCGCGGGGCGCGTTCCACTCCGCCAGCCAGGAAGCGGCGTCGGCTTCGTCGAGATGCGAGATCAGCTCCGCCTTGAGCGCCGCCAGGCGCTCCGCCACCTTCTCGCGGCCCAGCAGGGGCCGGATCGGCCGGTTCAGGGAAGGATGCTCGCGGCACAGATCGCGCAGCAGGTCCAGGAGCGTCGCATGCTTGATGAGGAGGCCGACATGGAGCGAGACCCCCTCGGCCTCGCACTGGTGATGGAGGCCCGACGGGACGAAGAGCACGTCGCCCGGCCGCATCACGACTGTCGCGGACACATCGGCCGGCGGCTTGACCATTTCGTGATTGGCCATTCCGCAATCCGCCGGCTCGCCGAAGAAGCGCCAGGTCTTGCTGCCTTCGACCTGGACGATGAGGAGGTCCTCCGGGTCGTAATGCGGCGGCAGCGCGGGGAGCTTGCTGAACGAGGCGATCGCTCCGATCACGACCCGGTCGCGGAGCAGGCGCTCGGCATCGCCGGCCAGGTCCCAGAGCTTCGGGAGGTAGCGATGCAGGTTGTTGACGATGAGGCTCACCCCCTGGCGGGTCAGCTGCCGAAGCACCAGCGGGCGCAGCCGCCCGTCCTTCAGGACCCCCAGCATCTCCAGATTGGCCATGCGGCCGTTGACGGTGACTCGAAGGTCCTTCGAATCCGCCCCCTCGCGGAGCAGAAGCTGTTCCAGCTCTTCCAGCGAAAACAGGGCCTCCGGGGGGATGCCGCAGCCTCCGGGCCGGTGGATCAGCCGGCGGTCGGCCATGCCTTCGGCGAGCGCGCTGCAATCCAGGGTGCCCAGGACGTCACGGAGCATGATGGACATCGGCCGGGGACTATCACGGGCCGCCGGCGATTGTAAGCGAAGCGCTGCCCGTCCCGACGCAACCGCTGCGACCTCCTGACGTTGTTCCGGCGAAACGAGGGAGAAACGGATGCCCGTATCGAACCTGACGCTCGTCGAGCGCATCGCCCGCGTGCTTGCGGGCCGAAGCCACAGCATCAATGCAGAGGGCGACGATCCTTCGGCCGGGCCGAACGTCGACGAGACCTGGCATGAATTTACCGCCGACGCGCTCTCGATCCTTCGCACCATGCGCGAACCCGACCCGGTCATGGCCGCGGCCGGCGACCCGGAGGTCTGGGAGCGGATGGTCGAAGCCGCGCTCAACGTCGAGAAGGCGGTCGGCAACGCCTGACCGTCCGGCAGGAGCGACAACAAGGTCCAAAACGGGAACAAACCCTGTCCAGCGGCTTCGAATCAGGCTATGGTCGCAGCCATGCCCATCGTCCGCCGCCTGTCCCTCCCTCCCTCCGAAAGCGTCGAGCCCGAAAGCGACGCGGTCGCAGATGGGATGTGTAAGCTTTGTAAGCTTCATCCCTCGGGCGGCGCCGATCCGGGCCGGCCCCGCGGGACCTCACTCCGCGAACTTGGGCACTCCGGCGAAGCCGCCGGCGGCGCGGAGCGCATCGGCGTCCATCAGCTTGCCGTCCATCATCACCACCTTCGTGTGGCGAAGGTCGCCGATCCGGAGCGACGGGTCGCCCTCGACCAGCACCAGATCGGCCGCCTTGCCGACCGCGATCGAGCCGGTCCTCGAGTCGGCACCGACCAGCCGGGCGGGGACGATCGTCGCCGCCGCAAGCGCTTCGGCCGGGGTGAAGCCGGCCTCGCTCACGTAAAGCTCGAGCTCGCGGATCAGCTCCAGGCCGCTGCCGTCGGTCCCGGCGACGACCGGAACTCCGGCCTTGTGCATGGCCCCGACGAGGCCGGCCAGCTTCTTGTAGCTGGCCCGCCAGTCGGCCCGGGTCAGCCCGGCGGGGACGGCGAAGCCGCCCTGCCTGAAGCCGCGCTCGGTCGCCGGCGGAAGAGTGCCGATGAAGGGGGCGTAAGCCGGCGAGAGGTCGCCGGGCTCGGGCACGAACAGGCTTTCGGCGACGACCAGGGTCGGGTCGGCCACGATCTTCTTGCGCGCCATCGTCGCGATCAGGGTCCGGATCGCCTCGCCGTCCAGGTCCACGTCCTTGGCGTAGCGGCCCGGTCCCTGGAAGCGCTGGATTCCGTTCGAAGCGGCGACGACCTGGTCGGGCATGGCCTGCATCATCATGAAATAGATGTGGGTGACCTCGTCATAGCCGGCCTCGATGGCGTCGAGGGTGCGCATTCCCGCCGGAACGTGGCCGTGGACGTGGAGGCCGAGCCGGTGCGCCTCTGCCGCCGCGGCGGGCAGCCAGGCCGGGTTGAACGTGCCGTAGAATTTGACCCCGGTCATGCCGTTGGCCTTGGCCTGGCGGACCTTGGCGATCGCCTCCTCCTGCGAGGTTGCGACCTCGGCGACCTGGGCGGTGTTCGGTCCCTTGCCGTCGATCAGGGTGGAGGCATAAACGTGCGGGCTGAGCAGCTCGCCCCTCGAGCGCCGCTCGCGCCGGGCCAGAGTGAGGGCGGTGACGTTGCCGGGGTCGCGGGCCGAGGTGATCCCGAGCGAGAGCAGCATCGGGCCGGTGCTGTCGTCGCCGAAATGCATGTGCGCGTCCCACAGGCCCGGGACGAGGGTCCGGCCCTTGCCGTCGAACAGCTTGGCTCCGGCCGGCACCCGGACGGCGGAGGCCGGGCCGGAGGCGACGATCAGGCCCTTGTCGACGACGATCGTCTGATTCTCGGCGAAGCGGCTTCCGTCGACGAAGGCTCGGACGTTGGTGAAGGCGACCGGCCCTTCGGGCGTGGTCAGGAGCCTCCGGGCGACGATCGGCGAGCGGGCGGCGAGCGCCTCGTCCTGCGCTTTCTCGAGGACGGGCTGCGCATCCTCATAGCCGACCGGAATGGTCGAGAGGAACCCGACCGAGGCGAAGAACTTGCCGTCCTCGGTCGCCCAGATCGGGGTCGGCGTGTTGCTGATGCCGGTGAGAGCGTAGGCGATCACCTTCTTGCGCGCCGCACCGCTGCCGACGGTGGCGGTGGTCAGCGGCTCGAGACGGGCCCGGCCGCCGGGGAGGAGGGCGAGGCTGTGGTCGGGCGCCGCGATGAGCCGCTCGAGGACGTCGTTGAAGTTGCGCACGCCGGGCCCGGCGCCGAGGTAGAAGGCCGGAGCCGAATAAGCGGCGCTGCCGGCGTCGATCGGCGATTTCCAGGTCGCCTTGCCGTCGGCGACGGTGAAGGTCTCGCCGACATCGCCCTGCGGACTGGCGCCGCGCAGCTCGTACCGGGACAGCATCCCGTCGGCCCCGTAGCGGCTGGCTTCGTCCACCTCCCAGACCTGGCCCCTCAGCACCAGGCTGAAGCGGCCCATTCGAGTGCCGTCGGCGGTGGTCCATTCATGCGCTTCGCCATGCTTGCCGGCGGTCGACATGATCACATAATGCTGGGCATCGGCCGGCGGCCTGGCGAGCTGGTCGGCCGGCACCTGGGCGAAGGAGGCCGAGGCGCTCAGCGCCAGCCCGATTGCGACGATCCACCGCATGCTCATTTCCCCCGCTATTTCGGGGGAAGGCTAAGCGGGCGCGCGGGGCAATTCAATTGGCCCCGATTGCGAAAGGCCGCCCCTCGCGGGACGGCCTTTCCATTGTCAGCCGGAAATGCGGCCTTGGGTCTTCAGGCGCGGACCTCCGCGGAGGCTGCGCTCAACCGACCCGCCGCACGCGGCATATGACAATGAGACATCAGACCACCTCCTTTCCCTTGTTGGACAGTGGAAGGGAGATGGGAAGGAGGCAGGAAAAGTTCAAGATAGACAGTCACTTAACCCCTCTCCCTCTAGGGGAGAGGGAGGGGCCCGAAGCGAAGCTTTGGGAGGGTGAGGGCGGGTCGGGACGGATATGCAGTGCCCTCACCCTGCCGCCGCTCAGCGGCGGCTGTCCCTCTCCCCTGCAGGGAGAGGGTTCAATAAGGCGGCTTGTCCAGCCCCGCCGGGCTCGTCGTGAAGATCTCGCAGCCGTCCTCGGTAATCCCGACGCTATGCTCGAACTGGGCGGAGAGGGAGCGGTCGCGGGTGACCGCGGTCCAGCCGTCGTCGAGCATCTTCACGCCCGGCTTGCCGATGTTGATCATCGGCTCGATGGTGAAGAACATGCCCGGCCGGAGCTCGGGCCCGGTGCCGGGCCGTCCCGCATGGACGACCTCGGGCGCGTCGTGGAACAGCCGGCCGAGGCCGTGCCCGCAAAAGTCGCGGACCACTCCGTAGCGATTCTTCTCGGCATGGGTCTGGATGGCGTTGCCGACGTCGCCGAGGAAATTGCCCGGCCGGGCCTGCTCGATCCCGAGCATCATGCATTCATAGGTGATGTCGACCAGCCGCCGCGCCTTGATCGGAACGTCGCCGACCAGGAACATCCGGCTGGTGTCGCCGTGCCAGCCGTCGACGATGATGGTGACGTCGATGTTGACGATGTCGCCGTCCTTCAGGGTCCGGTCGCCCGGAATGCCATGGCAGACGACGTGGTTGATCGACGTGCAGCAGCTGCCGGTGAAGCCGCGATAGCCCAGGGTGGCGGGGATGCCGCCGCGCGCGATCATCTCGCGATGGACGATGTCGTCGATCGCCTGGGTGGTGATTCCGGGCACGACGTGGGGAACGAGCGAGTCGAGAACCTCGGCCGCGGCCCGGCCGGCGCGGCGCATTCCCTCGAAGCCTTCGGGGCCGTGGAGCTTGATCGCCCCGCTGCGGCCGATCACCTCGGTGCCGCTGATCGCCTGATATTGGGTCATGGGCGGGATATAGGGGAAAGCGGTTGATTTTGCACCCACTCGTCGCCGCTCCCGTCACCCTGAACTCGTTTCAGGGTCCAGTCCGTCATCCGCCCGGGAGACGGAGGCCTGGATGCTGAAACAAGTTCAGCATGACGGTGAGAGGCGCTAAGCCCTGGGGCATGACCTCGGAGCGCATCTGGACGGCCGGCCTGCTCGTGATCGGCGACGAGATCCTCTCCGGCCGCACCCAGGACAGGAACATCGCCCAGATCGGCGGCTGGCTGAACCTGCAGGGGATCCGACTCGCCGAGGTGCGGGTGGTGCCCGACGTGATCGAGCGCATCGCATCGGCGGTCAACGCCTTGCGGGCCGAGAACGACTATCTGTTCACCACCGGCGGAATCGGCCCGACCCATGACGACATGACCGTCGACGCGGTTGCCCACGCGCTCGGAGTGGCGGTGGTCGTCCATCCCAGGGCGCGGGCGATCCTCGAGGCTTATTATGCGACCCGCGGCGGGGTCACCGACTCGCGCCTGAGGATGGCTCGGGTGCCGGAGGGCGCCGAGCTGATCGAGAACCGGATGTCGGGCGCCCCCGGAATCCGGCTCGGCAATATCTTCATCCTCGCCGGCGTGCCGCACATCGCGACCCTGATGCTGGAGGCGCTGTCCGGCACTCTGGAGGGGGGCAGGCCGCTCCTCTCGCGGACCCTCGGCTGCTGGGTGCCGGAGAGCGAGGTGGCGGAGCTTCTGGCCGAGGTCGAGCAGGCCCATCCCGGCTGCCAGATCGGCTCCTATCCCTTCTTCCGCGAAGGCCGGGTCGGCGCTAATTTCGTGGTCCGCTCCACCGAGCCGGCGGCGCTCGCGGCCTGCGAGGCCGGCCTCGCCGCCCGGCTGGAAGAGGCGGGACGAGAGGTGGTTCGGGAAGGGATTTGAGCGATGGGGAAAAGGCTCGTCATCCTGGTCGTCATGCTCGCGGCCTGCCTCAGCCCGGCCTTGGCCGAGCTTCCCCGCCGAGTCCCGCTGATCGGTTATGTCGACCGGGCCGGCAAGATCGTCGAGCCGGCGACCTACGAACGCGCCTCGCTCGGGTTCGCGGGCGATTGGGTGGGAGTCGCGAGGGGCGTCAAGGCCGGCTATCTGAACCTTCGGACCCGGGCCACGACCGGCTTCGTGTTTGACGAGGTCGCCTATGATTCAGAGCGGGCTCTGTTCGCCAACGGGCCCGAGCCGGCGCGGGTCGGAGCCAAATGGGGATTCGTCGACGAGAGCGGCAAATTCGTCATTCCGCCGCGCTACGAGGGCGCGCGGGGCTTCGGCGAGGACGGGCTCGCCATCGTGCAGGTCGCAGAAACTGAGGGCTCCTACTGGCGCCAGGGCTTTATCGACAAGGCCGGAAACGTCGTCGTGCCGGCCCGATACGACATGCTCCGGCCCATTAGCGGCGGCCTCGCGGTGTTCCGGCGCGGCGACAAATGGGGCGCCATCGACCGGGAGGGCCGCGAGGCGATCCCGCCCCGTTTCGGCTGGCTGGGATGGTTCGGCGACAATGGGCTCGCCCCGGCCAGCCTGGAAAGCCAATTCGGCGAGGAGAAAGCCCGCTTCGGCTATGTCGACCGAACCGGCCGGTTCGTCATTGCACCCTCCTTCAGCTACGCCGGCAACTTCAAGCCGATGCAGGCGGACGGAGGGCTGGAAGCGCCCGAGGGCCTCGCCCGGGTCACCCTGGCTGGCGGCCAAGGCGCCTATATCGACGCAGCGGGCAAGATCGTCACCCGCTTCCCCGCCGGAATCGTTGTCGGCGGCATTTCGCCCAATGGGTTGGTTCGGATCCAGAGCGTTGACAATGCGAAATACGGCTTCGCCGACCGGACCGGCGCGATCGTGATGCCGCCGCGTTTCGAGCAGGCCGGGGGATTCGATTCGCACGGCCTCGCCTCGGCCCGCGAGAATGGGAAAGTCGGCTATATCCGCGCCGACGGGAGCTGGGCGATCGAGCCGCGTTTCGAACTGGCGGGAACGTTCGACGAATTCGGCCAGGCGCAGGCCGAAGAGAATGGCTCGAGCGTCCTCATCGACCGGACCGGGCAGGTCGTCGCAAGGCTCCCCAAGGGCGCGAATTTCTACTGGCAGCGGAGCGAATATACCTTCTTCAGAACCTATCCGCAGCAGGTCGATTATCCGCCGGAGCAGTTCGGCGCCTGGCGCCTCGAGCGCACGCTCTACGAGGTTCCGGAAATGCTGAGCATGATGCCGACTCCGACCAGCGCGATCCGGCTGACCTTCGCCACTAACGACGGCCTCGTCCGCCTCGGAGCCCGGACCGAGGGCTGGGTCATCGACGTTTTCACCGAGCAGGGCCCTGAAAAGAACGAGGATGTGAGCACCCAGACCCGGCTTGCCGACCTTCCCTCGGCCGCGGACCTGATCCGGCTGCTCAGACGGCAGCTCGACGGCCAAGCGGAATTCTCGGTGTCGGTGACCCAGCCGAAGGGCCCCGGTCTGGACGCGCAGAAGGAAAGATTGCGGCAGGCCGCGATCGCCAAGGACCGGATTGCGGCCGACCTCGCGAGAACGGCCCCCGATCTCGAACGAGCGCTCGAGGCGATGCGCGCCCGAATCGTCGAGCATTACGGGAAATTGTCGGGCATGCCCTGCATGCCGCCGGAATGCATATACTGAAGGGCGACGGACCCTAGGCCACCGGCTCGCCGAACATCAGGGCGCGGACGTAGCGGACCGGCGGCGAGCCGTGGCTGAGCACCTCGTCATTAAAGGCCCGGAGGTCGAAGGCCGCGCCGCGCCGGCGCATCGCCTCCGAGCGCAGCGCTAGGTGCTCCTGATATCCGACGAAATAGACCGGCAGCTGCGCCGAGGTGAGATTGGCGCGCACCCATTTGGCGGCCGCCTCGCGCTCCTGCTGGAAGGTGCCGCGGGTCATCAGCTCCATGGCCTGCTCGCGTGTCATGCCCTCGGCCTGGATGCCGATGTCGAGCAGGGCGTTGGCGATCGTGCGGAGCCGCACCTTGAGGACGGTGAGTCGGAACAGCGGATCGCCGCCGAGATAGCCCGCTTCGACCATCACATCCGCGCCATATTCGGCCCAGCCCTCGACGAAGGTGCCCGAGTAGAGGACGGCCCGAAGCACCGATCCGTTGCGGTTGGCGTGGGCAAGCTGGAGATAATGGCCGGGCATCGCCTCGTGGACGCTGAGGCGGTGGATCTGATAATCGTTCATCTCGCGAAGGAACGAGGTCGCCTGGGCGTCGGTCCACTCCTCCGGTATCGGCGAGATGGCGTAGAAGGTGCCCAGCTCCTTTTCCAGCGGTCCCGGGCTGTCGCAATAGGCGGTTGTGACGCCCTGCTGGTATTTGGGCATGGTGATGACCCGGATCGGCGTGTCGGGCACGCTGACCAGCTTCTTCTCGCGGACGAAGGCGGTGGCGACGGCGAGCGTCTCCCTGGCCTTGGCCTCGACGCCGGACCGCGACGGGCGCCTGGCGTAGCTAAGCTCAAGCGCCGCCTCGATCGCCTTTTGCTCCTGGTCGGCCGTCGGCCGGTCGGGGAGGGGCGGCGCCCCGGCCCGGCCGGCGAGGACTCCGCGGGCGATGCCGTACATTTCGGCGCGGGTGGCGGCGAGGGCGAGGTTGGCGCCACGCTTGATCTCGGCCCGGCTCAGCGGCGAGTCCAGGGCGAAGCGCAGCTTGGCGTCGTACAGCTCCGGCCCGAGGCGGAAGTCGCCTTTGGCGTTGGGAACCAGGACCTTGTCGAGCCAGATCTGATGCTCGGCGACGGCGGCTTTCAGAGCGGCAAAGGCGGAGTCGAAGCGGCGCTGGCCGTCGGTGTCGAGCTCGCTCCTGTGCGGCACCAGCATCTCTTCCACGATCGAGACGACGCCGCCATTCTGCTTGGCGGCCGTGGTCGCGAAAATCTCCGGCACGCGCGCCGGGATGAGGTTGGCGCGGGCCTGCGCGAGCAGGACCGGGATCGCCTCCATCCGGGCGGTCGCCGACCGGAGGCGCTTGTCCCAGGGCGCGAAGTCGCGGGCGGCGAGGCTGTAGAGGGCGGTGCCGACGGCCTCGTTGTAGATTTGCGTGTCCCATTCGAAGCTGCGCAGAACCTCGTCGGTCCAGATCTGGTAGCGCAGGGCGTTGTCGAGCAGGGCCGCGTCGACCTGGCTGTCGCGGCTGAGGCGCGCGCGGTCGATCCGCCCGAGCTCGGCGAGGAGATTGCGCATGAATGCTGTGCCGCGCTGCCGCCCTTCGGCCGACATGTCGGCGACCTGATCGTCGAAGCGGTGGTCGCCCAGCGTGGTCGCGTAATGCGGGTAGAGACGGCCCTGGCCCTTGAGAAAGCGCTCGGCGAGTGCTGCGAGGGCGGCATCGGGCGCCTGTTCGGACGGGCTCGACGACGAAGCGGTGTCGGAGGCGCAGCCGGCGAAGACCGGAAGTGCGGCGGCGAGGAGCAAGGCGGCGACTCGGCGCATCGGCAGCTTCCCTCCGTGAGAGAGAAACACTGGAGCGGGTGAAGGGAATCGAACCCTCGTCGTAAGCTTGGGAAGCTTCTGCTCTGCCATTGAGCTACACCCGCTCGGGCGGCCGATATCTAGGAAAGGCGGCGGCGCTTGTCGAGAAGCTAGCGCCGGTAGGGCGTGAAGCTTTCGAGGACGCAGATCGGGCCGGACAGGCTCTGCCCGGCATGGCGGGCCCGGAAATGGTCGCCCCGGCAATATTGGCTGCCGTGAAGCTCGATGACGATCTGGCTCATCTCGTCGAGGCCGGGGCAGGGGGCGGCGAGCCGGCTGACCCAGATCGTATCGCCTTGGTCGTAGACGAGCGCCTGCCGGCCGCGGGCGACGAGGCTGGTGCCCGACGAGGCGGGGACGCAGGCCCTCGGCTTGCCGGCGGTTCGGCCGGCCAGCTCCCTCGCCGGATCGGCTTCGCCGCTCGAGGGGGCGCCGCCGGTCGCGGCGCAGGCGGCAGTGAGGAGCAGGAGCGGAAGCGGGCGCATCGGCATCTCCTTCATGCGTTGCGGAGCGAGGCGGCGGCCCGGGCGAGGCGCTCGATCTCGGCCATATCGGCCTGGCCCTTGGGCACCAGCCAGGAGCCGCCGACGCACAGCACCGGATCGAGCGCCAGCCAGTCCGGGGCGCTCGCCTGCGTGATTCCTCCCGTCGGGCAGAAAAGCGCCTCGCCGAACGGCCCGGCAAGCGCCTTCAAGGCGGGGATTCCGCCCGACGTCTCGGCGGGAAAGAATTTGAAATGGGAAAGGCCGAGGTCGAGGCCGCGCATCAGGTCGGCGGCGGTCGCGATCCCGGGGAGGAACGGCACTCCGGACGCGACGGCGGCCCGGCCGAGCGGCTCGGTGAGGCCCGGAGAGACGATGAACTGGGCGCCGGCGCCGAGGCTGGCCTCGAGCTGGCGCGGGTTGAGGACGGTGCCGGCGCCGACCACGGCGCCCTCGACCTTGCGCATCTCCGCAATCGCCTCGAGCGCCGCGGGCGTTCGAAGGGTCACTTCGAGGACCGGCAGGCCGCCGGCGACGAGCGCCCGGGCGATGGTCTGCGCCTTGTCCGAATCGTCGATGACGAGCACCGGGATAACCGGCGCCAGGCGCATGATCTCGCCGATCGTTCTCATTCCTGATGCTCCTGGGCAAAGGCGGCGGCCGCTCCGAGCAGGCCGGGCTGCTCGTGGGCGATGATCTTGACCGGCATGTCCTTCATCCTCTCCTGAAAGCGGCCCTTGGCGATGAATCGCCCGCAAAAGCCGGAACACGGCAAATGGTCGATCAGTCGCAGGCCGAGCCCGCCGCCGATCACCACCGCCTGGGCGCCCTGCGCAAGCGCGATATCGCCGGCGACGGCGCCGAGGGAGAGGCAGAAGCGGTCCAGGGCCGTCGCGGCGAGTCCGTCGCCGCCGGCCAGGGCCGCCTGCCAGAGCGTGGTGTCGTCGCCATAGGCCGTGCCCCGTCCCTCGATCGCCCGGAGCGCCTCGTAGAGGTTCGAAAGGCCGCCGCCGGAGACGATGCGTTCGACCGAGACCCGGCCGTGGCGGGCCCGCAGGTGGCCGAGGATCCGGTCCTCGAGCGGGTCGAGCGGGGCGAAGCCGATATGGCCGCCCTCGGTCTCGACGACCCGGTAGCCGTCGCCGCCGCGAATCAGCTGCGCGACCCCGAGTCCGGTGCCGGGGCCGACGATGCTGACCACCCCCACAACCGGGAGCGGCCGGTCCGGCCCGCACAGGTGACGGAAATGCTCGCCCTTTCCAGCACATTGGGATCCTAAGCTTAGAATTCCACGTGGACAAGTTGTCGCG
>JADMIO011614250.1_pt1 | contig 18676 bp, 23 predicted proteins | sample 8958161 | NCBI WGS metagenome assembly JADMIO01 (sample SAMN16585339, study PRJNA669376) | soil metagenome | isolation source: Crop rotation soil | place: USA: Cullars Rotation, Alabama | collected 2011 | reverse complement strand
CCCGCCCCTCTCGATCCCTTACAAACACGATCCGTCACCAGGAGCGATCATGAAGTCCGAGAACGCTATCACCGCCTCATCGCCCTTCTTGCGGGCCGCCACGATCGCCACCGCGCTGGCACTCTTCAGTCTTCCCGCCGCCGCCGTCACGCGGTATGTGAACGCGAACCTCGCCACCGGCGGCGACAACGGCTCCTCATGGGCCGATGCCTACCGCGGCCCCGACGCCCTCGCCCGGGCCCTCACCGCCGCCGCCAGCGGCGACGAGATCTGGGTCGCCGCCGGCGTCTACAAGTCCACGCTCACGGCCACGCGCACGATCTCCTTCACGCTCCGCACCGGCGTCGGCATCTACGGCGGGTTCAGCGGCACCGAGACCGCGCGCGACCAGCGGAGTTTCACCACCAACATCTGCGTCCTCAGCGGCGACCTCGGCGGCAACGACCCCATCGTCACGGACAACTCCTTCCACGTCGTGAGCGGCTCCGGCGTCACCACCACCGCCGTCCTCGACGGCTTCCGCATCACCGCCGGCAACGCCAACGGCTCGATGACCGACGACACGGACCGCGGCGGCGGGCTCATCTTCCTCAATAACTCCGGCGCCACCATCCGCAACTGCACCATCAGCGGCAACCGCTGCACGTTCGGCGGCGGGGGCACCTACATCCGCACCGCCAGCCCTTCCTTCACCGACTGCACCTGGCAATCCAACCAGGGCGGCAGTTTCGGGGGTGCTGTCGACAGTTTCAACGGTGGCACCACCAACTACACCCGCTGCTCCTTCATCGGCAATAACGCCGTCCGCGCCGGCGGGCTGGAAGTCTTCGGGGTCGGGGCCAACCTGACCAACTGCGTCTTCCGCGGCAACAGCGCGGGATCCTCCGGCGGCGGCGCCGTCTATTCCGCCTCCGGCACCACCGTCACGCTCCGCAACTGCACCATCGCCGGCAACACCACCACCGCGAGCGGCGCCGGCATCCTCACCAGCGGCGCCAGCACCGCCGTTCGCAACTGCATCGTCTTCAACAACACCGGTCCCGGCGGCGCCACCGCTGGCCAGCAGCTCGCGGGGGCGGGGTACGGCGCCACCTATTCCTGCGTCCAGAACGGCTTCGGCGGCGAGGGGAACATCAGCGCCGCGCCCCTCTTCGCCAACCTCGCCGGCGGCGACCTGCACATCCTCGCGGGTTCGCCCTGCATCGACGCCGCCCGGAACGCGGACGTCGGCATAGCCGTCACGACAGACCGCGACGGCAACCCCCGCTTCACCGACGACCCCGCGACCACCGACACCGGCGTCGGCCCGGCTCCCGTTGTCGACATGGGCGCCTACGAGTTCCAGCCCCCGCCGCCGCGGTGCCCCGCCGACTGGAACGGCTCCGGCTCCGTGGATTCCCAGGATTTCTTCGACTTCCTCACCGACTTCTTCGCGGGCACCGCCGACTTCAACGACGACGGCAGCACGAACAGCCAGGACTTCTTCGACTTCCTCGCGGCGTTCTTCGAGGGGTGCCGCTAAAGAGAAACTCGCGCTGCGTGCCACCCGTGCCACCGACCGTTGCTCGGAACGGTCGGTGCCTTGGTCGTCCGATGCGCAGCACACACCGACCGTGCAAAGCCCCGGTCGGTGGCACGAGATCGCTATTGAAAACACAGTCGATTTCACCCGGCTGTTGGATGCCCGGGTTCGCACGCGGCGTCTTGTTTCACCTGTTTCGCCACCCTCGCCGCGAGTCTTCTCGCCATGATGGGCAGCACCACCCGCGCTCCCTGTGCCAGCAGGTTCACCGTTGCCATCCGCTTGCTATCGCGGAACGACACCTTGACACCCCGCCGCGCCGCAGGCACGCGGCCGCGCCGCATCAACAGGCCCGAACCCAGGACGCCAACCGCCACCCCCGCCGCGAGCCGCCCCGCGACGGATCCCAGCGTGGCGTGCGCGGCGTCCTTCTGCGCGTCGTGCTCCGTCGCCCATTCCAGCAGGCGTGCCTTGGCCTGCTCGGGCGTCAGCGGGCACGCCGGCACAGCGACCGGGATTATTGCTTTGCTGCCGTAATCCGCTTGGCGGTCCATACGCATACGCCTCCCAGTGCCACGAGCACCACACCGACCAAGGCCCCAGCGCCCGCGCGCCCGATCAGCCCTGTCAGCCAATCGAACGCCCCGTACGCCATCAGGCCGATGCCGCCGTACAGCAGCGGCACGGCGCACAGCAGCGCCACCAGCCCTGCAATCAGCCGGCGGACCGCGGCACGCAGATGCTCGGCCTCCTGTCGTGCCGCGGTGCGCAGTTCCATCGCGTCCTGCCGGACCGCGCTGCGCACGTGGTCCGCTTCCCGCCGCGCCAGGGAAAGGAACGTCCTTCCCTCCGCCTCGACGAGATCGACGACCCGCACCATGAACTCGGCGATTGTCTTCACGCGTCAGCTCCGGGTGAGGGGAGAGTGTGGGGAGAATCAGGCCCGCGGGCGCCACAGCAGCAGGCCCAGCACCAGCCCGACGCCGACCGCGACGCCAACGCTGGTAAGCGGGTTGTTCGCGACGTACTTCTTCAGAGAATCCGCCGCCTCGCCGCTTTTTTCCTTGGCGATGTCAATGCCCTGCATCACCGTGTCCTTGGCCGTGTCGATGCCCTGCTTCACCGTGTCCTTCACCTCGATGGCACCGTGGCGCGCGGCGCCCACGGTGTCCTTCGCGAGCGAGGTCACGCTCTCCCTCACCATCCCGACGTCCTCGCCCAGCCGCTGGACATCCTTGCGGAAGTCCGACGCCTGCCCCGTCCCGCGCTGCTCGGACATCTGCCCCGTCCCCCGCTGACCCTGCCCCTGGCCCTGACCTTGGTTCTGTCCGGTTCCCTCATACGCGCTCGGCATAAAGCCTCCAATTCCTTGCTCGTTCACGGTGTTCTCGCCGTGAGCACTTTGTTCGTCTCGGCACACTGCCGGCACCGCAACGGCGGCGGGGCTACGCGGCATCGTGCTCTCCACCGTTGAATTCCCCCCGATCCGTGAAGTCTCAATGGCGCGGCGGTGAAGAACAACTCATTTCAGGCCCCCCCTCCGACAAGCCGACCTCCGCGCCGCGCACCGAGCTCGTCCGCACCGTTGCCCGCCGCGCCGCGCGACTCTGTCCCATCTTCGGGGACCCGAAGTTAAATGCTGTTTTACACCGTCTCCATCTCGCCGTAAGAGCGTGCGGCCATCCTTCGGGCATGGTAACCACATCAAAGAAAAGCATGAATCGTCACCGTGAAGGCCCCATCGCCCGGCAGATCGAGGAGCAGACCGCCGAGATCCCCTCGGATGCGTTCCTGTGGGCCGCCGGCGGTGCCGCCGCGGTCTCCTTCCTCCTCCAACTCGCGGGGAGACAGAAGACCTCGAACTTCATCGCGGCGTGGACCCCGACCATCCTGATCTGCGGCGTGTACAACAAGCTCGTCAAGCTCGCCGGGCATGACGCCGTAGATGGCGTGCACGGCGAAGGCGGGAACGAAGAGCAGGGTCGGGCCAGTCGCCGCCGCAACGCCTCCGCCGATAGCAACGAAGAGGATTGATCCAGCACGACACCGTGGCATCGCCCTTCGGGGCGATGCGGCGACACACGCACCGGGCAGAAGCCCGATGCCACGTTAGAACGCCGCTTCCTGCACTATTCACACGATACCTCTGGCGGCCACAAGCCCCCGCCTCCGCGGAATGAGGAGCAGACCCGAAAGTCTGCGCGATCGCGCCATCGCCGCGCCGCAGAGGACGCACCATGTACACCCCCGGTTCCTACACCGGCTCCATCCCCGAGACCTACGACCGCCTCCTCGGCCCGCTCCTCTTCGAGCCGTACGCACGTGACCTCGCCGCCCGCCTCCGTCCCCGCGCGGGCGAGCGGATCCTTGAGCTCGCCTGCGGCACCGGCATCCTCACGCGCGCAATCGTGCAGGGCCTGCCGCCGGACGCACAACTCATCGCGACGGACCTGAACGAAGCAATGCTCGCGGTCGCGCGCCGGCACGTCCCCGCGACGCCGCGGATCACGTTCCGCCAGGCCGACGCGTGCAACCTTCCCTTCAACGACGGCGAGTTCGACGCGCTCGCGGCACAGTTCGGCGTCATGTTCTTCCCCGACAAGCCCCGCGCCATGCAGGAGGCCCGGCGCGTCCTCCGCCGCGGCGGCCGCTACCTCTTCAGCGTCTGGGATTCCCTCGACCACAACCCCATCCCACGCGCCGTCCACGAGGCCGCCGCGGCACACTTCCCATCAAACCCGTCCGACTTTCTGCAAGCCGGTCCGTATGGTTTTTTCAACGGCGGCGTCATCGAGCGAGTCCTCCGCAATGCCGGTTTCACGAACATCGCGTGCGAACACGTGGATTTCCCATCGATCGCCCCGACCGCGGCCGACGCCGCCCAGGCCTTCATCGGCGGCACGCCGCTGCTGCTGCAGTTGCAGGAGCGCGGCATGCAGGACACGACACCGATCCGCAATGCCGCGGCGAGGATGCTGGCAAAGCACTGCGGCGATCGGCCGTGTCGGTCGACGATGCGGGCGCTGGTGTTCACTGCACACCAGGCTGAGAAACGAGTGGCATGGTTGTAGCTTTGGACAACCATGCCGTTGTGCGCACAGGAGATCATCTGCTCCAGAAGTGCGGCGCCCTCACATGTCCCGGTGCGCCTCCTAGATTCGGCGCGGAACGCATGGTTGTCCAAAGCTACAACCATGCCACTCGTCACTCGTCCACGGTTTCGGGTATGCTGGCCGAATGGACAACAGCGAAGGCGAACTCCGCAACGAGCGTCCGAAACGCCACCGTGTGCGCTACAACATCCCCGGCCACGCGAGGTATCTCACCTGCTCGTGTTGGGGCAACGCCGCGTTCCTCAAGGGCGATCGCGCGTGCGGTTGGTTCATCCGTGCGCTCATCGCGGCGATCGAGAAGCACAGCCTTCAGCTCTGGGCATGGGTCATCATGCCGAGCCACTTCCATATCATCGTCGTCCCCGACCCGAGCGATCCGACTGTGAGCTCCGCATTGAGTTCCCTCAAGCAGTCGGTGACGCGTCGCGCGATCTACTGGATACGAAAGCACGCGCCCGAGTTTTTGCCGCGGATGCTCGACCGCCAGCCCAACGGCGACAAGCACTTACGGTTCTGGCAACCCGGCGGCGGCCACGACCACAACCTCTGGAGCCCCAAGCAGATCTGGGAGAAGATCGACTACATCCACAACAACCCGTTCGAGGCAGGCCTTGTCAAGCACGTGAGCGAATGGCCGTGGTCCAGCGTCCACGAATACCTCAAACGCGGCAGCGGCCCGATCCCGATCGACTTCAAACACATTCCGCGAAGACCATGAGTGGCTCGACGCTGAGTGGCATGGTTGTAGCTTTGGACAACCATGCGCTTCGCGCCCGGAAGCGCAGACGCGTTCGTACGCAAACGCTCGCGCCGTATGACGCGGCGCCCCGGGCATCCGCCCGCACAACGGCATGGTTGTCCAAAGCTACAACCATGCCACTCTTCGGGAATCTTCAGTGTTCAACCACGCCACCCGCCACTCGTCGGGAGTCTTCAGTGCTCAACCATGCCGCTCGGCAGAAGTCGTCAGTGCTCAACCATGCCACCCGCCCGAGCGAGTAGACGCGTCCGTACGCGATGGAGCTCAAGCTGTATGTCAGCATCCGCACGCACGACGGCATGGTTGTCCAAAGCTACAACCATGCCACTCGTCGGGAGTCTTCAGTGTTCAACCATGCCACCCGCCGGCAAGAAGCAGCGGAAGTACTACAACGCGACGACTTTCCATTTCGCGCAAGAAGGCTGCAGACATCTCGGCCTTAACCCACTCGCTTTGAGCGGAATGCTTACTTAGCACAACGCCGAGGTAATCGCTTTCGCTGAGACCGTCTTGGATGCGTGCGACGATGTTATCGCCAACTTGAATCTCTCTCTTGTCAACCCATACCCCGATATCGCATGCTGTGAGGTCGGTAGCGAGCTTATCCACAAATGCCTTGTCATGGCTCGAATATGAAAGAAAGAGCTTGGGCATCTTGTCTCCTGAATGCAAAAACCACAGCGGCGCCCTTTCGGGCGCCGCTGAGTGTGTCTTGTTCAATAATCCATATCATCCATCCCACCACCCGCCGGCACAGCAGCCTTCTTCTTCTCCTTCAGCTCAACAACCGCGGCATCGGTCGTGAGCAGCAGCCCGGCGATCGACGCCGCGTTCTGCAGCGCCACGCGCTCCACCTTGGTCGGCACGATCACGCCCATCTGGACGAGGTCGCCGTACTCGTGGGTCAGGGCATTGAAGCCGAAGTTGTTCTCGGTGCTGTCGGAGACCTTCGCGGCCACGATCGAGCCGTCCAGGCCGCAGTTGGCGGCGATCTGCTTGATGGGGTAGCTGATGGCGCGGTCGACGATGTCGATGCCGATGCGCTCGTCGCCGACCACGGCGTTCTTGCCCTTGCGGAGCTTCTCCAGGGCGCGCCGGGCACGCAGGATGGCGACGCCGCCGCCGGGGAGGATGCCCTCTTCGACCGCCGCGCGGCAGGCGTGCAGGGCGTCCTCGACGCGGGCCTTCTTCTCCTTCATCTCGACCTCGGTGGCGGCCCCGACGTTGATCTGGGCGACGCCGCCGGCGAGCTTGGCGAGGCGCTCCTCGAGCTTCTCGCGGTCGTAGTCGCTGGTGGTGACGTCGACCTGGTGGCGGATCTGCTCGATGCGCCCCTTGATGTCGTTCCCGGAGCCCGCGCCCTCGACGATGGTCGTGTTGTCCTTGTCGACCGTTACCTTCTTGGCGCGGCCGAGGTCGGCGAGCTCGACCTTCTCGAGCTCGATGCCGAGCTCTTCCATGATGGCCTTGCCGCCGGTGAGGACGGCGATGTCCTCCAGCATGGCCTTGCGCCGGTCGCCGAAGCCCGGGGCCTTGACGGCGCAGACCTTGAGGACGCCGCGGAGCTTGTTCACGACGAGCGTGGCCAGGGCCTCACCTTCGAGGTCCTCGGCGATGATGAGGAGGCTGGCGCCCTGCTCGGCGATGCGGCCGAGGAGGCCGATGAGGTCCTTGGCGCTGGTGATCTTCTTCTCGTAGATGAGGACGTACGGCTTCTCGAGCACGCACTCCATGGTCGCCGCGTTGGTCACGAAGTGCGGCGAGAGGTACCCCTTGTCGAACTGCATCCCCTCGACGAGCTCGACCTCGGTCTCGAGGCTCTTGCCCTCTTCGACGGTGATGACGCCGTCCTTGCCGACCTTGTCCATCGCCTCGGAGATGATCTTGCCGATGGCGGCGTCCTGGTTCGCCGAGCACGTGCCCACCTGCGCGATCTCCTTGGAGCTGGAGACCTGCCTGGACATGTTCTTGAGTTCTTCGACGATAGCGCCGACGGCGGTGTCGATGCCGCGCTTCACCTGGTTGGCGTTGGCGCCGGCGGTGATGTTCTTCAGGCCCTCCTGGAAGATGGCCTCGGCGTAGATGGTGGCGGTGGTGGTGCCGTCGCCGGCGTCCTTGGAGGACTTGCTGGCGACTTCCTTCACCATCTGGGCGCCCATGTTCTCATAGGGGTCCTCGAGCTCGATCTCCTTGGCGACGGTGACGCCGTCCTTGGTGACGGTGGGGGCGCCGAAGGATTTCTCAAGGACGACGACGCGGCCGGAGGGGCCGAGCGTGACCTTGACGGCGTGGGCGAGCTTCTGCACGCCGCGGAGAATCCGCTCGCGTGCGTCGGTGTCGAATGCAATCTGCTTGGCGGCCATGTGGGGGGGTCCTTTATGTGGTGCGTTTGTTTGAGTGCTGAGTGCTGAGTGCTGAGTGCTGAGTGCTGGGTGCTGAGTGCTGGGTGCTGAGTGTTTGGGCCTGACTACTCAGCACCCAGCACTCAGCACTTTCTACTTCTTCAACCTATCTTGATCCACGCCACATCCGCGGCGTCGATGATGTACACGTGCTTTCCGTCGGTCAGCTTGATGAGGTGATCCGGCTCATCCGGGAGGAGCATCGCATTGGTCACGATGCACTTCTCCGCATGCACAAAATAGATCACAGCATCACGCTTGCTGTTCAGTTCCTGGAGGGCTTGTCGGAGCTGGTCGGTAGTCATGGGGGGAAGGGATATGGGATATGGCATTTGGGATGAGGGGAAGAAAGAAGCGGCGACGAGCCCGACTGGGCAAGCATTGGCTCTTTACCAATGCCAAATCCCAAATCCCTAATCCCACCCCCACACCCTCATCAGTCGATGACCGCCAGGACCTCCTCCTCGCTCATGACAAGCAGCTCCGTGTCGCCGATCTTGACCTCGGTCCCCGCGTACGAGGAGAAGATGATCCGGTCACCCTTCTTCACGGTCAGCGGCGTGAGCGCGCCCGTCTCGGTGTTGATCGTTCCCGTGCCCACCGCCTCGACGATCCCCGTCTTCGGACGGTCCTTGGACTTCTCGGGCAGGAAGATCCCCGACTCGGTCCGGGACTCCGCCTCGTCGCGACGCACCAGGATCTTGTCGTGCAGCGGGCGGATCTTGGTCGCCGCGGCCATCGCGCCGTACGACTTCGGTGCGGCAGGAGCGGTTGCGGTAGCTGTCTTCGCCATTGGGTGAAACTCCTCGTATGGGTGTGAACTTGAATCTGAGATTTGAGATTTGAAATCTCTGAAACTTCTTCCTGACTTCTTCTGACTTGTTCCGACTTCCCCCGACTTGCTCTGACTTCCTGACTCTTCCGACTTCCTTGACTTCTTCTCACAACAACGACCACGAGAACCAGTGCCGCCGGCGGCTCGCCGGTCCACCACCTCCGCCTCCGCCACCACCCCCGCGGCCGCTTGTGTTTTCGTCGCTCCCCCCACCCATCCCCGGCCACTGCCCGCGGTAGAAGCGGTGCAGGCACCGGCGCAGCACCTCGAGCATCTGTTCCACGTCCGCCCCCGTGCGGTCCACGACCGCGAAGGCGCCGCTCCGCAACGCCGCGGCGAGGTGACGCGAATCGTCCCGCGCCGTCCGCGGGCCCTTGATCACCACCGTCGGCGGCGGCGCTTCCAGCCGCGCCAGCAGGTCCAGGATCCGCGGCCCCGCCTCCTCCGTCGTCCCCGATGCCGCCCGTGCCGGTTGAGACGGCGATGAAGCCGACTCATCCAGCGGCAACCCCAGGTCCACCACCGCGATGTGCACCCGCACCGACCGGATCACCTTCTCCGCCTGACGCGCCGACCGGGCCCGCAGCGAGAAGACCCCCATCGGCTCCAGCAGCGGCGGCAGCCGATCGGCCCACGAATCCGACCGCCACGAGGCACAGGACAAGAGCAGGTTCAACCGATTCGCCGGACCGGAGCCCGTCGACGCGGCGGTCATGCCCGAACCGCTTTGATCAGACCCAAACCCCTCGCCCTCGCCGGGCGTGTGGCCGTGATGTCCGCAATGGGGGGAGACCGAAACCATACCGTACCCGACACAACGCAACACCCGTGCCGGATGCGAACGACGATTGAACCCGGTGGAACGGTTCAAACCGCTGGATTTCCGAACATTCTGAGTGAATTCCCGGGCAAATCATGCGCGGTCCATCTGCCACGCCCCTGTCGCGGTGGTGAGGGAGTGCCAATTCGGCAGCAAACAAAACCCGATAATTAATCTGAGCCGCGAAGCGTGAGCGAGCGCGATGGCTGCCCGCAATCGAGATGCATCAGTGTCATGTCAGAACCGAGCGTGATGAGGGACGATCATGGCCGGATAAACGGCCCCGTCGCTGGCTCGCGCTTCGCGGCTCAGACGTCAATCCGCCCGCATGATCGTCAGCTTCTCCGGCGGGGTCCGCGGCTCGTACGGCATCTCGAAGAACCCGCGCACCTCGGTGTTCCGCCGCCCCGGGGCTGTCCGTACGCACTCGAACCCCGGCATCGGCAAAAGGGCGATCGCGGGATTGGGGAAGCCGATCGAGACCGGTACCCAATCGACCGTGCGGCGCATGGCGCGGATCTCGGCCCCGTCGTTCCCCGGGAAGTTGGGGTCGTAGATCTTGAAGCGCACCGCCTCATCGTCGGAGGGATCGCGCTGCTCGACGCCGTACGCGAGCACCTGGTGGTTCTCCCACAGCACCCCGCCGCCGTCAACGCTGTTGAGGACCAGCCCCAGCACCACGGGGTGGCCGGCGCCGAGCTTCTCGATGATCGCGGGCGTCTCCAGGAGCGTGCGGAAGCGTGTGCCGTCGATGCCGTCGTCCGACAGCGCCATCCATTCCAGGAAGACCTGCGAGAAATGCAGTGTTTCACCGAGCGAAGCGACTTGGCGCTGGTACAGGTAGTTGTACAGCGCCTCGCCCTGCTCGGGCGGATCGGTCATGTTCGGCGGCGTGAGCGCGGCCTCATAGAAGTCCGCCGCGGCGAACGACATCCCGCCGCACAGCCCGAAGGTCGTGGGCAGGCCGAGCGATTTCTCCAGCCCGCCCAGCGAGATCGGCAGCGGCGAACCCTTGAACCGGTTCGTGAACCTGAACCCGTTCACGGAGGGCTTGAACTCCGCGAACGAGCGCACCGCGACCCGCGGCTCCACGGCTTCTTCCGGGATGTCCGGCGTCTCCGCTGCCGCGGCGGTCACCTCGGTCTGTTCCTGCTTCGGCGCCGAGCTCTCCTCGCTGCGCCCGCACGACGCGAGGCCGCACGCCGCGGCACAACCAAGGAGAAGAGCCAAACACGGGAGAGAAGAGTGTGTCATGATGTGGTTCATGGCATCAACAGAGGGAAAGAACACAATCAGGCACTGATGGTACCAGTCCGACACGAGGCGGACGCGAGCATCCGGGTAACAAGAGAAGCCGCGGATCCCGAGGTTTTGCTCAGGAGAGCGCGGATTTCAGGCGGATGGGGCCGTCGTGGGCGGTGGGGAATCGGAAGCGGGCGGGACCGGAGGGGGGGCGGGGGGGACATCGGGGCGTTCCTCCACCACTTCGCGGTTGTCCCTGTCATAGACGTACAGGATGCCCGGCTGTTCATTGGCGCGGCACTTTTTGTGCGAACCGTCGCAGAAGGGGAACTTCTGGGAGATGCCGCAGGCGCAAATCGAGAGGAGCTTCTCCGGATCCAGCGTCTTGGGGTCGATCTTGACGGGGTCGGTGGCGCGGTGGTAGACGAGCCTGGGCATGGGGGATGGTAGGGGAAGTCAGGGGGAAGTCACGAAGTCACGAAGTCACGAAGTCAGGAAGTCAGGAAGTCAGGAAGCCACGGAGTCACAAATGACTTTTCTGACTTCGTGACTCCGTGACTTCTTCCCGACTCCGTGACTTCTCCCGATTTCCCTACGCCGGACTCTCCAGCGTCTCGAGGATGCGTCCGAGGATGGACGCCGCGGTGTCGCCGGCGCGCCGGCCACTGCCGGCGTAGTGCTTGGTGAGGATGCGGTGGGCGCACACGGGGACGACGTTGGTGATGATGTCTTCCGGCACGGCGTAGTCGCGGCCGGCGAGCATCGCCGTTGCGCGTGCCGCCTGGGCGAGCGCGAGAGCGCCCCGCGGCGACATGCCCATCTGCAAGTCCGGCGTCTTGCGCGTGGCGTTCGCCAGGGCGATGATGTAGTCCAGCAGCTCCTTCTCCATGCGGACGTCATCGACGGTCTGCTGCATCCGCAGGACGTCCTTGGCCGTCATCACGGGGCGCAGGTCCTTCAGGCCGTGGTCCGCGGGGCGCTGCGCGAGCACGCGGATCTCGTCCTCCGGCGAGGGGTACCCCAGGCTGATGCGCATCAGGAAGCGGTCGAGCTGGTTCTCCGGGAGCAGGTACGTTCCCTCGAAGTCGTCGGGATTCTGCGTCGCCACCAGCATGAACGGCTGGTCCAGCGCATAGGTCCGCCCGTCCGCCGTCACGTTCCCCTCGTTCATCGCTTCGAGGAGCGCCGTCTGGGTCCGCGGCGGGGTGCGGTTGATCTCGTCCGCCAGCACGATGTTCGCGAAGATCGGGCCCTTTTTGAACTCGAACGATCCCAGCACGCCATTGGTGGAGGCATCCGGCTTGCCGGGTGGAGCAGGAGAATGGGGGGGTTGGTCGTGGTGCGCGTCCGCGTGGTTGTGGCGCCCGTTGCTGCCGAAGGGCGAGCGCTGGAACAGGCTCACGCCCAGGATGTCGCTGGGGAGCATGTCGGGCGTGAGCTGGATGCGCGAGAAGGAGCAATCGACGCTGCGGGCCAGCGCCGTCGCGAGCACGGTCTTGCCGACGCCCGGCACGTCCTCGATGAGCACATGCCCCTTGGCGAGCAGGCAGCAGATCACCCGGTCCACGGCGTCGGTGTTGCCCAGGTATACGCTGGCGATATTCCGACGCAATCGGTCGATGAGGTCTTGCATGACTCTCCAGGCGACGAACGGTTTCGACCTTGGTCCACCACGCCCCCCCTCCCGGCCCCCTCCAGCCCCCTCCCTTCCCCCAAGCGACCGCCGCCGCCGACGTCCCCGGCTTTTGTTTGTCGGCTCCGGAAGTATATAAGCCTCAAGTATTGGATCGGTTCCGGGGACGCGGGTACACAAACTTGGGGGGGTTGGGGGGGAACCATTCCCTTCCAAACCGGTAAGGACATGGAGCGGCGATTCAGTCGGAGATCTTGCGGCGTCGCTCGATGACCCCGATGGCCTGGTGCACCGCCTCGCGGATCCGGTCTTCGTAGGCGCGGTCCGCATCTTCCGCACTCTGCCCCGGCGCCGCGTCGGGCCGCTGCACCAGGATGTCGGGCAGGATGCCCTTCCCTTGCCAGCCTCGCCCCATAGGGTCGCGCATGCCGATAGCGCCGAACCGCAGGAGCGAGCCGTCGGGGCCCTGCACGTATGCCACCTCGGCCTCGGCGCCGATGGTCTGCTCGCCGACGACCATCGCGCTGGCCTCGACCTGGAGGACGCGGGCCACACCCTCCGACTGGCTGGCGGTGGTGCGCTCGGTGATGACAACGACGGGGCCGCGGTAGACGGGCTCCTTCGGTTCCAGCTCGATCATGACCGCCTTGACGAGGCCGAGGTCGCGTGCGGCGTCGCCGACGGGCACGCCGAAGCGGCGCGCGACGGGGACGCCGCGGGCGGTGCGCGGCAGGAAGCGCCGGACCAGGGGCGCGGCGCACCCCAGTTCGCCTCCGGAGGGGCCGCGCAGATCGACGACGACCGCCTTCGCATCACCGATCCGGGCCAGGAGCTCTTCGAGGCGTGCGACGAACACCTCTTCGCCGAAGACCGCTTGATCGTTCTCGATCCGGAAGATGTGCATCCCCTCGAACGAGCGCACCTTCAGCCAGGCGATGCCGTCGGCGTCGACATCCAGGCCCAGCACGGAATCCACAGGCATGCGCTCGTCCGGGCCGATGCGCATGGCCCGGTAGATTTCGTCGAGTCCCTGCTTCTGGTTCGCCGCCCGGGCGTCCGCGCTGATATGGGCGGGGCGCCGCACGAGGTGACGCGTCATGCTCCCGTCCGGCCACTTCAGCTCGAACTCCGCGTCCGAACCCGGGTCGCCCCACAGCAGAATTCCCATGAGCCAGTACGAGGGGCGGGCGCCGTCGATCCGAACGACCTCGGGGTGGGCGGCATCCTGGGCGCTCAAATGCGCCGGCGGGATCGGGGCCCATCCCTCGGGCCAGCCCGTCACATTCATCTGGTCCCAGCGGCTTCCTCCTACCGAGAAGCGCCACCCCGAGAGATCGAGGCACGATGAGGAGCCGAGATAAAACGAGAGCGGGGCCTCGACCGCCAAGTGGGGATCCGAGAGCTCCCCGAGCATCGCGGCCATGAGGTGCCAGAACTCCGCCTCCGTGCGCGTCGCGGGGACGACCGGGCGGTAGCGTTCGCGCAGGGCGCGCCAGTCGACGTGCTCCGGGGCGAAGAAGAGATATCCCTTGTCGAGAGCATCCCAGTACGTGTCGAAGACGGCGAGACGCTCGCGCTGCTCGGTGTTCAGACCGAACGGGCCGGCGATCGTGACCTCGGTGCCGCCGTCGTACGGCACGGTCAGCGTGCAGCCGCCGGTGAGGAGAAGGACGCCGGGCAGCCACCGGCAGATCGGGAAGCGGGTAGGCATGTGGTTGACCTCTTTGAAGTGACGGAGTGACGGAGTGACGGAATAGAAGAGAGTGAGTGGTCGCGAAGACGAAGAACCGCGTTCCTGAACTTCGTCACTTCGTTACTCCGTCACTCCGTCACTTTGTCCCCCCAACGTCCCTCCCAATCCGGGCGCGTGATGGCGAGGATCCATTCGTCCTTCCACACGCCGCGTTTGAGGGTGGCCCGGCGCGCGGTTCCCTCGTAGAGAAATCCGAGCTTCTCCATCACGCGCCGGGACGCGGTGTTGCCGACGAAGACATTCCCGAAGCAGCGCTCCATGGCGCGGTGCGCGAAACCGTGACCCACCATCGCGCCGACGGACTCGGTCGCGTAGCCGCGCCCGTGCCATGGCTTGGCAAAGACATACCCGAGGTCGATGATCGCGGCGTCCGCCTTCACGGGGCGCAGCGTGATCCCGCCGATCATGGCGCCGGAGGCGCGTTCGATCACCGCGAGGGCGAGGTTCCTGGTGGTGTCCGCGGCGTTCTGGCGTGCCGCCTCCCAGTATTCATAAAGATCCGCCGGCTTGCTCGGCCCCTCCCAGATGAGCGTGTCGAAGATGTCCGTGCCGACGATGGCGTTGTAGAAGCCATCGATCTGCTGGGGCGTCGGGAACGCGAGGATGAGGCGGGGGGTTTCGAGCACGGTATTAGGTTAGCAGATTTCCTGCTCCTCCTGCTCCTCCCCCGCTCCCAGCGGGGGAGGTGGCCGAGTCCGCGAGGCCGGAGGGGGCGTACGGCGCCCATTTCGCTGCTTGTGTGCGGCAGAGTTCTGCGGCGGCGACCGTCGTGCGCCCGGGCGCAAACGCCCCCTCCGTCACTCGCCCCCCCCGCAAAGCCTCGTGACACCTCCCCCGCTGGGAGCGGGGGAAGAGCAGGAGTTCCATCCATACACGTCATACACAAACGCCGGCTGGAACCCCTGGCGCATCAGGTTCGCCAGCGAGCTCCGCAGGATGGAAATCGTTTCGGAGACGCACCACGTGCACCCTCGCTCCGCGGCCCTGGCCAGCCTTGCGGCGATCAGCGCACTCTGCCCGCCGCGCTTGCGGTACGCGGCGTGCGTCGCCGCCGAGCCCAGGTAGCCGCACGATCCGTGCGTGAACAGCAGCCCCGCGGCGACCGGCGTGTCCCCGTCGAACGCGAGGAAATAATCGAAGCCCGGCTTGCCGATCGTCGCGTCGAAGGCGTCCGGCGTCGGGATGTCGGCGTAGATCCGGCGGATCGCCGCGCCGTGGCGCGAGGCGTCTTCGGGCGTGGCCTCGCGCACGGAGAAATCCGTCTTTGCGGGCGCCGGCGGCGAGCACGGCCGCACCAGCACCGGGTACTTCACAAAGGGCACGGGCTTGAAGCCGCGCCCGGTCAGGAGCGCTTCATCGTCCGGGTGCGCCCGCGGCGAGGCCCACAGGAAATACCTCCCGACCGACCTCGCGGCGTACATCGCCATGATCTCGTCGAGCCGTGCCGCGTCGCGCGGGCCGTCGCACGCCCACTCGATGCGGTTGCGGTTCGACGACGGATATTCGGATGTCGACGCGGGATCGATCACGACGCGGGCGTCGCCGATCCGCTGCTCGACGCCGCTCCTGTACGCGCTGAGGCGCTGGTGGATGTCCTGGAGCGTTTGGGCGAGCTGGAGCGGGGTCATGGCTTCTCCACGTGGGCCCCCGTGGCACCGGGCTTCCGCCCGGTGTTGAGCGGCGCACGACATCGCCCGGGAGGGCGATGCCACGGGCGGCGCGTGCGGCACCATCGTAACGCCGCCACTCGCTGCATCGGGCGGCCACAGAAAAACCATCAATTTCGCGCAACCGGCTTGACGGGCACTCCGATTTATAGTAACCTTTTAGTTACTTATGACGACCGACCCGATGGACGGCGTGTTCGAGGCGCTGGGCAACGCCGCGCGGCGGCGCATGCTGGACATCCTGCAGGAGCGTCCCGGCTGCCTCGTGCACGAGCTGGCGGATCGGTTCGACATGTCGCGGATCGGCGTGATGAAGCACCTGCGGATCCTGGAGCGGGCGGACCTGGTGCACTCGGAGCGTGTGGGCCGGGCCCGCCGGCTGTACTTCAACGTCATGCCGATCCGCGCGATCTACGACCGCTGGACCGATCGGTACAGCGCGTTCTGGGCGGAGCGGTTGTCGGACATCAAGGCGCGCGCCGAGTCGGGCGCGCGGAGAAAGGCGGTGCGGTGTGCCTGAGTCGAAGCAGGGGAGGAAGGAAGAAGCGAAGCAAGACGCGGGTCAGGATCTCAAGAAGGTCTTCAAGACGACCATCAAGGCGCCCGTCGAGGCCGTGTGGCAGGAGATCACGCGCAAGGACGAGGTGATCCCCTGCTTCTTCAACATGCGCGTGAACGTGGACGTGCTCCGCCCCGGCGCCAAGATGCGCATGCGCACCGCCGACGGCAAGTACACCCCGATCATCGGCGACGTGCTGGAGTTCGACCCGCCGCGCCGCTTCTCGCACACCTTCCGGTTCACCCAGCACGACGACCCGCCGTGCCGCGTCACCTACGACCTGCGCCCGGTGCCCGGCGGCACGGAGTTCATGCTCACGATCGACCAGCTCGCGCCCGGCACGAAGACGGCGAAGCAGATGGTGCAGGGCACCGGCCTGATCCTCAGCACGCTCAAGGCCACGGTCGAGAGAGGGAGGCCGAAGCTCGCCGTGCGCGTCATGTTCTCCGTCTTCAAGCTGCTGCAGCCCCTGACGCCGAAGAAGTGCCTGACGGAGAACTGGCCGTGATGAGAGAGGCGAGGGGCGTTGGGCGAGGGGCGTCGGTAAGGCGCGTGCGGGCGTGCTTGTTTATGATGTGTGCATGACGCACGCCCTCACATCCGATCCGCTCGACGTTCTCCTCGCGCACAACCACTGGGCGACGCGGGTGCTGCTGGAGCCCTGCCGCGGCTTGACGCACGAGCAGTTCCACCGGCGCTTCGAGATGGGCCCGGGCTCGCTGCACGACACGTTCACGCACATCGTCGGGTGCATGCGGCGCTGGTCGGACAGGATCGGGGGGTGTCCGATCCGGCCGCGGATCGAGCGCCCGGCGCCGCTCCCTCCCGGACAAGCCGTGCCGCACGAGGGGCGCGACCGCACGCCCGACGAGCTGCTCTCGCTCCTGGACGACGCCGCGGCGGACCTGGCCGCGGTCGCCGCCCGCTGCCGCGAGGATGGTTTGGAGAAGACCGTCACCATCGTCTTCGAGGGCAAGACGTACGTCTTCACCCGCGGCGTCACGCTCGTGCACGTCCTCACGCACGGCACCTACCACCGCGCCCAGTGCCGCAACATGATGCGGCACCTGAACGTCCCCGGGTTGTCCGACAAGCTGCCGGAGGTGGATGTGATCGATTGGCAGGCGGCGGTGGAGGCGTGATCCGGAGAGCCCTGAGCGCAAGCTCAGGGGTTGCTCGTCCAAACCATCTGAACGCAAGCCCGACAACCTCGCAAGCTCAGGATGTCCGGCAACAACGGATCTCTGCGCGGCATCCGTATTTCCCATGGTTGCCGCGCACCCAGCGCTCGCGCACAGGGCTCTCCAGACAAAGGAATCCATCATCAGGTCGGCGACGACATCACGAACTTGTTCCCGTCCGCGTCCTTGAAGATGGCGTAGTGCCCCCAGTGCTCCTTGGTCGGGGGCTTCTCGAACTCGACGCCCTTGGCCTTGAACTCCTCGTACGTCTTCTCGACGTTGTCGCACTCGAACGAGAGGTTCATGAACGAGCCGATGCGCTTCTCGTCCCCCTCCGCGGTGAAGAGCACGAGGCGCGTCTCGCCCTTGGGCGGGCGCATCTCGATCCAGCGCTGCCCGCCGCCGAACGGCTGGTCGGTCACGATCGAGAAGCCGAGCTTGGTGGTGTAGAACTCGAGGGCCGCGTCCTGGTCGCGGGTGGGGATGCTGACGAACTTGATCATGCGGATCATGCGTTGTCTCCTGTCTCTCATTTTGGTTGCAGCTCTCGTCACCGAACGGGCCTCGCGCCGGTTCTGATGTAAGCTGTGGTGCAGTGAAGATACCTGAGAAACCCGCCGGAGGGAAGGGCCGCGCGAAGAAGAGCGCCCACATCGCGTCGCCCGCCACTATAGTGTTTACTGGTATACCATTAAAGATGCCAGCGCCGCTCCTCCCGCCTCCCCATCCCCCCCTGGACCCCTACGTCGTCGGGACCCTCATGCCCGACCTCGTCGGCCACGACAAGCGCCCCGCGTCGTTCCTGGTGTACCTGTGGCTCTGGAGCCGCAGCGCCCCGGACTTCGACGCGCCCGTGCGTGTGAGCCACCAGACGCTCGCCGACGCGACCGGCCTGTCGCGCAGCGCCGTGCAGGGGGCCCTGGCGAACCTCCAGCGCCGCGCCCTGATCGCCACGAAGCGCACCACGCCCACGGCGGTGCCGCAGCACACGGTGAACCGCCCGTGGCTGCGCCGCGCGGGGCGCGCCAAGCCGTGAGACCCCCGGTCCGCCCTACACTGAAACCCGATGTTAACCGACAGAAAGACCATCGTGTTTCTTATGTCCCTGCTCGCCGCGGTCGCGGCGGTGCCCGGCATCTTCTCCGCGCCGGCCCACGCCCAGACCGTTCACCACCCCCCCGGCGCCGAC
>JADMIO010897395.1_pt1 | contig 18676 bp, 15 predicted proteins | sample 8958161 | NCBI WGS metagenome assembly JADMIO01 (sample SAMN16585339, study PRJNA669376) | soil metagenome | isolation source: Crop rotation soil | place: USA: Cullars Rotation, Alabama | collected 2011 | reverse complement strand
CGTTCGAGCCGATTCTGGACGCGATCCCGCCGCTGAAGCCGGGGCAGCGCGGGCGCCCGCGGCGCCGGCCCGCGAAGGCGCACGTGGACAAGGCCTACGACTTCCGGAAGTGCCGCGCCGCGTGCCGCCGCCGCGCGATCAAGCACCGGATCGCCCGCCGAGGGATCGAGTCGAAGGAGAAGCTGGGACGCCACCGCTGGGTGATCGAGCGGACCTTCGCCTGGCTGGCGTGCTACCGACGCCTGACGATCCGCTACGAGCGACTCCCCGCGATGCACCACGCCTTCCCGGGTCCCGGACCCATGGACCGCACTATCGATCGGCTTCACCAGCGCGGGCCGCAGCTTATGCGCGACAGTACCGACAACCCGAAGGAATGCACCCGCGCCGACGAAACGCTCGACGGCGGCCGTTAACCCGTGAGCTCTCGCCGTCGCTGATCGATCGCCCGCCGCAGATCGCCTAACGACACGCGGTCCCAGTCGCGGAAAGTGCGGCGCTCGAAGTCGTCGAGTTCACCGGATCCCATTGAAGCCACTCGCTTCACCCACAGCGCCACGCGGTCAGGGTGCGCGGGCCCAACGCCGGTGTCCTGCCGTTCGCCGCTCACGCCCGAGCTGTCGCCGTCGGTGTTCGATCGGGCCGCGGGAGCTCGCGGAGGGAGCCGCGCTCCCGATGTTTGTGCGTGAGCACCTCGATCGCGTCTAGCTCGTCCGCACCTGGTCGACGCATTAGTGCGCCTAACGCGCTCGATTGCCTGACGGTGCAATAGAACGATGACGGCGCAATAGTAGCGAGACGCTACGCACCTTGCGAACTCTCGCGTAGAGTTCGACGACCGCCGCGTCGTCGCGCAGGTGGGCGCCCTTGCTCACGGACGCAGCTGCATCAAGCTTGTGATTCTCTGGAGTCGGTTGCGTATGTTCGAAGCGCGCCAGGCGAAGCAAGACACGTCCGACACACAAAACTTGCCCGAGCTCACCGGTCGCAAGTATCCCGCGTCCGTTGCGAAAGCAGGCCGGCGGTCGTGTCCCGTCGCAATAGCGTAGACCTTCGCATCGGCAGTTAGGCCCCGCAAGGAAATCGGTCGCCACGTCTTGGCGGGGTGCGCTGAGCGGAAGATACCGACTGAGTCACCAGCTACGTAGGTGGTGCCGTCTGCGTCGCAACAAAACACGTCGACCCACTGGCTCTTTCTTTTTAATGGGAGCCTTCCGACTTCCAATACGTTCAAGAAAGGAGGCTTCAGGGTATAAAGCCGGCCATCTAGATCCGCCATTAGCACACCTTGCGTTCCGTGTTCGAACGCGAACCCGGTGATGGGGCTCTGGCGAACAGTTCCCCCGACGGACCGTACGCCGCCCGACGTGTCGAGCAATCGCAGCGTGCCTTTCACTCCGGCGAGCAGGAATCTGCCGTCGCGCAGCGCAAAGGCGGCCAACGCCTCCTCACCCGTCGCATTAGGGATAGTTGTCCACGTCCGCCCAGCATCTGTGCTCCACACCGGCTTGGCACCTACGAATGTCGCAAGAAGTATTTCTGGATGCGTGGCAGATCGAACGAGGGTGGTGACGGGGCTGCGGCTGCGACTACTATCGGTGCTTACCTCGGACCACTCAAGTGATCCGTGCGGTTTGAGAAGGATCCGTCCGTCTCCTAACCCCGCGACAACTTGGCCTTCCGTGTAGAGGTAGCTGCCGCGCGCCGCTTCGGATCGGTCGCTCACAGCGTAGACTAGTGAGTCCGAGGAGGAATTTGGTTGGCTGGGCGGATCGAACAAAAAGGCAGACGCTCCAGCGCCCCGTGCTAGCAGCGGGTCGAAACGATGACCCCTATTGACACTACGAAAAACATACGGCCCGGCGGACACCAGCTCGAGCTCATTGAAACGGATGCCAGCGTACGCCGGGAGATTGCTACCGCTAGTCAGCACCTGTTGCCACTCCTGAGTCGTCGGAGACAGAGCGAATACGCCGGCCGCGCGTGTGGCGGCGAGTAGCCGATCTTCGCATCGGACGATCTTCGTGACATGCCTCTCGATTGGCGCCGGGAGACTATCAAAGCGCGGTTGGTTCGGGTTGGACCGAAAAGGTCCTGAGGTCGATCCGAGCAGCTTCGTACCGTCCGGCAAGGTAGTCACATGGGTGGCTTCGCCTTCGATGGCGAGTACTTTTTCAACGGCCGACCTGGCACCCGCTACTCTCGGAAACTCGAACGCCCATAGGCCATCTTGCGCGGATACCAGCACCGTGTCCCCGGTGTTGTCAAAACTGACCAGGAGTGGTGCGTGCCCATGATAGTTTTCGAGCTTATGAACCGTCTTCATGGCGTCTAACGAGAAGAAGACGCCGTCGTTCGCTGCGGCGATCGCGACACGGTTCGACCCTCGCGGGCCAAAGGCGATGTCATTCATCTGAAAATCGAAGGACCGGCGCCGCCCCGTGCGGCGATCGACGATGGTTGCACCGCCAGGACGATCGGATGCGCCGTACCCCGCTAGCCCCTCCCCGCCAGAGAATATCACGCCGCGCCTTAGCGTGCCGTATGCCAACTCATGAGGGCGCTCAGGCACGTGCTTCGCGACCAGCACGTGAGAACTCAGCCCGTCGAGTGCTAGATGGTGCCATGTCTGCGTGTCCCGATTCAGGGCCCACACCCAGTCATCGGTAGCGACGAGTATCTCCTCACGGGTGACGTCGAGACGATTGGGGCTGCCGAAGCGCGGGGGCAACGACAGTGCGGTCCAGTGTGCCCCACAGTCAGTACTCGCGAACAGGCCGCGCGTCCCCCAAGCGTCCGATGCCACTGCAAACACGCTTTTCCCATTCTGTGGGTCAACCGCGAGATCGACAAAGTCCCCGCCTCTCAGCGACGGCACGTCCCAACTGCCGAACGGCGTCCCTTCGACACCTGCCGTTAGCAGTGTGACGACCGTAACGATTCCACCATAGACGCCTGCAGATACGAGCGATCGGTTCGGGAGGGCCCGTGCGATGGCTTCGACTGTTTCAGCTGTTACCTTAGGCGGGCTCCCCGCAACGAAGACTTTCTGAAGGCTTGGCTCGATGTCCTCGTGCTTCTCGTTGCCGACGACAATGGGAATGATGTTCTTCTTCATCAACTTCGCGGCCCTGAATTCCGCCTGGCACCATGGGGATTGCCGCCAGGCGACGCTGATCAGGAGAAGAACAGATTGGGCAGCGCGAATATCGCCGCTAATCGAATCGAGCCAGTCCCTGCCTGGGATGATCCCGGTTCGAGGATGATGATCCGCAAACGCCTTCAGGCCCCGGCGGGCTAGGCAGTCTACCAGGCTGGTCGCCAGCTGGTCATCCTCGCTAGCGTGACTGACAAAGATGCGTCGGCCTTTTAGTAACACGTGACTACCTGTCGAGAGCGGCGCTGTCCAGTTCCGAAGAGCTCGAGCATGCGAGCATCAGACTGGCCTCGCCAGCGAAGCGGGATTCCTTGGATCCGACATACACGTCGTCCTCGAAATCTTGTCTGCCCTGAGTGCCGCGGTGCACGTGGTCGAAACGTGCGAATCCGTCGGAACCACCGCCATAGTAGCTGTCGCCTATTCCGTAGTTTGCTCAGCGTTATGGCATTCGGAGCCAGGTTGGACCTCAGGGAAGAAAAAACCGCCGTCGTAGCAGAGCATCGATGCTTTGCTAGGGGGTTATTCGGTGGCCGCGGCGGGTTGTCGTAGTGAGACGCGCCGGAAGATGACACCGCCGGCTACTTTCTCCCGTCTATCTGGCGCCCGCGGTGAGCGCCGTAAGCAACATCGACACGTGCGACTATAGCGGCTACGGCGGATACGCGAGCAACTGCGGAGATCCAGATTACGGGCTGGTCTACGTCGGCCTCGGCATCTCCGCATTCTCGTGGGTGGCCAGTATGGTCGACGCCTCGGGAGCCGCCCGTCGCTACAACGCAAAACACGGCATCAACACTGCAGACATCACTCCGGTCATTAGCCCTGCACGGAACGGGCAGACACGGGTTGGGCTTTCGTTTGCGATCGGGCATTAGCTCCGGATCGGACCTCGAGCGCGAACTGGTGGTGTTCATTTGCTGCTACCTCGGCGGGGCTCGCCCGCATCCTATGTTCGATGATGCGAAAGCGGGCCGCGGAGGCAACGAATCCGCGGCCCGCTTGCTGTTCCTAGATTCCGGTCCACCATCGCTGCAAGACCGCGTGATACCAGCCGGACGAGGCGGGGGTGACGTATTTTTTATGATGAGCGCCCATTGAGCTCCTTGTTTGGCTACAATGGGCGCTCTGCGGGGTGGGTGTGTGACCGACTGTGCTGACGCCTAACTGACGCCCCCCATCGCTTCGACGGGCGCTCGTGCGCGACGCTTAAGCTCCTCTGGCGCGCCATACTGCCTGACCAGCCGGGGCAATTCATCGACAGCCTGTCGAACCGCGCGACGCAACTCCTGAGGCTTTACTGCCTAACGCCGCCGGGTCTCAGCTCTTTGGCGGTGGGCCGTCGGAGGTGTTGATGTCTCGATAGATCTTCCACGAGCCGTCAGTCTGCTTTTTCCAGACCAGCAGATAATTGCCCTTATCGTGCATCGGCTTCCCGCCCTTCGGGGTGAAGGTCATCTCGTAGCTGTCGGTCTCGATCGCGTAGGCGCCCGCGACGTCGACGCTCGCGGTGCCGGCCTTCATGTCGCTCACCTTCACCTCTTGCTTGCGCTTGGCGAAGGTGGCGCCGAGCTCGCCGGCGCCGAAAACTGGCAACGGCACACGAGCGGGGTTCATCGTGCAATGTCACTTCCGCCCTAAGCGGTGGCCTGCCTTGACGTCCAGTCGCGGATCGGCCGCCATTGCCGGGCGGCCCTCGTTGTGGCACCGTCTTGTCAACGCTAGTGAGTCGGTGATACAGACGGACTTTGGTTCGGAAGGCGCGAGATCGTCGTTCCGGGGCGCTTATCGCAGGCCATCCTCAGCGCAGCGTAGGGTGACATGGCGACCAATGATGTGAGCTCGTTCCGCGGGCTCTACTACCCAAATTCTCTCCCGCTCTCCAGCGAGACGTTAAAGCGCGCACTCCTCATCTTCGACCACGTCCTGTTTGTCGACCCGAGGACGCCGCGGGTCCAGGAGGGTCAATACAGTGAGTCAGCCCATCAGCCGTACCTTCCTTTCGACGCGCCAAGATGGCAGCGCCGCGACTGGGAAGATTCGGCGCGGGTCCGCAAGCCGTTGATCGCCGCGGGTGTCGCCCGCTACATCGACCCGAGCCCTGATGTCCGCGTGCTTCCAGCGGCTCGACGGCAGACCGATCGACGCCGACGTCGTGTACCGCTACCGCCTGATTGACTCGATCGCCGACGGCAACGCGAAAAGTCTCCGTCTCCAGCGGTTCGCGCCCGACGACGAGCAGGCCATTTACGAGATGGTGTGGCCGGACGGCGGTCGTGAAGAGATCCGCGGGCGCGACGCGATCCTCGAGCTGCTGAAGGACGAGCGAAAGCTGGCCGTCATCACAGCCAAGTCCCACGAGCCGATACGTCAGGTAATGCGCGCGGTGCGAGCGACGCTCGACCAACAGGCGGCGTTACTGAACCCGGTCAAGCCGCGAGTGCTTTTTTCGGCGCTCGGCGAGCGGCACGCCGAGCAGATCGCGAGAATCGCCGAAGCACACGGGATCCCGTGCGGATACGTTCACCACTCGATGAGCCAGAGCCGGATCAAGTCGATCCGCGCTCGATTCGAGCAGGAGTCCGGGGATCTTCAGGGACTGGCCCAATTGAAGATGCTCGGACAAGGCTACGACTTCCCGCCCATCACGGTGGTCGTTCCGATGCGGCCGTACGCCAGCTTCAGCGAGTTCTACCAGTTTGTCGGTCGCGGGATCCGCGTCCTCAGCCATCCCGCTCTGACCGGTCGTGTTGGGCCCGGGGACCAGTTCTTGGACATCGTGTACCACGCCGAGCTCGGGCTCGATTCTCATATTGACACGATCTACCGGGAGAACGACATGGACCCGATCACGGAACGGGTCCTTCCCCCCGCACCCGACAGGACAACCGCGGAGGAACAAGCCCTGCCAATCGTCGGCGGTGCAAACAGGGCGGAGCGGCCGGAAACGGTGGTGATGTTCCAACCCGGTTCCATTGAACAGCGCGTCGTGCACGACGACGCACGCGTCGAGCAGCGGCGAGACGAGCGAGAACGCGAGGCCTTCGCGCAACGCTACGCCGCCTACGCGCAGAGCACGTCATCCCCGGTGACGTTTGCGCAGTTCGAAGAGATCATGAGGAAACTGCGTGACTGAGCTGTCGTTTGGCGCGCGGATCTGCGAAGCCGCCGTCGAAGATGTTCTGGCGCTCGAGGCGAACCACCCGGCGGCTGCCGAATTGGCCCCGCTCGATCGCGTCCTCAGTCAAGTCATTCACGCTTCCCTTGCTGGGAAGCGCATTGCCCGGCTCCGCCCTGCGGTGAAGCCGTACGAGACAGTGGAGCTGATCGAGACGTTGGACGGCGACGTCGACTTCGTTGCTCGGACCTTCGACCTCGCTACTCAACAACGGCGCGGCGCCTGGTTCATCCCCGACGACGCCGTCCTAACGGTTGGGTGGGCGAACTGGCCCTACCACGCGGATCGGCACGAGCGGTTCTCGAGTGGCGTTGCGCACGAAGAACGTGGAAAGGTTCGCTTCGAGGGCGCGCCGGGCGCTCTTTTCGTCTGGGCGGTCCTCGAGCCGTTGTTCGAAGCACTCTACCGCCCGGTAATACTCCGCGGTCCAAGCCCGTTAGGCGGCAGCCGAGATCAGCAACGGCAGGCATGGGCGGAGGTCCACGACGCCTATCGCGCGCTCGGGATCGAGCTCGATGCAAGCCTATCGGGAATGGCGTTCGGGGAGGGCTGGGCGAAATTGCGTGCGCCCGAACAACTCTCGGCGAGACGCGCGCTCCGCGAGGCGATCCGCGCGGCGGCTCCGCGGGATGTCGGCGCGCGTTACCGCGTGTGGGTCACACAGCAGCTTGTCCGGAGGTACTACGCGAAGGCCGTGCGCGGAGCACCGACAATGCGCAACGTCCTATCCAAGCCGCTCCAGCGGCCGCTCGCGGGGGTCTTCGGCGGCGACTGGCTTTCCTTCCTTGCGTACGTAGGCGAGGCACCGAACCCCGGCGACCAGCTTTCCACGGCACTGCCGGCGCCGCGGCTCTACGTGGGTGCCGCCACTCGTGCGAAGGAAGTTGCTGCGGAGCACGGAATCGCTGCCGAGGAAGTCGAGCGCATGCTCGCTACGCCGTGGTCGAGCGGCGATTCCGTCTCACCTGTGCATCGTCGAATCGCTGTACTCCGCGAGTACTGGGACCACTTCGAGGCGGCTCACGCTCGCCAGGCGCCGGGAATGAACTCGCTGTGGGGATTTGCCGACAACGCGGAAAGCGGTCCGGCGTGGTATTACCCAGGTCAATATCGCGCGCAGCTACCAGCCGCGCTGCTCGGCGAGATTGAGCGGCTCTGGGACGGATTATTCCTTCCCTCGGCTCCAGACAGCATCGTCTCGTCACCCTCGCCGTACGGCGGAATGCTCGACGCGTTCGGGCCCGCGCTCCGGTTCTGGCACGGCGTCGGCCTAACAACGTGGTTCGTGACGGAAGGCCCGTACTCACGGACTGACCTATCCGGCCTCGAGAAGTACCATGTGCGCGACTTGAAGCGCTCGCGTCACTCAAGACGCCCGTCGATACCACGTTATTCGCGGAGTTGATCGCCGCGGAAAAAGGTCTCGGCGAGCCCAAGCCGTCCACGACGGAGGAACGCGTAACCGGGCGCGTTCCCGGTGTGCGGATATCGACGGCTGTGACTATCGGGTCCCGCCGTTCCGGATTCGAGTTCCTTCGAGACATCGTTACCAGGTATCGCCGTGCGTGGTCGGCGAAGTGCCTCGACGCGTACCTGCGTGCGCGTTGGGAGAGCGAGATTCAAGGTGCGGCTCGCCAATACGCGCGCTACATAGAAGTGCAGGGCAAGGCTCCGACGGAGAAGCAGTTCGCAAAGGTTGCGGAAGCGCCGACCAACCACTGGTTCGGCGGCGACGTCAACTCGCTCTACGCCGCAATTGGCGAGAAAGCCGAGGGCCCGACATAAGAGCTCGGCGCTTCTCGCGCGCGACGTCGAGCGCTCTCGCCCTACGCGTCTTCAATGCGCTAGGCGGAAGTAAGGCCGAGGCGTCCAATTGCACGTACGGCGAGAACGAGGCATGGCTCGAGCGTCAGCTCGCCACGCCTCGCCTAAGGCTCCCGAATCCGGTGGGCGGACGTCGCCGCGCTACCCGCGACCGTGTGGAGTCGATGGCGGACGCGCCACGGGTGGTGCGAGACCCAGAGCCGGCCCGGTCGACATCCAAATGTTCACCAGTCGGAGTCGCCGCCTGTGCCCGCACCGCGTCAGCCATCGGACCGCCTGCTTACCCCGCGTCGGCCGCGGACCTCGACGCGGCGCTCGACGGCCGGACTTCCGCAGAGTTCGTGGGCCATTAGGTCCGCCATCTTCTCTGGTTCGATCACGGGCCGTTGCGCCATCGGTGTCCATCCCGGAAGCGACCGCCGCTTACATCGCGACACTGCGCCGCGACAGATGGAATGCACCTCACGCCGAACGTTCAGAGTCGCGGCCCGAGGCCGCTGGGAGTGAATTTGAACGATGACGGGGAAGCCGTAGCGAGATGCTACGCTGCACCATGCTCTTCAACTGGTTTGATCACCCACACATCGAGGCGTGGCTTGAGCAGCGCGCTCGAGGCCTAACAGCCAGACCTTGCATCGCGAGGACGCGGCGGTGTCGGAGGTTCGCCCACTTGAGGGGCTCGAGGTCCCGGTGATCGAACCGCTTTCAGATGTCCCGGGTGAACCTGTCGAGCGCCCGCCGGTCCATCCGCTCGACACCTAAGCACCAAGCCTCCACAACAACCGGCGGAGCGGGCGACTTGTAGGCGTTAGGCGCCTCGATCTCGCGCGGGAGATCGGCGGTCGTGGATTTCGGCGGGACGCGGCGGATATGGCTCTTTCGTTCGGTCTACTAGCGGGCGGGCCGGAGCGGGATTAAATGCGTGGTCATGGTGCCCCAGGCCGCGCACTTTGGGTATTGCGGATGCCGGGCCGAGTAATCACGACATTTTCAATGGAGCGGGTGTGTTCAAGGGTCGCGTCTACGTGAGTGCGCCGGCGGATGAGTTCCTCGACGAGCGCCGCCGAAGGCTCAAGGCCGCAATTCTCCAGCAAGTAAAGCAAATCGGCTTCGAGCCGCAGCAGTTCCTCGTTTCGGGGATTCCAGCCGGGATCTCTTGGAACTTCGCCACGGCCGACGAGATCATGCGCCGGTGTCACGGCGCGATCATCTTCGCGTTCCCGAGATGGACCGGGGTGATGAACGAGAAGCCGATGGCCATGCCGACGGAGTACAACCATTACGAAGGCGCTCTCGCTAACGCCTACAGACTCCCGGTTCTGGCCATCGCCGAGGGGGGAATAGCGGATAGAGGCATCGTTTGGAACGGAGGCGGAAACGCAATCACCTGGATGCCGGCGGACGCCGAGGTGGAGTGGCTGTCTTCCGACACGTTCAAGCATCGGTTCACTGTGTGGGCGGAGTCACTGCGCGAGCGCAAGGATGCGTTTCTCGGATATAGCAGCCAGGCGACGTCTACGGCGCAGGCGATCAATCTCTATGTGAGCAAGCTCGGTGTATCCGTGATGGACTGGTCTATGGACTTCTTCGCCGGCGGCACGATCCTAGAGGAAATTGAGAGGGCGGCCCATCTGTGCACCTGCGGCATCTTCCTTTTTACGCAGGACGATCTCTTGGAAAGTTCGGCGCCAGACCGCGCCGCGCCGCGCGATAACGTCGTCTTCGAGGCAGGTTACTTCACCGCGCGAAAAGGCAAGGAACGAGTGCTGATTATCCGCGAGGAAGGGGCGAAGATGCCCGCAGACCTTGGTGGTAACATTTACCTGCCGCTCCCTGACCGAAAAGACACCGCGCGCATCGAGACGCGCCTTCGTCAGTTTCTCGAGAGGCAGTTGTGATCCCCGAGTCACTTTATGCCGACTCACAAAAGAACGACCGCCAGTCGCGTTAGGCTTCTGGAGCGGTCACCGTTGCGCGCGCCCCCTCGAGCTCATCTTCGCTGAGTCGCTTTGCGCCCGCTTGCTCGCGACGGACCTCGGCCGCCTCGCGGATCGTGCTCTCGGCGACGGTATACCCCGCCTCCTTTGCGTGCGTGAGGAAGCTCTCCGAATCGTACAGGTAGAAGTCAACCCCGGCCTCGCGGCGCATCTCCTCGCGGAGCTCCACGCGCGGCCCGTTCCGCTCGCCGCGCACGACCTCCCACCAGTCCTCCTTGGCGTCGTCCGTGATAAACACGATCGGTTTCTTGACCTTGCTCGCGTGGTCGATCATCTGTCGCCACATAACGAGGTCGCCGTACTGGTCGCGCCCGCTGGCTGCCTTCTTCGCGTCCTCGAACCCGGGCGGTACTTTCTGCTTGTACCGCGCCTCGCCGGCGACGTGGATGCGTTTGAGCGCGTCGGGGTCGTAGGGCTCGCCCAAGCGGTCGTCGATGATCTCCTCGAGCTTGGCGAGGAGCGGGTCATCCTGGTGATAGTCTGGATGCTCGGCGCGCCTCAGCTCGAGCCGAGTCGCCGCCTCCTCGATCGCGGGCCTGATCCGAGACGCGACGTCCGTCAGGTCGATCAGTGTGCGGCGTCGGTCACGCAGGCGTTCGAGTGCCACCAGCGAAGCCCGTATGGCCTCCACAACGTGGTCAAACCGCTTGACCTGCGCGTCGATCTCCCCGCGGCGGTTCCGGTAGAACTCGTCGGCCGCTTGGTGCGTGATCCAGACGCGCTCTCTGAGCTCGTGCAGCACGCCGAGGAACTCCGTCCGCGCCCGCTCGTCGTAGCGGTACACGTTAAGCATCGTGTTCGCATCGAGCGAGAACACGCACTCGGCCCAGAGCTGCTTGAACTCCTCGGCCGACGGCCGGTGGTAATGGCGGAACTTCTCGTGCATGGAAGGCATCGTAGGCAGCAGCTACGGCTGGCCGAACTCAGCCGATCACCAATGAATCGATCTCCTCCTTCCCGGCTCGCTTGGCGTGACGGTCAAGGATCTCATCCGGGACACCGATTAGTTGGAGGAGGTTCTGCTCGACCAGGAACTCCAGCTGGTGCGTTAGGCGGACAAGGGCCGGCACATCGGATATAGACTCGCTGTACCGGGGGTCGCGATGCGTTAGGTAGTTTCGCGCATTGACGACGCGTCGAACGAACCGCGACGCATCGCCGATCACTTCCTGAGCCGCCGGCTGCAAACCGGCGACTAGGTCACGCAGCCGATGCCGCAGTGTAACCTCGTTCCAATACTCGACCTTTCCAGCTAGCGACTCACGCGGGTCCTCCGGGAGCGCGAGCTCGGGACTCCGCAGCAGTAGCTCGATCCGCTCGCGCACGACTGCGAACTGCGCAGGTGCGAGTAGCGTGACCTCGCGAGTCCCGCGATGCATCGCCTCCAGGGCCTGTGCCATGTTGAGAAACTGCACCTCGATATAGAGACCCGGGCTGTTCACCACCGCGAAATAGAGGTCCATCGCGGAGCGGATCTGGTCGCGCGCGGCGACGTAGCGCCGGAGCGGCTCCGGCCACATGTCGCGCACCTCCTTCAGTGTGAACACCATCTTGTCCGGGTCGACCGGCTTTTCCGAACCGATTCTCCTGCCCTGTCCGTAGAGCACGCGGATCGCCTCGCGTCTCGGGTCCTCGCCAGCTCGCACCACTCGAAGCTCAAGTAGCGAGCTCATTCGACCGACGGCGAGTGACAGGAAATCTTGGATATGCCGCAGGACCCCGTTCACGAGCTCGTCAAAGCTGCGCGGGCTGTCGAACTCCAGCTGCACCGACGCGGTCTGCTCAATTACAGCTCGCGCGTAATAGTCGAGCTGTGTCTGCGCGCCGGTTACGAAACGGATCTCCCAGTCCTCGACGCGCGACGCGTGCTCCGCCGAGAACGAGAATTCATGCGAGAGCCGATCGATTGTGTCGCCCGACGTGCTCGGCGTGATCACCTGGCGAATGCGGCTGATACCGGCCCACCGCGGCAGATGCACGAGCGCCGCGTACGCGCGGGAAAATCGAACGTCCTCGAGTGAGTCAACGTGTGCATCGACGAACGCCACCGACGCCGTGAACGTCGACGTGCTAACGCCCGTCCCCCAGGTAGAACTGGTCTGAATGCATCGGCACAGCGTGACGTCTTTACTGTCAGTGGTGCGACCGTGGATGATCGGATAAATGTCGGTAGCCCCTTGTGCCTCGAACGGGTCTCGGAAGAGACCGATCGCGTCGAGTGTTAGCCCGTCCGCTCGATCGAACGTCAGGGTCCCAATGATGGCACGGTCCCTCGCGCCAGGAACCCACCACTCGCCACGAAACGTGTTTGGATCTGACACATTGGCCCCCTGTCGCTGGAGTCAGTCGCCGAAAATGTACGAGGGGGCAATGTACGGGTGGCGACGAAGCGGTGCACAATGCAATGACGCTCCAAACCCCATCGCTCGCGGGAATACGCCTATTGCCCGAAATGACGCCTGGCTGACGCCTGCGGCTATCGTGGCCGCATGCTCTATAACTGGTTCGATCACGCGTTGATCGAGGCGTGGCTAGTCGTGGGTAAACTGAACCACGGCGCAACAGAATGATGACGGGCCGCGGTCGCGAACATGCTATTGTGGCCATATGCTCTTTCCTTGGTTCGATCACCGCTGATCGAGGCGTGGCTTGAGCGCCAGCTTGCCGCGTCCCGGTCCACTACTTCCACCGCCGGCGCGGCTTCGGAGGCGCCTCCTCCTAAACGGAGTTATTCCGACGTGGACAGCTGCGACTAGAGATGACGGGCGCGATGCCGAACGTGCTAGTGTGGCCGCATGCTTCTCCTACTCGAGACGGGATCGTGATCGCTGATCGTCCTGCGCAGATCTTTTCAGCGATGTTCGTGATCGCTGTCATTCGTATCGTCAGACAACTCGCGCGGAAGCTGAGGCCCGGTACTCGCTCATCACGAATTGTTTTATGGCTCCTTGGCAACGGCTCGTACTCGGATGGCTGTCTCGTTGGCTAAGCCGGTGGATGCGCCGAACTCCCGGCAGAAGTGATGCTCTGCGCGCCGACCGAATCGAAGAGCCAGAGGACATCGACGAGCTGTTCGATCGTTCCAATGACGCGGTATTCGACCTAGTGTACCACCGCTCGATTGACGGCACGGTAACCGAGCAGTTGGTGCTCCACGCGCTCGCAAGCATCGCGCTGGTCTGGCGCCGCCACATGAAACTCCCGACTCGCATACGCGTGGAGATCGCGGACAACGTTGTCGATGCCGAGTCAGGCCTTGAGGTAAATGGGGTATACCGGATTTCGGACAACACCATCGCGCTGGCGCTCGGTCAACTTGCCACACGGAGCCCCGCGGCAGCCGTGGGGATGGTGATCCGCGTAGCCTCGCATGAGGCGATGCACGCGGTTCAGCACGCCCGTGGCGACGACATAGTTGGCGTGCCGAGGCCGGTGATGGGTGACCGGATCGCCTATGACGCGCACCCCGCCGAAGTGGAGGCCCACATCGAGTCGGTTGATGTGCTCAAAGGGTATTATCCCGAGCTCACTGGCCCGCTCCCGATGGGTGGCACCGACTATGTCGTCCCGGAGGCCAGCGTGTACACAGCACCATGGCAGCGTGTGGCCGCGGGTGGCGTGCCCTTAAAATCGCTACCGAGGGCGGGCCAGCGTGGCCTTTCCCAGAGACAAGAAGCGGGGGCGACAGCATGACGGAATCGCGCCCTGGGATCGTCTGATTTAAAGGGAGGTCCAGCGGGGCCATCATTGACGCCGATGAGCAAACGTAGCTACGTCCGATAGACCGATTCGCCGGGGCTCTTGTTCCATGGCTGGTCGGCGAGTTCGCGTAGCGGCTCGTTGAACTGCCGTCCGACGTCGCCGCCGAGTCGCCACTCATAACGTGCGACCACCCGGTCGTGCTCAGATACCAAGGCGACAGCCACCTGGCCGTCGCCCGTGCCTTGCCGTTAGGCGCGTTTGGCGAACGGCAACACATCGGGACTATCGATAGCGCGGTCGCGGGCGCCGGCAAGCGCAGTGGCGACAGCTGCCGACGTCAACTCGGCGGCGCGCTTTCGGCTCGATTCGACGAGGTGCGCATACCGTGCTGTCGTGGCACTGTCCACGTGGCCCAAGAGCGCGCCGATGAGCGGCAACGTCAGCCCGCCCGAGGCGGCGACATTCGCGAACGCGTGTCGAAGGTCGTGCAGCCGGACCTCCGAAAGGCCAGCCGCGTGGCGGACGGCGTCCCACACGCGCGCCGTGTCGGTGTAGTGAGCGCCGCGCTTTGCCCCCGGGAACACGTACGGGTTGCTCGCCTGCCGATACGCGCGCATGGTGCGGACGACTGCGAGGGCAGGCGCACCGAACTCGCGAACGCTGCGGCCGGTCTTCGATTCCGGTAGTGTGGCGCAGCCACGGTCGGTGTCCACGTGCGCCCACTCGAGCGACAACGCTTCGTGTTCCCGCCAGCCGGTCAGCAACAGGAATCGAACCACCGCGGTGCCGACAGGGTTGCAGGGCGCGGGCGGCCGCGCGCCGTCGGGCGTCGTGTCCTTCGTCCGGTGTTTGGCGCTCGTCGGTGTGGCGCGGCGGCGCTGCCGACTCCGCGGGACTGGGAGCCCCTCCTGTTCCGCGCGATCGAGCACCGCGCCCAGCGCGGCGTACTCCGCGTCGCTGAGGTAGCGCTCGCGCTTCGCCTCGCGGAAGTCGGCAACGCCGCGGCACGGGTTCGGGGCGGTGCCCGTGTCGCTCGGCGTAGTGCGACCGACTCAGTTCGCCGGCGCGGTGAGCACCCCGACACCGAGGATCACGCACGCTGGTTGGCGTTCTGAGGAGATCATGGGATTACCCGGCATAACGAAGGTCTGTCTTCGAACGTGGCCAACGCCCAGTTTGACTGCGCCTCGAGCGGTAAGCGTGAACCGATGTAACTAGCCACTCTGAATCTTCAGATACTGCGCGGGGCAGGGGCTTGCGCCATCGTCGAAGTTCACGAGGCGGGTGAGGGCGTGGCTCGAAGGTCAGCTCACGGTGCCGGTGACGCTCCTATCCTACGCGCACTCCGGAGCGGTGATCTCCGCGCAGGCCCTCGACGGGAGCGCGTGCTTCACGGGCGAGGTGCCCGACGACGCACCGTCCATCACGGCGCAGGCGTGGTGGGCCGCCGGCGCCGCCCCCCTCTCGTGGCCCGACGCCTCCGGACCTCCCTCGGTGCCGGCGCGGGACATCGACCTCGTGCTCGTCGATGGCGGGATCAACGATGTCGGCGTGTCCAACATCCTCTTCCCGCCGCCGATCGGGCCGGACCCGGCGGCGCTCTCCAGCGAGACGGCGCGCTGTTGTGGCGATCGCATGCGCGGGTTGCTGATGGACGTCGCGCGGCTCTTCCCCAACGCGCGCGTCGTCGTCGGCGGCTACTACCCCATCGTCACCGCCGAGAGCGACCCGCACCAGATCCCGGAACTCATTACGGTCCTCGGTCTCGCGACGGCGGGCCTGGGCGCCGGTGCGCTCCTCCTCGGGTTCGGCGGCGAAGCGGTGCTGCACCCTAAGATGATCGCACGATCGAAGCAGTTCTACGACCAGTCCACAGCGGCGATCCGCGGTGCCATCGCTCAGGTCAACCAGGGCTTTCGCAAAGACTTCCGGTTCGCGGACCCCATGTTCGGTCCGCGCAACGCTTTCGCCGCGCCGGACAGCTGGCTCTGGCCCGCCTTCGCGCCCGACCCGCCGCGCGACGGCCGCGTGCAGGCGTGCCGCGCCCGCTACGGGAGCTCGCCGGCCGTGAAGTGGAGAACGCCTCCGCCGGCCACCCGAATGACAATGGTGCCCAGGCCTACGCCGACGCCATCATCCGCGAGCTCGATACCCTCCTGCCGTCGTGCTGACATACTCGTGCGCCCGGCTCGTCGTGCTCGCCGCGATCGTCACGCCATCGGTGTCGGCGCACGCGCGTGCAAAGCGCGGCTCGAGGCGAGGAGCGCGGGGACGTTAGGCGCACCCCCCCCTAATTAGAAGCCGGGGGCACGTGGAGCAAGGGGCGCCTGGGTCTGTGGTGCATACCGCGCGTGCGCGCGTGCAAAGCGCGGCTCGACTCCGCGCCGCGGGGACGTTAGGCCGAAGGACCCCCCGGAAAATCCAGGCCGGGGGCACATTATGTAGCCGCGTGCACCAGCCGCCGTTAGGCCCCCCCCCGGAAATAGAAGGCGGGGGTGGGTGGAGATGCGGCCGCACGGCTGGCCAGACGTGCGCTTCGCTCGCTACGGTGACTGCGTCGTCGCGTTTTATGAGATCTGGCGCAATCGCGGCGCGAGCCGCACCATTAACCGTTCCCAATCAGGCTCGCGAGGTCACCGATGCCGCCCCTGCGCGAAACACTCTTTTCCCTGTGTGTTGGCATCGCAGGCCTGCCTAACGTTGCTGTCGAGGGTCTGCCGACGCACCGCGGTCGTCCAGCGGAGCGGGGCGTGTTGATTGTGGAGGTGCGCGACGTCCAGAAAAGGCCAGTCATCGGCGCGCTAGTTACCGCGGGTGGCGCTGGCACGGTGGCGGAGACCGACCGGGTCGGCCGCGCGCGCGTTCATCTGTGCACTACCACCGGTTCGTGCGGCGTCGAGCCGGATATGATGGTGGCCCTCCGTGTCGAGCGGCCGGGCAGGCCGCTGGTGATCCTCTCCCCACTTGATGAGCAGGTTCGAGTCCCGAAGTGGGAGAATGAAGCGCAGAACTTCGCCTCGGTATTCGTCGTCGAGCCCGGGGTGCGTGAGGCGCTCGAGTCGGGGCTTTTCCTCCGACTGGTCCTGGAGCGGATCAAGACGGAGGCAAGCCGTGCTCAAACCATACTGGATTCGCGGACCGAGTGGCGCGCGCCAGTGCGTGTCGACGCGGCGCGTGCAACGGTGGCGCGGGCAGTCGGCCTCCCGGTCTCCTCGCTTGACAGCGCCTTGCAGCGATGGGGGTCACGTACTACCGATCCCTACGAGCAGGGGCTTGCCAACTTCTATGCGAGCCGGTACGCAGCGGCGGCCGAGGCTTTCCGCGCCTCGCTTGAGTCCCACAAGCGGGCCCGCGCCGCCGAGGACACCGCCGTATATCGACGCGCGATGGGACTCGGGGAGTCGTACAGTGCCCTCGGACAGGACCGTGAGGCTGTCAACGCCTTCGGTGAGGCCGTGTCCGCGCTGCCGAACGACGTAGACGCCATTACCGCACTTGGACGCGCGCGACTGGCGGTGGGCGACGCGGTTGTGGCCGACACGCTACTCGCTCGGGCGTTGCAACTCGAGCGTCGCATCCGCGGGCCCGACGAGCCTGCGGTCGCAATGTGCCTAAACAACGCGGCGGCGGCGCGGCTGCATCTCGGTGATTTGGTCGGCGCTGACACGCTGCTCAGGCGCGCGCTCGCGATCGATGTGCGCGTCTTTGGGCCCGACAACGTAACAGCGGCGGACCTCAACAATCTCGGGGTCGTTCGTTGGCAGCTCGGAGACTTGACCGGTGCCGACACGCTGCTCGCGCGTGCACTAGCCAACGAAGAGCGGACTTTCGGCCTCGACAACCCTGAACTTTCAGACGGCCTGCGAAATCTCAGCGGGTTACGCGCCGATCGCGGCGACCTCGCGGGCGCCGACACGCTTGTCGCGCGCGCGCTAGCAATCGATTTGCGCGCCCGCGGCGGCGACCACCCCAAGGTCGCGGAGGACCTACATCTCCTAGCGGTGCTGAGGCGGGACGTCGGTGACCTCGCCGCGGCCGATACGTTGGCCGCGCGCGCTCTAGCAATCGACTTGCGAGCCCGCGGCGGCGACCATCCCGCCGTCGCGGAGGATCTCCGCATCCTCGGATTGGTGCGGCGAGACCGCGGCGACCTCGCGGGCGCCGACACGCTGGCCGCCCGCGCGCTAGCAATCGACTTGCGCGCCCGCGGCGGCGACCATCCCACCGTCGCGGAGGACCTTCACAACTTAGGCGTCCTGCGACTCGACCGCCGCGACCTCGCGGGCGCCGATACACTACTCGCGCGCGCACTGGCAATTCATACGCGCGTATTCGGGTCCCGACACTCCAAGGTCGCGTCGGACTTGCTCAGCCTCGGTGCGCTACGTCGGGATCGCGACGACCTAGCCGGGGCCGACTCGCTGGTGACACGTGCGCTCGCCATCGACCTGCTTGTCTTCGGCGCGGAGCACCGCAGAGTGGCGAGAGACCTTTACGCTCTCGCAACGCTGCACTATCAGGTCGGGCACCTGGCCGCCGCGGACACCCTAATGAGAGCTGCCCTAGCTATCGATTTGCGCAGCTTCGGCTCTTACAACCTCAACGTCGCGTCCGGCCTGAGAAATCTCGGCGTCGTAAGCCAGGGTCTTGGTGACCTCGCTGGTGCTGACACTTTCCAGCACATTGGGATCCTAAGCTTAGAATTCCACGTGGACAAGTTGTCGCGGCCGCTTCTATAGTGTCACCTAAATACTAGTGACTCCAGCGTAACTGGACTGGCCACAGTTAGGCCGCAAATGTAATCACACTGGCTCACCT
>JADMIO010871527.1_pt1 | contig 18676 bp, 8 predicted proteins | sample 8958161 | NCBI WGS metagenome assembly JADMIO01 (sample SAMN16585339, study PRJNA669376) | soil metagenome | isolation source: Crop rotation soil | place: USA: Cullars Rotation, Alabama | collected 2011 | reverse complement strand
AAAGTAGATTTTGTGACAGGAGATGTTACTGTATCCGTTGCCATCGGCGATGTAGACAGAGATGGAAAGCCTGAAATAGTGGTTGCAAATTTAGGTACTAATACCATATCAGTATTCCACAATACTTGCAGTCCGGGCGGTATCGACGCATCTTCTTTTGCCAGTAAAGTAGATTTTGTTGCAGGTCCTAATCCTTCATCTGTTGCCATCGGCGATGTGGATGGAGATGGCAAGCCTGATCTTGTGGTTGCAAACTATGGAGCTTATAGTATATCCATATTCCACAACACTTCCTTGCCAGGCATTATTGATGCATCATCCTTTGCTGCTAAAGTAGATTTGGGTACCGGGCCAAATTCTTATTCTGTTGCTATCGGCGACATAGATGGAGATGGTAAGCCTGACCTGGCCGTTGTAGGCGTTGGTACTTTTAATATGTCTCTATTTCGCAATATCTCTACTCCAGGCAGTATTGATGCGTCGTCCTTTGCTTCAGCTGTTGGTTATGATTTAGGTAATCAATCTGTTTATGTCGCTATCGGCGATGTAGATGGAGATGGAAAGCCAGACGTGGTAAGCGTTCATCAATATTCTAATAAAATATCAGTACTTCGTAATGTTTCTACTTCAGGCACTATCGATGCGTCTTCGTTTGCCGCTAAAGTAGAATTCGTAACCGGGGATGGACCGATTTCTGTTGCAATCGGCGATTTGGATGGAGATGGAAAACCTGAGATTGCATCAGCTAATTATAGTATAAATACAGTTTCGCTTTTTCAAATAGATAATTCATTAACATGTCCCGCTGATAAAGTAGTGAATACAGATCCAGGACAATGTACAGCAATCGTAAACGATATAGATCCAGGGTCAGGGGCTGCCGTAAATTATACTTTGACAGGTGCTACTTCAAGTAAAGGGGCTGGATCGGCAAGCGGCAAAACCTTTAATAAAGGAATAACTACGGTTATTTATGCATTAACAAGCGACCCGGCGGTTTCGTGCAGCTTTACAATAACAGTTGCAGATAGCCAGGCTCCTTCTATCACTTGTCCTACAGCCGTAACAGTTAATGCATCACCGGGGTTGTGTACCGGGACCACCACGCTGATACCTCCAACAGTAACCGATAATTGTAATTCATTGGGAAATGCATTGAGTTTTGATGGTGGGTATGTTGAGGTACCGGATGCCCCTTTGCTGACTCCATTTAGCGAATGGACGCTTGAAACCTGGGTAAGAAGAACAAACACCGGTGTGCAGGAAAGTTTGATAGAAAAATATTCACCTGCCTTTGGAGTATATGGTTACTTGTTACGAATTGGAAACAATGCAAGTGCTGGATTTGTGATCTCCAGCAACGGCGGGTTTTTCGCTACAGGCACAACCCCTATTTTACCCAATGTCTGGTATCACCTGGCGGCTACCTTTAACAGAACTAGTGGCGTATTAAAGCTTTATGTGAATGGCGTATTGGATGCCCAGGTTACCGGTATAACCGGGTTGCCTGAAACTCCCAGCACCGGTTCACTTAAACTTGGGGCAAGGGGTGATGATGCGAATACGAGATTGAGCAATGGCGGATTAATGGACGAAATAAGGATTTGGAACGTTGAGCGTACTCAATCACAAATACAACTTGGCATGAATACTGAGTTGGGGCCACAACCCGGGCTCGTGGCTTTGTATCATTTTAACCAGGGAATAGCTGGGGGAAATAACACAGGATTAACTACAGCAACAGATGCATCAGGTAATGGCAATAATGGATCACTGGTTAGTTTTGCGCTTACAGGTCCAACGTCCAACTGGGTTAATGGTCATGGATTTGGTCTAACTCTTACCAACGATGCGCCTGCTACTTATCCAATAGGAAACACTAATGTAACCTGGACAGCCACAGATGGAAGTGGCAACTTAAGTACCTGTACACAAACTGTAACGGTAGTTGACAACCAGGCACCGGTCCTCACTTGTCCGGGCAATCGAGTATTAAATGTGATTGCAAATACTTGTGCGGCGAACTATACCATTACTGATCCTATCAGTGATAATTGCCAAAGCTCAACTTGGGGTTATACTATGAGCGGAGCCACAACAGGCATAGTATCTGGTATTGCAGACGGAACAGGAAGCGGTTCTATTTCTTTCAACAAAGGAATAACCACGGTTACACTTACTGGAAGCGATGGAGTGAATAGTGCCGCTACCTGTTCATTTACGGTTACAGTAGTGGATAATGAACCACCAACTATTATTTGTGCAGCTCCTGTTGTCATTAATGCATCACCAGGGTTGTGTACCGGGACCACCACGCTGATACCTCCAACAGTAACCGATAATTGTAATTCATTGGGAAATGCATTGAGTTTTGATGGTGGGTATGTTGAGGTACCGGATGCCCCTTTGCTGACTCCATTTAGCGAATGGACGCTTGAAACCTGGGTAAGAAGAACAAACACCGGTGTGCAGGAAAGTTTGATAGAAAAATATTCACCTGCCTTTGGAGTATATGGTTACTTGTTACGAATTGGAAACAATGCAAGTGCTGGATTTGTGATCTCCAGCAACGGCGGGTTTTTCGCTACAGGCACAACCCCTATTTTACCCAATGTCTGGTATCACCTGGCGGCTACCTTTAACAGAACTAGTGGCGTATTAAAGCTTTATGTGAATGGCGTATTGGATGCCCAGGTTACCGGTATAACCGGGTTGCCTGAAACTCCCAGCACCGGTTCACTTAAACTTGGGGCAAGGGGTGATGATGCGAATACGAGATTGAGCAATGGCGGATTAATGGACGAAATAAGGATTTGGAACGTTGAGCGTACTCAATCACAAATACAACTTGGCATGAATACTGAGTTGGGGCCACAACCCGGGCTCGTGGCTTTGTATCATTTTAACCAGGGAATAGCTGGGGGAAATAACACAGGATTAACTACAGCAACAGATGCATCAGGTAATGGCAATAATGGATCACTGGTTAGTTTTGCGCTTACAGGTCCAACGTCCAACTGGGTTAATGGTCATGGATTTGGTCTGACTCTTACCAACGATGCGCCTGCTACTTATCCAATAGGAAACACCAATGTAACCTGGACAGCCACAGATGGAAGTGGCAACTTAGCTACTTGCTTACAAGTTATAACAGTAATAGACAATGAAGTGCCAACTATTATTTGCCAAGCAGATACAACTGTGACTACTAATTCCGGTTGTAATGCTACAGGAGTAAATCTTCGGACACCAACAACACATGATAATTGTGGTGTAGCATCAGTAACAAACAATCATGCATCAACAACTTACCCGGTTGGGCTAACCACCGTGACATGGACAGTAGCTGATATACATGGGAATACAAACATCTGTATACAGAAAGTAACGGTGATAGATAATCAAAGGCCCGTCATTACCTCTTGTCCTGTTGTTCCAATACAATGTTTTGTGGCAAATAATATTTACAATATACCTGTTCTGACTGCCTCTGATAATTGCGGAATACAAGCGATCAGTTATGTTGTTACTGGAGCAACATCACGCAGTGGAAATGGAAGTAATGCCAGCGGTCTATACAATCCCGGAACCAGCACAATTAACTGGATAGTAAAGGATGTCAACGGAAATATTACTACATGTTCTACCTCAGTAAAAATTGATAAGGTAGATGTAGTGATACCGGACGTTTATGCTGTTAGTCCAACGATTGGGTCTGCCAATACAATATATGTGGGATACGGTGCAACTTCTCTTAATCTTAGTGCGCAGGTAAGTAGTAGCCTAACACCAAACTCGTATTCTTATAAATGGACAATAGGCTCACCTGGAGGAACAAAAATCGGAACCACTCCAACGATAACAGTAAGCTCGGCGGCTACGATAACATACTTCCTAAGTGTAAAGGATAGCAATAATTGTGCTCCTGTATACCAGGTTTCAAAACAAATCAATGTAATTAATATAGTCTGCGGCAGTGGAAAAATAACAGTTTGTGTGCCGGACAAGAAGGGTATTTATGCAGCAAGTTGCGTTTCATCTGCCGCAAATACAATAAATAAACTACCTGCAGGTTGGTATTTGGGTCCATGTACATCGGGTGCGACTGTGACTTCTAAAATATCTGGAAATGAAGAGTCTTTACCTGATAAATTTAATGTGGTAGTCACGCCAAATCCATCAAACCATTCCTTCAACATAACCGTGCACAGCAATAATAGAATAGAAAAGGTTTCAGTTAGAGTAGTTGATGTATTGGGAAGAGTTCTTGAAAATAGAAATTCAATAACTGAAGGACAAACTTTCAAACTTGGAGAAAACTACAAGCCAGGAATTTATTTGGTCGAAGCGATTCAGGGGAAGGAGCGAAAAACTCTTAAGCTAATTAAGCAATAAGGATAATCATTAAGCCTTTGTTAATGATCCCGCTAAACAGCGGGATCATTTTTATTCTTGCAATTATTGTTGCTGTTGCCCCGAAAAACCTTCCGACCCAGAGCACATAAAAATTCTGTGGCATAAGAGAGGTTTAAGTTCAGTTATTAGCAACTTGTTTTAAACCCATCGCCATAAAAATCGTGATTATTTCAGATCCAATTTTATCTGCAACTCGTCCAACTGCTTTTGATCAATCGACGCAGGTGCATCGAGCATTACATCGCGGCCCGCATTATTTTTAGGGAAGGCAATAAAATCCCGGATGCTTTCGCTGCCGCCCAGTATGGCACAGAGACGATCAAAACCAAAAGCAATACCGCCGTGGGGAGGTGCGCCATATTCAAAGGCTCCGAGTAAGAAACCAAATTTGTGAAGAGCCTCTTCCTTGCTCATGCCCAAAGCATCAAACATTTTTTCCTGTAGTTCTCTTTGGAAGATCCTGATCGATCCACCGCCAATCTCATTTCCGTTTAGCACCATGTCATAAGCGTTGGCCTTTATGTTTGCATAAGGATGTTCCAGGTATTTTTCAGGATTTTCGATAACATGATCATTATTGATCATAATGTCAATATGGTTCGGTTTGGGTGAAGTGAATGGGTGATGGCGTGCATTCCAGCGGTTCTCTTCTGCGCTGTATTCAAACAAAGGAAAGTCAAGAACCCAAAGCAATTTGAATTCGTCAGGCTTGCGCAAACTTAAACGCCGGGCCATTTCAAGTCGCAATTCGCTGATCGCTTTTCTTGTTCTTTCTTCTGCACCCGCCAATATCAAAATGAGATCCCCAGGATTTGCTTTGCAAAAAGAAGCGAGCGTTTTCAGTTGATCTGAATGAAAGAATTTGTCAAAACTGCTTTTATGAGTGCCATCGGGATTTACTTTTACAAAGGCTAATCCTCCCATGCCGATCTGGGGCCGTTTTACCCATTCAATCAATTCATCGGTTTGTTTCCGGGAATATTCTGCTGCGTTCGGCACGCAAATAGCAACAACTGTTTCTGCGCTATCAAAAACAGCAAAGCCGGTGCCCCCATTCCCTAAGGGAGAGTTTTGTAAATGTTCTTTATAGACAGGGAATGTAGTGACTGGAAATTTCAGGTTCGCAACTTTCATCCCGAATCTTGTATCCGGCTTATCAATTCCATAATTCCACATGGCATCATCCCAGCTCATCCGTTCAACCGGTTCTGTATAATCGATTCCTTTTACTTCTTTGAAAATAAATTTGATCATCCCCTCGAACATATTGAGAATATCTTCCTGTTCTACAAAGGCCATCTCGCAATCTATTTGGGTAAACTCAGGCTGACGATCGGCCCGCAGGTCTTCGTCGCGAAAACATTTTACCACCTGGTAATAACGATCGTAGCCGCTGACCATTAAAAGCTGTTTAAAGGTTTGCGGCGACTGAGGCAGGGCATAAAATTGTCCCGGGTTCATTCTCGAAGGGACCACAAAATCCCTGGCTCCTTCGGGAGTAGACTTAATTAAAAAAGGAGTTTCAATATCCATGAAACCCTGCTGGTGTAGATAGTTCCTGGCTGACCGGTTGACCGCGTAGCGGAGTTCCATATTCTTTTTTACCAGGTTGCGGCGAAGGTCGAGATAACGATATTTCATCCTCAGATCATCTCCCCCGTCCGTATCATCCTGGATCGTAAAAGGAGGTATCGCGGATTTATTCAGGACATTAAATGATTTCACGGATACTTCGATGTCTCCGGTGGAAAGATTTGGATTTTTGTTACTTCGTTCCTGGACCATGCCCACAACCTGCAGAACGAATTCGCGGCCCAGCGGATTTTGATCCAGTTGCTGGTTTAGCTCTTCACCGAATAGAAGTTGGGTAACGCCGTAGCGATCCCGGAGATCTACAAAACTGATAGCGCCAAATTTTCGGACGGTTTGTACCCAGCCCGCAAGGGTAACTCCATTGCCAGCATCTTTAATTCTTAATTCTCCGCAGGTGTGAGAGCGATACATTCTGAGTTATTATTTCAGGCCGTCTGCTCCAAAGAAGTCCTTCAGACCGACAGGCAGGTTTAAGATTTTAGATTTGCCCCATAGAGAGCAGAACGCTGAAGTGAGTGACACAACAGGTGCACAATAGACTTACTGCTGCTGGTTACATAATCCTTCCTTTTTGCTCAGGTTTCTTCAACGGCGGCAAAGATAGGGAGTGTTATTCTTCCTTTTTTGCGCTAAATGTCTATGAATTAAGGTTAATTGGTAGATTTGGATAAGATTTTGAAGTAACAGACGTTATAAATTAATTAAACAAGCCAGCCCTTGCAAAATGACGGGGGAATGTATATTTTAGCTGCCGAACCGTGACCCAATGCGAACACTCATCAGGAAACTGAGATATATAATAAACGGGAACCAGGAATCACCGGTTGTAACTGATCAGGTAATTGAAGTTAGCGACACTCAATTTGAATCATACTCTTCAGTGATTGGGAGTTTAATTCCTTACTTCAATGAGCTTCCTGTTGAAGGCCAAAAACATTTTGTTCAGCGGGTTCATCATTTTAAATCTACCAAAAAGTTTCATTTTGTCGGAATTGAGAGGGATGAGAACAAATCAACCCTTATCTGTGCTTCAGCCGTCCAGGTAACGTTTGGCCTGAAGAATTATCTCCTCTCTCATTTTGAAAATATCTATGTGCTCGCCGATGCCTATAATATGGAAAACGATGAAGAGTTGTACGTCGGTCATGTGGCGCCTGAAGGGATTTATTTGTCGTGGAAACATTTTTTGTATGGCTATATGCGGCAGAGCGATAATGTAAATGTAGCTGTGCATGAAATGGCACATGCGCTGTTGTACAACAACTTTTTTGCTCCCTATGGGATTGATGTGCACTTCAGAATGAACTATGAACATTTTTCTACTACCACGGGACCTATACTGGCAAAGGTGATCACAAACCGGCACAGCTATTTACGCAGCTACGCATTTAGTAACCTGCACGAATTCTGGGCGGTTAGCGTCGAAGCATTTTTCGACAATCCACAAGGTCTTAGGGAAAATATGCCCGAGTTGTATGTTTCCCTCTGTCGCGTTCTGAACCAGGACCCTTTGTCAAAAAACAAAATTTTGAATCCGAACTTTGACGGGTCTCCTGATCGTTCCTACAGGTCGTAATTCAATTAGCTTGCAAAATACTCCCCTGTGCTTTTTATTGCCCTAACTATCTCGTCAGGATCTTTGAAAACCTGCCGATATCAGCGTCCGGTAAAATGTTTTCATTAAATAGGAGATGTTTTGTCAAATGTTCCGCAAAAAAAGGAGCTAGCGAACATCCCTTCGTTCCCATCCCATTGAGAATGCCAACATTTTTTTGACCAGGATGCAGTCCAACAAAGGGTCTCCGTTCCAGGGTTGCGGGTCGCAACGCAGCTTTATGGTCTAAAATTTTAAAGGGTAGTTTTAACCAGGATTTTAAATGTCGCTCTGCCTGCTCGTAAAATTCTTTCGAAGGATCAGCATTCACAAAACTCCATTGATAGTTTGAGCCTAACCAGAATACATGCTTTTCCCCGAGAGGAGAGAGCATAAATCCTTTTTTATAAACGTGCTGCCCGGGCAGCCCGGGAATTTCGACAATTAATACTTCACCTTTGTTGGGAGCAAAGGGGAGTTGTTTAAAAAAGGGATTTTCAAAACTGCTGAGTCCATCGCAAAAAATTATCTTTTCCGCCGTGATGTTTTTATAACGGACACTGTCTTCTTTGACGATCAATTCTTCAAATAGAAAATTTTCTTCGACCAATTGATCGTTATTGATCAAGTGTTGCCTCCATGCTTTTAACAACGTTTCGGGGTAAGCTGCGTAACTGCCTCGAATCTCCCCGCATCCGAGATCATAATTGAAAAAACGGTTAAACTCATTTTGCTCAGGATAAGAGTGAAGATATTCGTCGTCTTCCGCCATTCTCTCCAGGAAAACCTGGCGTTGATGGGGATTGGGGAAGAAATCAATTATATTTTTTTGGGAGATGACATCAGCACTCAGGAAATTCCCCATTTCATTGTATGATTTATGTGCAAACGAGAGTACCTGCTCCGCCAGCCAAACTTTCACAAGTCTTCGACCTGTAATCGGGTTGATAATGCCTGCAGATACTTTGGAAGGAGTTGTTATGGCGTTGTTATCAATAACAATTAAGCTTCTGTTTTCTTTTTGTAAATAGTAGGAAAGAAAAGTTCCGCAAAGCCCTTGTCCGATTAGTAAGTAGTCAACATGGCCATGGGCCTGATGAAGGGCTTTTTCTTTCATTCGACAATTTTCTTTAATTCTTCCAGATCATTTCTTATTAGTACTTCCTTCTTTTTTCTAGATCACGCCTTAATCTGTATTTCCAGGTTATTCGCTTCTTCCGCCGTAGTTGCAACGGTGTGCCAAAATAGTTTTATGGGTCGCCTTTTAAAGGTATAGCACTCGGGAAATAGCCGCTCTCATGTTGCCAAATTCTTTTTTCAAAATCGTTCGTTAAGCCGGCATAATAACTATAATCTGAACAAAATAAAATATGAACTATAACATATTTTTTACTGGCCGTCCTTCGTCAGGCTCAGGGCTAATCTACAACAGAAATTCTTACCCCTTCCGAGTGACTTGCGAACTCCGGGGCATACATGGACTGAATACTGGTTATTCCATTACTGAAGTTGCCGGTATGAGTTATGAACAACGTGTATTCGAATACGTACGTTCCCTTTCGCAAATAATCAAAAAAGAAATTTGAGCTTGCATCCTTTGTGCTTTCGTAATAACCCAGCGCATCCTGCCACCTATACCCGCTTAAAATGTTAACCGGTTCAAGACATGAAGCCCTCATGTCTTTCATGTGTACATATTCCATATCCCGGTCTGCACGCAATTCAATTCTTACCTTTATTTTATCTCCTACATGTAATTCATCGCCCTCATTGACCGGTGTCAGAACAGGCCCACGATCTGAATTTGTTTCTAAAAATAATTTTTTGGAAAGCTTGAGGGGCGTAGAAGCTACTGTGATCTTATCAAAGTTCTCGAAGTATTGCCAATACACCGCGCCCCAACTCGGGTTGCTTGTTGACGTTTGCTGGTTGCTGGTTGTTACCGAAATATTACCCATCTGGGGGTTTATTTTTTCTCGATCAATTGTTTTTGTGAGATAACCGGTACCTGCTTCAGAGGATACATTTGAAAAGACCGCGTTTCCTAATTTGATTTCGACCACCGGCTCGTTAGTTAGCCATTGCGAACCCTGCAATAGAAGTGCATAACATGCTTCTGCGGTCGACTTAGTTGTTTTCCAGTTTGTCGTTTGTTTGTTTTTCAGAAGCCATGTTTTCAGATCATCGACGGGTTTGATGTCCTTGCCGATTTCCTGGAAAGCTTCAATTAAGAGCGATTGTGTTTCGATTGGGGCCTGGTACCAAAACCAACCTGTACTTTCAATCTTCCCCGCGCCCGCCTGCGACCAATACATTCCCAGTTCTTCGTTTGTTATCGCTCTTTCCTTCAGTGATCTTAGGATATCTGCGGGAGTCTTTGTGTCACCTGTTCTGAACAATGCCAATGCAATCATACCCTGCATATACCTGTTTTGGTTTGTCCAAAAAAGCTGGGATTGTTTTCTGAAATAATTGTAGGCGGTTTGTGAATTTTTTGCAATGGGATACTCGGGAAAGAAGCTGCGCATGTATAAATATTGTATATCGAGCTCCCCTAAATCCCGCCCGGCGGCAGACTTCTGGTTTTTTCTTTGTTTCATCATTTCGTCATAATCTGCTTTTATTTTTCTGTCGAGATAGGGAATGGCGGTTGCAAGGATCTCCTTTAGTTTTTCATCCTGGCCCCTTCCCAACGCCTTCAATTTTTTTAGATGGCCTATACCGGATATGATATATTGTGTGATATACCGGTCGTCAGGTCCACCCGGGAACCAGACAAAACCTCCATTTTCAGACTGCATTTGTTTTAACTTATCAAGGGTAGTGTTGAGCTCGCTGCTCATTTTTACCATATCAAACAGCAGGGCTATATTTTTCTTTTGTTCCTCTTCAGATTTTGCCTCGAGCACCCATGGCGTTTCTTCTAACAGAACCGACTTGAGTTCCTCATTTTTTTGAAGGTTTGAAAGAAGTGCGGAAGTATCGTTTGATCTCCACTGTTCAAAGACTTGTCTTAAGCGGGGTGATGAATTTGCTATCATGCTTGCCAGCGAATTTGCAAAATACCGGTTCCATGTTTGTTCGGCGCATTCGTAGGGATATTCTGTTAAATAAGGAAGTGCCTGCACAGCATACCAGGCAGGATTGCTGGTATATTCAACAGTTAGCGAATAATTCTGTAAGGTTTCACTTTCACCGGCATGTCGTAACTTATCAAAGCTGAAATTTTTCGTTCCACTGCCTCTCATATTCAGGGGCAGGGTTTCAGTCACTAATGTTTTGTTAGTAAGAACCGGCATCGCATCCTCTTCGCCATCGGCCCACCCAGGATTTCCGGAAGGGAGGGGATTTGTTTTGGCAACAATTCTCCATGTTAATGCTTTGTTGAAAAGGTAAGGAACCTGGATAGGAAATTTTACTGCCTCGCTTTGTCCGGCTGCTACTGTAAAGTATTGGTTGGGGAAGATGTTTTGGAACCATCCATCAATGGATTGATTGGTGGTCGCATCAAATAATTGCAATTGTGCCTGTCCCGTGAACTCCGAGTCGGTGAGGTTTACAATCTTGGCACTGAATTCCATTCTGTCGCCTTCACGCAAAAATCTCGGAGCGTTGGGCTGCACCATGAGTTGTTTTTGAGTGATCAGTTCTTTGGTTGATAAACCGAACGCCAGATCTTTTGTATGAGCCAGGGTTTGCAGTTTCCATTTTGTCAGAGCTTCAGGCACAGTAAAAGAAAATTCAATGGCTCCCGTTGAATCCGTGTAAAGGTCAGGAAAGAAAAAGGCTGTTTCATTGAAGTTCTTTCGGATCTGAATAGCGGAATTATCCTGACTTGGTTGTTGCGGAATGCTGGCAGCAACAGTATCCATTGGCACGCTGTTCGCAAATGAAACGCCTGCAATCTTGCCTTGTAATGCTCCTGTTATGTCTTTTCTCTTTATTGTTCCATATCCGGTAACAACAACGTCATTCAAGTTAACATCTTTATATTCAATCAGCGGCATGTTAGCTCTTACATTCGCGGGCCCAATGCTAATTGACCGAATTAGCAAGTCGTAATTCTTTACCAGTTCTTTGAAATTGTAATCGTTTTCTTCCTTTTTATCCGATTCTATTTCGGAAAAATTGTTTGTCCCATTCCACCTCGCATAACTATAGTACGTTGGCAAAAAATTGGGAGTATACCAATTATGCGGATTAAACTGGTCCAGCGAAGCATCATACATGCTTGCCAGCATTTCCGCGGCCACCATTTCATTTTTATAACCGGTAACTCTTAGTTTCCATTTTTCTTCGCTACCCGGTAAAGTCTTGTCACGAAATGTTGCATATTCAATTTTGAGGTCCTTGTTTGTCCACGGAACCTGAATTATATCACTGTATTGATAAAAACGGTTGTTCTTTACAAAAAGATAACTGACCCCATACCCCCCACGATCGGATTCTGTCGCAGTGAATTCGAAGGTCTTTTTTCCCTGGTTGAGACTGACTAAGGTAAGGTTGGTGGTTGCCAGTTTCTGGTTGCTGGGTGACTTATCGATTTGCTGAATCAAATAAATCTTATCTGCTGATGACCCAATTTTGATTGCAGTCTTTTCCCCCGGCTCAATGGGTTTGCTACCTTCAGTCCATAGGTATTCCGGGTGATTTAATTGGTTTGATTTGTCGTCAAAGAGTTCGATATATTTCACATCCTTAACCTCGTGACCATCCTTATCGGTTGTTGTTACTTCGATTCTATAAAACCCTGACAGGAAATTCGAATTTCGAAATTCGAATTTCGAATTTTCTTTGACAGAATCAGTTTTTTCATATACCTGACGTTCTTTTTCCCAGCTTTTATAATCCTTTTCATTATCATATTCATCATAAGGAAATAGTTTGATGTACTCCTCCCTGCCCATGATAAATTGATCCGGTCGCTGCCAGTAACGGTCACGGATCAAACGGCTTTCTTCTTTTAATTTTGAGATGGTGACAGTAATTTTTGCTGGTTGAAATTCTCCGGCCATATTGGTCGTGGCAACTGAAATTGTTTTGAAACTATCAGCCGCTAATTTTTCAGGAACGCTGATAGTCAGCAATAGCGACTTATAGCCGACCGAAACAGTTGATTCTGCGCTCCTCGTTTCTCCGCTGATGTCCGTCACATCTGCATAAATTCTGTAGTCAAAAACGGGATCGAATATTTTAGGAATGGTGAGATCGGGAATGGCTGTGAATTCAATTTCAAATTTTCCACCCTTGCCCGTTTTTATTTCGCCATGCGCAATTTCCAGTTGTTTTGTTGGCGGCTGCCACCAGCGCCAGAATAGCCAGTCATAGATAAACCGTGGCTGACGGACAACCCTGTATTTTACCGTGGCTGCATCAATATTATTTCCTGCATAGGCTTTTGCTAACCCGCGAATTTTAATTGTATCATTGACCTTGTAGGTCCCTTTCAGTTTCTCATAGTCAACATAAAATTTTGGTCGTTTGTATTCTTCTACCGCAACACTTGTTGAGCCCCGGTCATCTTTCATGAAAAGATTAAATTGTCCGTTTAACCCTGATTGGGGCAATTGAAATTTCCCCGAAAAAGATCCATAGTCATTTGTTGCTACTTTCATAGAATCTATAACCTGCTCATTGGCGTTCCGCAGGTAGATCATTGTTTCATAAGCTGGTTTGATGGCATATTGCTTTTGTTGGGGGTTGTTTCCTATTGTAATTCCTTTAAAGTATAAAGTCTGCCCGGGGCGATAGATCGACCGGTCGGTAAAAAGATAGACAGAAATATTTTCGGAGGTATTTTCATTATTGTAGTTATAATAGTAGTCGTACTGGTAATCATTCATAAAGAGTCTTTCACCGTTGTAGCTGATCTCCAGCAAATAATTATAGTTGTTTGAATTCTGATCTTTTTTTCTTTCCAATTTAAAGAAGCCCTTGTCATCCGTTTTGTAGCTACCTGTTTTTTCCTTGTTGTATTTGGATGTCTTATAATCATATTTCTGTTCCCAGACCTGGACCGCAGCATTGGCTAAAGGTTGTCCCGTTTCCCGGTGAACCACAAAATAATTTTGTGCATTGTTTACGTAGCTTATATCGGAAACATAGAATAATGTTGCTCCAAGCAACGAGTTTTTAATATCAAAATCCTTACCTGCACTCACGAGCAATACGTAGTCTCCTGGCGGCAGGGCGTCGATTTTTATTTCAGCGGCATGCTTTTGCAAGTCATTCGTAACGGGTAAGCCCTGGTCCCAGCCGCGAAGGACGGGAGCCCCTATTAGCTTGTTCCAGAATTTTTCGTCGTCATGATTGTCGATCTCATTTTTCAGTTTTTCATCAGCTTTGACCAATCGCAGGTGCAGGTCTGAAAAATTCCTGTACTGAATCAACACCCGGAAGGGTTGACCCGGAATATTTACTTTTTCGACAGAGAACTGCAGGTCCTTTTTGTTGATCTCGTGCAGGAGATTGTAGCAGTTAATCTTTCCTTCCGAAGAGTCTTTTTGTGCTAAGATCTTTTCGCAAATTTCTTTTGCTTTTACTTTGTCATACCGGTGCGTTGTGTCTCCGTAAGGCTGATAACTCTCGCCGTCGTCATTATATTTCCTGGCGATTAAGTACCACGCCTGCGAAGCAGCAGGCAGATTTTGATATTGATTGACGATTTGATTTAAGGCCGCGAAGTACAGGTCTTTTTTGTTTTCCTGGACACCCTTGTCGTTTGCAAACTCAATTCGCTCTATATCTACATCGATTAGGGCGTCAGGTATTGCATCATTTAAGTGAAAAGATATTAACTGCTGGTAAAGGAGTAACGCTTTGTAGTCTAAGGAAAGCGAGTCTTTTGTTATGAATTTATGGTGAATGAAATTGGCGGCGGGATCAAAAGCCGCAGCGTCATTGATCTCAAAAGCATAAGCAGGTCTTGTAATATCTCTTTCATCATTCTTAAAATATTGTAAGGCCCGGTGTGCAAGCAGGTCGAAAAGCGTAGGGCGCAGGTGACGGACATTCCCTTTTATAATTATGGCATCATAAGGTTCTAATTCCGTTTGCTGGAGAAGAGTAGCATTCTTAATGGATGATAAGAAAAGCTCGCCGATCCTTTTATGAAAATCGTCAGCTGTCCAGGTCGAGATATCCTCTTTTTTAAACTTCTGCGTTTGGGTCCTGTTATAGAATTGCCACCGCTGGCGCTGGTAATAGTTCCAGTACATTTCAGCGAGAAGGCTATTTAAAATTGATTTGGCAGGTTCACTGGATGTTGCTATTTCCCTTTCCATGTCAGCGATTGATTTTGCTTCGGCATTTTCGGTATTCTCAGCTTGCAGCCCGGTCATATACACCAGGGTCTTGATAACCTGGGCATCCTGTTTTTGTTTCTTGGCAAGCTGGTAGATCTTTTTCACCTGTTCCAGAGCCGATTTCGGAAGCTGCTTAATTACAAGTTCATTAACCTGCTTCCATTCCTTTTGATAGGGAGTTACCGGGGCCTGTGCAGGAGAAGTGAAGGAAAGTAATATACCGAGTAGCGAGCCGACAGTAAAAGTGATCGAAGGTTTAATATTCATCCTGCTAAATTTTTGACAAGTTATCAATTATCAGTTTTAAGGATGCGGGCTTTTCCTTTTTACACAGGAAACTAAGACAAAAAATTCTTTAACAAATTTTCACTTTTTCTATGAAAACCTTTCTGGTAAAAGGCTTTCAAAGCATTGTTCTTTTCAATTTTTTGAATAAAAATTCCCTTTAACGTTTCCTTTCGCTCTTTTTCAATTTGATGGCATATGCTTTGGAAATTGAAAAAGCAATTAGTCGAAAAATGAAAAAAATAGAAGAAATATTAAAGCAGATAACAACCGGTATTAAAAACAAACTTGGCCCTGATGGTTCTTTTGCCGGTAATTACCAGATGGCCGTGATTACACTAAAACATAAATAAAATGAAAACGATCTCTACTCTCTTAACAAGCTTCCTTTTAACTTCCTCCGTGTTTGCGGCCGGGTTTAAACCATCAGGCACATTGACGATAAAATCCACTGAGAGGTCAGCTATCGTGGCGATAGTGGATGATAAGCGCTATGACTTTGGTTCTAACTCTATCATGATAGACGGGCTTGATGCCTGTGAGCACGAGGTAACTGTGTACCAGGAAAAATTCAATGGTCCAGTCTACTGTTTTGGAAAAACTTATGATGTGCTGTTTAAAAGTTCCGTGGTAATGAAACCAAAAACAAGTTTGCAGATTGCCATTGATGATGATGGTATCATAACTATGAATGAATGGAAGGTGAGGACTCCAAAGATTGGTGACACCTGGAAGAGCGGTGACTATGTCGATAATGACTATGGCGTTCAAAACGTTTCTTCAAAGGCGATCAGTAATAATGAATTCAACCGCGTTCTTTGGGCGATCAATAAAGAAACCTCAGAATGGAACAAAATGAAATCCGCCGAACAGATCATCCATACAAATTATGTTACAGTCGGGCAACTAAAACAGCTATTAGAGTTATTCAACATTGAGAACAATAAGCTTGAGCTGGCGAAACTGGCCTATGATAAGACCGTTGACCAGTCCGATTACTACGCTATTAATGATGTTTTTAATTACAATGACAGCAAAGATGAATTGTCTCGTTGTATTCACTCCCATTAATCAGGGGCGCGAACGGCAGGCTGCTAAAATAATAAAACCTCTTCCAAATTCCCGGAGAGGTTTTTTCTATGTGCAAGTTGCGTTGCTATCTATCCTTTTTCCTTCATCACTTCTGCCATTGTTTTTCCAATATCGGCAGGACTTTGCACTACATGAACGCCGCACTCATTCAGAATTTTCATTTTTGCGGCAGCAGTATCATCCGCCCCACCAATGATTGCCCCGGCATGTCCCATACGTCGACCGGGAGGAGCTGTTTGACCCGCAATGAAGCCCACCACCGGCTTTTTACCTGCATGTCCGGAACGCAGGTTCCCATTTGTTTTGATCCAACGAGCTGCCTCGGCCTCCATGCCACCGCCAATTTCGCCAATCATCACAATTCCGTCAGTGCCGTCATCATTCATAAATAATTCGACAACATCCTTTGTGGTGGTGCCAATGACAGGATCACCACCAATCCCAACGGCTGTGGAAATTCCAAGATTTGCCTTTGCAACCTGGTCAGCCGCTTCGTAGGTTAGCGTTCCAGATTTAGAAACAATGCCAATCCTTCCCTGTTTAAAAACAAAACCGGGCATAATACCTACTTTACATTCCCCGGCGGTAATCACACCCGGGCAGTTCGGGCCGATCAATCTCGTATTTTTTCCCTGCAGATAATTTTTTACTTTAACCATGTCTTGCGTGGGGATACCCTCTGTAATACAGACAATCAGGCCAATGCCTCCTTCCGCAGATTCCATGATGGCATCAGCTGCAAAGGCCGGAGGTACAAAAATGATACTGACATCAGCGCCGGTTTGCTTTACGCAATCGGCAACAGTATTGAAAACCGGCCGGTCAAGATGGGTATTGCCTCCTTTTCCGGGTGTCACTCCTCCCACCACGTTAGTCCCATATTCTATCATTTGCGAGGCATGAAAACTTCCTTCCGTTCCTGTGAAGCCCTGCACCAAAATTTTTGAATTTTTATTGACAAGAATGCTCATTGTCGCTGGTTGTGATTTTACTATTGAGTGTTGTATTATTGAATAGTTCCATTCGCCTGGGGTCTGCGGGTAACCATAAAACAATTCGACAATTTAGCTATTTATCCATTAATAATATCCCCAGGTCAGCGATCCCCAATAGCTCTGCCATTCCGCCTCATTTTCGCTCTTTACCATTTGTACACAGCTGACCATCCATTCTCCCTCAGGGGATAAAAAGAATTTTATTTCACCCCCTTCATCCGTTACATATTCCTGGCGTGTTACCTTGTTATCCAGTTTGTGCCATACATCAACCTTCTTATTCTTTAATTTCTCCCCCATAAAAAATACCTTGACCTTAAAATGGCCGTCGCTGGTGACATTGTAAGGATGTTCATTGGGAATGATGTCGAGCGGTAGATCTGTTTTTTGCTTGTAGACATTTGTCAACTTCGTACCTACCTGGAAAATAGTTTTTACGCTTCGTTGATATTTTTCAAGACCCTGCTTAGCAGTATCCCCATTTTTTTTACGGTACTCGATAGCTTCTGTCAGCCCGTGTTCTTTCAGGTAATCATTAAATTTTTCTGCTTCGAGGCTGATGAAAGAGTTTTTTGTGTTGAGTGTCATCATTACAGTTCCCTCATCAACCATTGCCAGTTGCAAAGAGTCCCCATAATCATTACTCAGGTTATCACACAGGTTTTTATCACTAACGTCGCTGAAATATAATTGCAGATTGTTGACCTTGTCCCTGTTTCCCGTCCAGTTATCACCCTTAAAATTCTCGCCCACTAAGAATTTTACATTGACGGCTTCCGCGCGTTTATAGAGGAATTTATCAGGCTGTAGCCAAAACTCATGCCCGGACACATTGATCACAATAAAAATCAGAAGGAAAAAAAATGTCTTTTTCTTCATATTATTTATTCTTCGTCGCTCGGTGGCACAAGGGTGGGGGCATCATCATGCGTTAATTCTTCCATGTTTCTTTCATTCGCGATTTTTCCCGTTTCTTCCAGCATCCGCATGTCCTTAGCATCCCGCAGGAATTCGGAGGCGAAAATAAAATTATTCAGTTGCTGGTTCTTGCTAAAAATGATCTCCTTCTTATTCCCCTCCCATTCCTTACGGCCATCGTACATATATATGATATAGTCGCCGTTTTCCATAACGCTATTCATATCATGGGTATTGATGACTGTGGTAATCTTGTATTCCTCGGTGATCTCCCTGATCAATTTGTCTATCACCATCGAGGTCTGGGGGTCAAGACCCGAGTTAGGCTCGTCGCAAAAAAGATATTTTGGATTCAATACGATCGCTCTTGCGATACCGACTCTTTTTTTCATTCCCCCGCTGAGTTCCGACGGAAATTTTTTATTGGTGTCTTTTAGATTCACTTTTTCAAGGACCTCGTTCACCCTTCTCAATTTTTC
>JADMIO011418039.1_pt1 | contig 18677 bp, 31 predicted proteins | sample 8958161 | NCBI WGS metagenome assembly JADMIO01 (sample SAMN16585339, study PRJNA669376) | soil metagenome | isolation source: Crop rotation soil | place: USA: Cullars Rotation, Alabama | collected 2011 | reverse complement strand
ACGGTCTGTGAGGGTTCTGGTTGAACAACCAACCGCCGCCGCAATCTCGATATCCGTGCAGCCGATCTTCGCAAGTCGCTCTACAAGTCCTGTATCAATTTCGGTCTTTGGTCTTGCCATAACTCACCACCCCGGCCATCCATACGGCGCGCATGGCCAGCATGGATGATAACTCGTGTAAACCTTTGCCCCATCTGAACCAGCATCCACAATCTGGCCGTTTAAGACCAGTATCAGCAACTCATCAATTCGCGTCTCAGCCTCATCCCGCATATCCCGCATCTGCCCTTCAGCCTTCGCTGCGTCTTCGCTGCCGGTCACCCCGCGAATCAGGTAGAGTTGTGCCCGTGCCCATCGGCTCGCCCAATCGCTGATGAAGTCGAACGCAGCGTTGGTTGTGGCCAGGTAATGCGGTGATGTTGCTCCACTGTCTTTGGTGACACCGAGGATGAAAGCGCGGGAATCGACGAATCTATCGCCGAGGTCGAAGATGTTTTGAACCACCGTTTCATCGGCGACGATGGCGTTGCTATCGAGATTGCCTTCGGCATCGAAATTATCTTGGCCGGCGAGTTCAAGGACGCGTTCGCGTTTGACGTAATATCCCTCCGCACTTCCACCGCCTCCACCGGATGACGCTACATATCCATTCCAGGTGAGGTAAGGCGATTTGAGAGGCAGGTCGGTTGTCGCTGGCGTCGCTCCCGCACGTAGATAATAGAACGTCTGGTATTGCCCCGCTGTGATTGCCGTTGGCCAGTCCGCCGCATAGCTATCCCCGCCTTCATCGCTGAGCGGGATATCGTAGTCGGCGATGGTGCCGTCAGCCCACGTCTCAAATGCGGCATTTGCCGTGTTCCATACCTTGTCATCGTTCCTACGTCTGATGATGACGTAGAGGGCTTGACCAGCGCCGTTGTATGTGCAGCGTAGTTCGCGACTCATTATTCATTTCCTTGAGCGATGACCGCCGCAAGTATCTTCTGGCTGGTCGCTTCGTTCGCATCCCCCCCGCCCGTCACCGTCGCCGATGACTTGGCCGCACGAATCTCGTAAGTCGATGTGTTGTCGGGGTTCACCACCCATGCCGCATGACCCAAGACGCGACTGGAATTCATGCTCGTAATCACCACGTCCTGCCCCGCGCCCGTGCCAGCGGTGATGACGAGAATATCGCCGATATTTTGATCTGCGGTCGCTGGAGTGCCGCTGTCAACGGTGGTGGTGGTTCCAGTGGTGGAGACAACCGTGCCTGTGAATAGATAGTTCCCGCCGCCACCGCCCGCGTTATCCGCAATCGCCTGCGTCGAATCCGTCGTATTATCAAAGCTCCCCGCCCCACTGCCTTCATCCGCGTTAATCTCCGCCATGTCGGCTGAGTAATCGGTCTTAATCGCCGGATCTTTGCGGAAGATAAGTTGAATCCACCGTTTGATCGTCGCGAGCAGTGTTCCGAGAGTCGCCGTGCTATTGAACACCAGCGTAGACGATGCCGCTGTTTTTGCGGCGTCGTATGCTGCGGTGAGAGCCATCGCATCCCCCGCCTGTGCTGCTGTCTTTGCGGCGTCGTAGGTTGAGGTGAGGGCATAGCCCGTTTTGTCGCTCACCACTTCCGCATTAGCCTTGATGTTTCCAGACACCAGCACATCAGGAATGCGACTATCGATATCGTCCAGTTGCGCAACCATCCCGAAAATACTAAACAGTGTATCGCCCATCGAGCCAGCGATTACGTAGGTGCTCAACAACGAATCCCATACCGCACTCCCCACATTTGTTTTCGCTGTCGCCGTCAATCCATTGATTGTTCCCCCGACGTTTCCGGTGACACTTCCCACCGCACCAGTGACACTTCCCACGCTTCCGCTGAGGTTGCCGGTGAAATTGACTGTGGTCGTGGCGTTGCTGCCCGCGATAAAGTGACCGCCTGCCGCGCCGGGAGCGACGTTGGCGATGTAAAGGCATTTGCCGATAGACGATGCGACGGTGAAATCGCCGCTGGTTGTGTCCTGCCAGACGCCGGTTGCGATTTGCGCGGCGGTGAGTTGGTTGGTTACGGTGGTAACAGTATCGACCAGCGTGCATCGGGCAACTGTCAAACCCGTGCCGAGGCTGACGCCGTTCATAATCGACTTGCCGATACTAAGCGAGGTCGTGAAATCGCCTGCTGTAGTATCTGTCCAAACGGCAGTTGCGATAGCCGCTCCAGTCAATTGATTGGTGACGGTTGTAACAGTGGGAACAACTATATTCGTCAGCGTGTGCGATCCGCTGGCATCCTTGATGTTGTTGAAATCCAGTCCGGCTTCACCGGTCAAAGCTACGTCAAGAGTATTTCCCGCCGTCGTTGGGTTCAGCGTCTTCAGCATCCCCAGCGTCACCCCCTCGGGCAGAAGCACATCATACGTCGTATCGGTTGAAGGCGTGGTCTCCCAATTGGGCGAAACGGTAAACGCGCCGGTGCTTGTGTTGTAAGTGACGATCTTTCGCGCCTGATTGTTCGCCCCGCCCGTGCCGCCGCCTCCGGTGCCCCCCGTCGTGCGGATAAAGCAGCCAGTCACATCATAAGCGAGCAGCGTTCCCAGCGTCCCGCCCCCAGCCGATCCCGCCGAAAGCGTTCCGCTGCCGACAATCGCCAACACGCGCGGATAAAGAATCGCTGGCGTAGTGAGATCATTGGCGGATTTTCCGGCAATCGCGATGACATTATTGTTGGTTTCCGCGCCTGTGAGCGTCAGATAGCCCATGCCGTTTGATCCACCCGTGGTGATTTCTTCAGCGCAATCAGCAAAGGAAGCGCCGCCGTCGGTGGAGATTTCCGTATCCGGCGTCGTCGGATCGGTAGGCGTTCCCGCCGAAACGCGAAACGACAGCAGAAGGCTGAATCGCGCGTTGCGAATCGGATAAGGCAAAGCGGCATGTGAAGTTGAATTGGCCAAGTTATTATGCCGCTATCTGAATGCTTTCGCCGCCGAGAATGGCCGTCGGTGCAACGACTCCACCGCTGCCGCCGCTCACCGTAAATTCCCCGCCGGACGCATCCAGAATCAGGCCAAAGGGCGTCAACGTATTGGCGTTTTGCGTGAAGTTCGTTCCGTCTGTGCTATAGGTCTGCACCGCACCCAGGGGCATGAGCAATACTGAATTGGAGTCCGAATCAAACACGTAATCCGCGCCGTTAAACCGATTGCTGCCGGAATCGCTGCCATCAGTCCCCGCCACCACATGCAGCAGCGTATTGGCCGCTACAGCGATAGGCGTCGAGAAGTATCCCGTGAACCAGCTTGCCGCGTTGGAATTGACTGCCCCGACTGGAATCGTGTGCGTCGTACCCAGTCGGGTGGGTGTGCTGCTGCTGCCGCTATAGAGCCGCAAGCGCAGGTTCCCGGTCGGTGTGCCGGTGATGCTTCGCAATGGCATCCGCAGGCCGGTGACATTGACTGTAGGCCATGTGCTGCGGAGCGTGAACATCGCCCCCATTTCGCTTGCTCCATAAATGCCCACGCTGCTAGAGCTGGTGCTGATGCTCTTGATCGGAAGCCCTTCATAGCTGCCGTCTGAATACTTGATGCGCAAGAAACTGGACTGCGCCACCGGTGAACCGCTCCAGGTCGCGCCACTATCGGTACTGGTGACGCGCCCCCACCCGTATTTCGTATTGGCCCCGATTTCATTGGGTAACGCCCCAGACCCAGAGGTAGTCAACACGGAAATGTTGTTTGAGGCGGGAGTGCCTTGCAGATTTTTCAGAACCAACCAAAGTTGTTGCCCGGCACTGGCGGCGGTCGTGTACCCCGTGAAATCAAAGAAAGTTCCCGTGGCGTAGCTGGGCGAATTGGTATTGATGTCGATCTGAGCGTTGGGGCCGGTGCCTGGCGTGTCGCTGTAGATGCTCCCCGTGATGTTTCCGGCTGTGACCGTGCCGGTCTTGGTGACGCACAGAAGCCGTATTTCGTTGATTGTTTTTCCATAGCGGGGCACAAACCCTAGAGCAACGAAGGTAGCTGCCGCGTTGATGGCAACGCTGCTGCTGGTCTGTGGAGTGTTCACCAGCCAGCCAATCGCCTGCTCGTTGGGATTGATGATCGCCATTGATTACACGTTCAGTGGGCAAGCCTTCACAAGAATCGGATACTGCGCCCCGCCAAGGTTCACGCCTCCTCCGTCCACATCAATGCCCGCTCCGGCACAAAACTTGTCGAACCAAAACAGCAGCGTCCACAGAGCATTCACGTCATCGGGCGTCAAAAGATGGGCGGGGTTGCTGGGATTGGTGTCCGTCCACGTCGGCGATTGCTGGCGGACGTTCAATACTTCATCTTCGTTTTGAACCAGGATGTTCGCCGCCTCCTGCCGGAGGGCGCGAAACTTGGTGCAGAACGGGCGCAGAACTTCATCCACGAATCGTTGAACTTGATCGTCTGTGCTTGGACTTGCCATAAAAACTCCTTACAATTTTGTGATGCCCCAGAAATTCACATCACCATCACATCTGGTTATTCGCGGCGTTACCAATGGAAAGCTCTTGGGCTTGAGACTTCGCGTGAATGGTGTTTGGCGTGACGTAGATCACATCCAACCCGAAGGCATTCCAGTTAAGGCTGGGGATCAAATCTGGATGACAAAGACCGGCTTAGAAACCCGCGTCGAAAAACTTCTTACTTCTGTTCATTAATTCCCCGCCGCCTTTACCGCCGCCACAAGCCCCTTCGCTTCCATTGCCCGCGCGTAATCCGTCGCCCGGCGCCTCGTATTAAACGCGAGCGACTTTGCCCCATGCTTGCCAATGGTTTTGACGATCCACTTTTTCACTGCATCGCCGCCTTCACTGCCGCCGCCGCCGTGCCCGACCAAACTTCGCTGCCATGCTCGCCCGCTTGCGCAACTTGCGGATCGGTAATCGGCTTACCATCCGGCCCATGCTGGACAGGCGGGACATAGATGATGTTTTTCCACGGCCATTTGCCCGATACGATGGGCTTGCTGATGTAGAGTGTGATGGGTGTGTGCCCGTCGGGGCGAGTTGTGCGGTATGTTTCCCACGCCCAAACTACATCATCGGGAAGATCGAACTTCGCATTCACGCGAGGCACGGGGTCAATCAATATCAGCTTGAATGTTCGCTTGGGATTGGCTTTGGCAATGGAGATTGCTTTGTCGCCGCCCCATGAATGCGCCACGATGATGATTGTGCCCGTCGGTGGGAGGAGTGAGTTGATTTCGTCGTCACGGTCATAGACCGTCATCGCGAGGTCGATTCCGTACCTGTCGTGCCAATATTTTTTGATGTAAGCATTAAGGTCATCACCATGGCTCGCATCGACGGGGGAATACAACCCCGTGATGAAGATCGGCAGACGATTCGCGGGCCTGGTCGTGGGCGAATTCGGGCCAGCCCACGCCATCCAACCGACAGCGAACAATGCGAGCCACAGGACGATGCCCGTGGCGATGGCTAAGGGTCTACCGTTTTTCATGGTCGGTCTTCACGCTCGCCCCCTCCGCATCCCCCACAGTGCGAGCAGCCAGAGGCCCGCGAGGAGGGTGGTGGGTTCGGGAACGGCAAACGGGTCGTGATTCACGGCGTTGGCGTTAATGAAGTCGATAATGCCGAGAGCCTTCGGAGAGTCCGGCGATTCGTAGAACTCCCATGGCGCGAAACTGTTCACGTTGTTGTATGGAATGCCAGCAGTTCCGAAGATTTCGAGCGGTGCGCCGGGGTCGATATTCTTCCCATCCAATTTCCCATCCATCAGATCGGAGACGAAGTTGAAAAACCAAGATTCAAACGCTCGCATCTCCGGGGCGGAGCGATTCATGTCAGCCATGAGTGTCGTGCCAGAGGTAAAATCGTAGGTACTGCCGCCCATTGTTTCGTAGGCTGCAAGCCCTTCCATTCCAAATGAATCGGCGACGGCTTTATTGCTTCCGATCCAGCTGGGGAAGTATTGCTGGGCGAAGCTGGTTGAGCGGGCGATGATGGAAGCGGCGGTATCGCCCGTCTGGATGCCTCCGATATCAGATGGCGCGCCCGGCGCATACGGCGCGATGGCGAGGCGGCTATGACTGAGGTCAAGTCCCGGAACCGACTGCTTCGCAAAGGTGAGGGCGGTTTGTGCCCAATACTGGTTGGCGATAAATCCGCCAAAGACGCCGTGAACCTGCGCCTTGCTATTCGATGCTTTGATACCGGCAGTAAAATCTCTAAGTTCGAGTGCCCAAGTCTTGCCGGCTTCCTGAGCCATTCGTTCAAAATCAGTTGTTGCTGTAAGCGTTGGATCGCTTCTGGCTCTAAAAAGGTTAGCGGTTCCGTTGAGTTGATCCCCGCCATTCCAGAGTTCATTAGAATATTCGAGATAGACGGATGGGATACGAGAATCGAGGCGTTGTCCGAGATTGAGTCCGAACTGGAAAGCATAACTATTCACCGTTCCCAACCCACCCAACGCGCCCTGCGGAATTGCAACCCACGGCGAGGTGTGGGTTGCGTTGCTCATGGCTGAAATCCCCTCCCACGTAATGCCCTTGATTGAGAGATTGTCGGATGAGCGGTCCAGCAGGCTCGTCTCGCTGCTGCCCTGCGTCTGCTGCGCGCCAGTGTATCGGATGACGCCACCATAGGGGGCGACGGCGTGAATCTTCTGGAACGCTTGGGGCGAGATTGTGATGCCATCCGACAGGTAGGGCGATTCAGTGTAGCCGCCGGGGTTTTGTGGCGTCTTGACGTTCCATCCGCTGACTACCGCCCCGACGGTAGCAGGTGCCGCCCCCGCCTGCGTCGCGACAATGCCCGCGCAAACGCAGATTAGCACCCACCAGATCAGGTGGTCGAGATGGTCGATGGCGTTACACATGGCAGAACAAGCACTTAGGTCGTTATAAAAATCGCGGCGTAATTGAACTTGACAATCGCGGCCCCAATGACGATAATGATTCCATCAACAGTGAAGTTGATCCGAGACCTCCCGGAATGGAGGGGCGACTGGTAAAGGAGTCGCGAAATGTCCACCGTACTGATTACTGGAAACACCTACCCCGTCAAAGAACAAATCAAGGCTCTTGGCGGCAAATGGGATGCTGACGAAAAGGGCTGGCGGGTTCCCGCCGAAAAAGCTGACGCCGCGCAAGCCCTCGTCGGCAATGCGCCATCGACCCCACGAAAATCATATCGCCCGCATAAATGCCGCTGCTGCGGCGCAATCCCAAGCAAGCCAGGACAATGGCAGAACGGCGTGCGCATCCGTCGTGATGGCATCTGCTGGGATTGCGCCACTGACGATTAGGCCATGAGCCTTTACCCCCGCCAGCGTCACCCGCTGGAGTCGCGACCAGCGGCGGGGCTTCACTCTTTCAGGAGACAGCATGACTAAGAACCCTACGAAATGGGAACGCTTGGCGCAAGAAGTGGCCGAAAATCAAGAGCAAACCTTACTGGGCATTGAGCGGGAGGCTCGCGAAAAATCATTGGCACTGATTGCGTCCGGCCAGCCGCTAACCACGAAAGATACCATTGACGCGATTTATCGACGCGCCGCCGGTGAGCGTCAGCGTGAATTGGAAATTCGGCTTCGCGATGCCGACAAATCAGAATTTCGACGGCTGGTTCGCTGCGGAAGAATTTACCCACGGCAGGAAGATTTCCCGGAAATTCCTGATTCAGAGTGGCATCGCGGCACAATCACGCTTCGCGGGTGGGGATACGGGCTGGCGATCGGGCGCACAATAAGCGTCGATCCCGAAAACTACGCGCGCCTGTACCAGATCGAAAACTCAAAAGAAACCACTGTCGACGAAGATGACCGCCCGCGAAAAGTCACCAAACTCGAAGTCACCGAAGTGCAGATCGACGGCAAATACGACGTGCTGCCTGGGCCGGACACCTACGACGCCACACTAGATGTAGTTTCCATGATTTCGGCCGCACAAAAGCAGATTTGATTTTCCGCGCCCGTTCGCTTCGGCGGCGGGCGCGGCCCTTTTATGAAACTCACTACCCCAAAACCCAAAGGCCACTGGCCCAAAGGCAAACGCCGTCACGCTGACACCGACGCCGCCGAAGTCGTCCGCCTCCTGAATCTCGCCGCCGCGCGACGGCAGCAGGCGCAAGTTGCCCGGAGGCTGGGCGTTCCCGTCAAGACGATCTGGCGATGGCGGACTGGTATAGACGTGCCATCGGCGCGAGTCGCGAAAAGGCTGGGGACGATTATCGCGGAGTAAGCCTGTTCAGCAGGATAGAGGGACCACGGCGGACACGCGCCCGCCGTGGCCGCGATAAAAGAGTGGATTAGAGTCATCCCGGCGCGCCGGTGTTAATCGCCTAGGATTTACTTTTCATTTGACCGTTCTTAGAATCGGGCTTCCACCCTCTCGTCTCTGACGTTAGGCATGAAGCCGCCGCCGAAAGTCGGCGGTTTTTTCATTTCCGGTACTTCCCGCCGCTCGCCCGCCGTGGCCGCGAAATGGAAGAGTGGATTAGGGAGTGGGAGTGCCGGAATTGGGAGTCGGCGTCGGCGTCGGCGTCGGCGTCGGCGTCGAACCATCATCAACTGGGGGAATCGGCTCGAACGTCTGCCCCTCCACGCGAGTCACGTCCGCAAGGTCGGTGTCGTCCAGTTGGTTCTGCTGCGCGGTCGTAAGCTGAGCCTGTAGGCTGGCGATCTTGCGATCCCGCGCCGCCAGTCCTGTGTTGAGGTCATCAATGCGGGCTTCCAGTTTGTCGATAGCTGCTGCTGCGCGTGCCATTTGCTTCTCCGTGATTAAAAGTGTTTTGGAAAGCTCCTCTAACGTGTCGAGGAGTTTATGATTTTGCTCTGAGTGTTGGGGATGCTTGAACTTCACGCCGCGATAGAACTTGGCGGCGGTAGTGAGCGTCGCGATATGCTGGTCAAATTTCATAGCGACCCTATATTTCGAGTTCCGCTCGGAGCGTTTCGAGAGAAACCGTCGGTTCATTTGCCGCGAGCCGTTCAATAGCTTCACGAGCATCCATTTCGTCCTCACGACGGTTAGCGTCGGAGAGTATGTTTCCGATTCTCGCGAGTTCATCGCACCCTTCACGGTGATTGCGCTCGCATCGCGTGCAGATCGACGCTCCACAGATGGGGCATGGGCGGGTCACTACATCATCGCGCCCGCAATCGTCACAAGTTGGCGGATGGGAACTCACGTTTGCACTTTGGGAATCTCGCCCCGCAATCGTTTGATTTCAGCCTTCAATTCTTCAATCTCGATCATCGCGATATGCAGATCGTTCGCTGTCTTGTGCCTGTCCGCCTGCTCCGCAACCGCGTCGGTATATTTATTGAGTGCCTTTGCGACACCCTCAAATATCTTGGCGGTTTCGAGATTGAGTTGACGGTGGAACTCGTGGCACGTCGCCTGTCGTTCGACGGCAATCCGGTCACTCTCGCGCTGGCGGTCGATCCATAGCCGCTCGTCGCGGCGTTCACGATGCCAGATGTACACGATGAAGGCGACGAATACGGCAATAGCTGTCCAGTCCACCTATAAGTCCTCTTTTTTCAGGTAGTCGTCGGCTTTGACGGGTGGAACGGCGGGCGGCGTCACGGAATGCGCCAGATCGACAACCTTGCTCCGCACGCCCTCCATCTGCTGGACGGCTACCTGTCGGTTTTCGGTGATTTGCTTGCTGTTCGCCTCGCTCATCGTCTTCGCTTGGCTGGCGTCTTTGATCGCCTTCCAAAGCCCGATAAGCGCGGGAACCAGCACCAGAGCCATCGCCCCGATGACTTTGACAATCGCGTTGGCGATATCGTCGGGGCTGTAGGCGTGTACGGGTTGAGTGGTTTGGGCGATTAGTAGCGGAAGGGCCATGACAAATACCCCGAGTTGGGCAGGAAGATAAACAGAATCGCCAGAACCAGCAGCACAATCCCGGAAATCACCATCGCGTTTTTACCGCGTGGGTCCATCGGGACCAGACTACCGACAAGGATCAAAAGTACAGCGAGAATAATCATGGAAATTCCTATCTTGCCCGGAGGAATTTCCCACCCGATGTTATGCGACAGCAAAAACTGGAATAGCTTTGATTGCGGATTGGAGGGCAATGGTGAGGAAGTTGTTCACGAACGCGCCCAGCTTCACCATCGCAGCATCCCGCGCCGTCGCAGCGTCTTCGTTCGCGGCGCTGGCGAGACTCAGCAGGACGGCAAGGGCGGTATTGTAATCGTCGGTCGCTTGCGCCTTCATCGCTGGATCAGGCGAGATAAGCCCAATGCCAGCCGCGCCGATCTTGGCCGTGGCGCGAGTCAGCAGGTCAAGCTGCACAGTATCGGTGACGTGGGAGAGAAGATCGGTCTTCAATCCGGTCAGTAGGTCATTGCCGAGCGATTGGGCGATGTTGGAGAGGTCGTTGGTTGGCATGAGGATTTCCTGTTATAATTCGCAGATGCAGCGGCGGCATGGACAGTGACATGCAGCCTGTGACCGGCGAGAGATACGCCCCCCAGTAGCGGGCCGTGAAGAATTCGCGCGTAGGACGCACGGCAACGGCATAAGGGCAACGTTGAAAAGCTCTCTAGTTGGTGCAATTCCAACCCAATGCGTTGCTTCACTTCACCGGCTGAGTCGCCGCCGCCTGGTGTCGCGATTGGGCCTCGATTTCCTGCCTCCAACTCGACACAACGTCCGCCACGTTCTGCGCGTTGTTGGAATGCTCGGCGGCGTAAGTGTTCAGCCACGGGCCGACAGCCTGCAAGCGGGCGCGGTTGGCGGCGACATACAACGGGTCGCTGGTCGTAAAGCTGTCGCATCCAGTGTTCAGAGCGAGCAGAACGGCAATCAGAAATAGGCGTTTCATGGGCGGATTCTCCGTTGTCAGGGAGGTGTGAGTTAAGCGTTAATGACGCAATGGTTTACGATTATTTCGGCAATGACTTACTTGGCTCACCACGGATAAAAAACGATGTCGATTGAATCGAACCATCACTTCTTTTTTCGACGCCTGAACGGCGCGCCCGCTATCCTGCTGATGCTCACCGGCGTCGGCTGGGTGATGCGCTTGATTGAACCACCCCGGTCGGTGTGACTCGTACCGGGGTGGAGGACAGTTTCGCTTTAGGCAGCGGCACGCGCGGCTGGATCGTCTCGGTTGTGCTACCGCCGCAATGCGGGCATCTCGCTGGCAGCGGGCGGTCAAGGTCGTATTCGTGGGCACAGGCGGGACACCAGACGATCATCGGCACGGCGACTTGCTTCATCGCCGCCGCTGCACATGGACTGCCGTCAGCCTTGCGCCTGCCCATTGCTGGCTCGTTGGTTTATAAGCCGTGGCGAGGGGGCGCTCGCCACGGCGGGAGAGGGAAGAAATCCCCGGCAGTTGCAAACCGGGGAGAGGGTGAACTAATTTTCCCAAGGCTCGCATTCGCTGGGGTCAACGCTCAACTCCACGGGTTGCCCAAGCGTCCTGATTCCAACGTGTAGGCGTGCCTGCCCGTCAATGAATGCTATTTCACCTACCGCGCCCATAAACGCCCCAGCCTTCACGCGGACGCGTTTGCCGGGCTTCTGCCACTCGCCCTTGTGCATGAACGGGTCAACGGTGTAGGAGATTTGGAGGCTGGCGATTGTGTCAATTAGGCCGCTCTGATCAGTTTCGTGAACGTCGATGATGTTGTCGATCCCCTCTAGTTCAATCAATGCTGCCCGCTCGCAATCGTCGCGATATGCTGCAAAGAGATAGGTGGGGTAGTGTGACACCGTGACCCGCCGCTTTTCTTTTCGATAGCCTTCGGCGTAGCGAACGTCACGGACCTTGTAAACGCGAATCTCATCGCGGCAGGGGAGGAAACATCCGATTTCAGATTCACGCAGATTACGTTCGATGGAAAATTCTTTGCCGGACCAGCAATTCAGTACGCACCAAATCCCCTCTATTTCTCTTATTTTCAAGGTTCCGTCTGAATTAGTCGGCACGTAGTGAAGCCGTTTCGTGTAGTCGGCGTCGTCCGATGCCCCCTGATCCTTTTGTGCCCCGATGGGCAGAGCAAGTAACTCCACTGGCGAAAAATGTTATACAAGTTCAGGTATAATTGCAAGAGAATACTAACGTTTTGTACAACCTGTTGCGTTGTCCCATTGGGACCCGAGCCGAAACTCGCCGGGCCTTGGCGAAACTAGCCTTGCCCTGCCCCGTCTTGCCCTACCAATTCAAAGTTTTTTGTATTGTCCCATTGGGACCCATGGCAGACCAGACCCAACCAAACCCAGCCAAGGCGAAACGTGCCCTGCCGAAGCAATCCATACGTCGCCTATTTCGGCATCAATTCAGGCTTACCCACCGTCAACGAAAGTTCTTTGCGATTCACCTTCGCCAGTTGCGCTAAATAGGTAGCCCGTTCGACAACGTGGTCTCGCATCTTGCGATGTTGGCCGTCGGGCAAGCGGTCGTCTGAAACGGCAGCAGCATATTGAACACCTTTAGCAATCTTGCGCACGCCTGCGCTGATGCTACCGACGCCGAATCGTACCTGCTCAAAACCATTTGCACGTCGATAGCCAACGCCACGTTCCGAAATCAGAACGCATCCAAGTTCATTCAGTATCCGCCGCCGCCCCGTATTCAGGATTGTCGAATATCGAAACGTGCCGCGCTTTTCGCCGATGACCGTTTCGATTTCCAAGTGAGATAGTTGCTCGCCATCCTTCATCGCCTTGACGCGGGCGAATAGTTTTTCAACCTGATTCCGCGTCGGCTTTCCATTTAACACCGTCTGAAGCATAAAAACCTTTCTGCCGCATCGCGGCCCAAGCTCTTGCCCCACCCCGCCAAACCCAGCCGACCACGCCCGACCGGGCCGATAAGATTGTTCACTCCATTGGAGTCCGAGCCATGACGAACCTAACCGCACCATGGCCTGCCGTAACAAGCAGTGCCTAGGCGCAAAATTCTGTTTGTTAGACCCGTTTTATTTCGACGCTAAATTTTCCAAACGGCCCCGGCGACTTCGGGGAATCAGGACGCCAGTCGCAAAGGCCGACATAAAGGCCCGCACCCGTCCAAATCTCATTCAACGCATCTTCGGTAATGCGATCTTCGGTAATCGTGAAAGCGGCCCGTGCCGTCCAGTTCGCAAACTCAGGGCGAACGCGGACATGCTTCGCTGCCCCAACGCTGGCACGTTTGACCATCAGCTTGAATCCGAGCTTTTTCACATTAGTAGCATGATCCGCGAACTTGCCCTTGATTGCGACGCAATCGGAGATCTTCAGCGGCTTACCATTTATGAAGAATTCCGCAAAGGTGGAATCGAATACAACGCCGGACGCCATTGCCTTTTTGAACGTCTCTTGATTCTTCAGCGACACTTTCGCGCCAGCTTTAACAAGGCACTTGCGAAGATTGTCAGTCGGAATGGCGACCAACTCCTCATCGTTGTAAAGGCATCCTTTCCACGTGTCAGGCGGACAACGATCATCTCCAGCCGAGAAATTCGCCTTGTCCTTCGCCTTTATCTCCGTTCGCATGGCACTGATTTGGTCTGCCCAATCAATGTTATCCCAATGCATAATCAAGGGAGTAATTCCCTTTAATTCCGCGACGTATTGCCGAAACGCCATGATAGAACCTTTCGCGTCATAGACGCCCATACCGTGCCCGGACAAAACAAGCCGCACCGGGGCCTGCCCGACGCTGCCGCTATTTCTTTTTTGGAGATCGATGCCGATTCACCCATTCGCGAACGATAAGCGCAATCATATGCGACCTCGTTAAAGGAATGGGGTGGGTACTCGCAACCCGGTCAATCTCTGCAACGTCAGATTCCGCAATCCGGGCATGAATAGGCACGGTCTTTTCAGTTTTTCTTTTTGCCATGCCCGGCAGGGTAGCAGAATCTGAGACGATTGTCTCCATTGGCAATATTGTATCCGATTGTATCGCTGTGTATCAAGTGTAAAACATTTGGATTTATTTATTTATTTTCAAACTCATTCCGTCTCTCCAATCTCCACTATCCGCGCCTTCACTATGTGAGCGTACATCCGGTGCAGTTTTCGCACAGACTCTACTTCTTCAACCGTCGGTTCATGCTCATAAATGCATTTACATTGCCCGTCGCCGAGGATGCGCCCAGCGGCGTCGGTGATGACGTAGATGGGGGTGTTGAGGGTCATGGCTTCTTTCCTTTCGCCGCTTCCAATTCGATATTGGCATCGTCTAAAGCCTGCTCATATTCCTGTAGGAAAATTGGCACTTCATCATCCTCAAACTGACTTCGCTCCATTTCCTCTTTATACCACGAAAGCAACTCCCGCTGAGCCTTAACCACGCCTTCTAATGCCGCAATCATTCTTTTGTCATGGTTTTTCATACCGTCTTCCTTTCGCGGCGTCACCCAACCTGCGGGCGCGGGCGGGTTTATTGACCGTGAGCGCGGCGCGGGGGATAGGTCTCATGTCGGTACTTCTTGACTCCGCAGGTCCAGCGGCCATTCATTCGGATCGTGGCTCACCTTTCCGTTTATTGGCATCTGTTTGTTGAAATATTTCACGCTTTCATGCCTGCATTGTTTCGCAATACGCCATGCCGCATTTTCATACCCATCCGCGAATCGACCAGCACGCGCCCCACGCGATTCGATCCCAGTTATGACCCATTCAATTCCATCTAAGGGCAAATCCCCCAACGGTTCAAGAAGTGGTTCGATTGACAGAAATCTCCGTCCGGGCGCTTCGCGCAATGCCCATGCCGCATCAATGGTTTTAATCGTACCAATGCTAGTCCCAAACATGACGTTTGACGGTGCGCCAGCCCGCCATGAATCAGGGATATATTTCGGGATATTGGCAGGTCGCTTCGTCAGTAGCAGAAATAGTAAATTGGGCGACGCTGGAACAACCTCTTCAAAGAATCCCCGGCGCAGCGCTCCGGTATCAATCCCCATCTCTTCGCCCTTGCTATCAACCACCGGCATCGGCTTCTCGAAAATGTCCATCATCGAACCGACGAACACCCGATCTATCCGACCGGCATCCGCTGCATTCCTCTGGAACTTCTTCAGGTCGTTCCATACGCTCTTGATGGATACGCGTGGTTCATCCGCCCCCCACTTCGCGCGGTCATACCGCTTCGCGAATTCGCGTGCATAGCAGTTGTCGCAGAGTGGTGAGACCTCTACGCAGCCCCACCATAGGTTAGCAGTGTGCGTCGTCCATCCAATGTTTGAGTTCTCAGCCATTGTCTTTCGTCTCCTCAATCTCCCGCACATGCTTGACGGTCGATCCCTGAAACAGCCACGGCAGTTGCAGCCGCCCGGTGGCCAGCGCTTTCGAGACAACCATTTGCGTGTCCCAGCGTTTATCGAACGCGGGTAGACCGGTGATGGCGACTGTAACCAGGTCGCCGGTTTTCAATTCAACTTCAAGCGCCAAGGTCATAACGATCCTTTCGCCAGCAGCCGCTTCACAAACTCATCGAACTCGTGCGCCAGTATCGTCCGCGTCAACGCCGCTGTTTCCTTCGCACTCCTGCCATTCTGCTGCATCATTTCAAGCCAGGCGTCATCGTGCATCAGGAGCGTGCCGCCAGCGGCGTAGAACTTGCGGCGGTATTTCTCCAAGGCAGCGGATTCGGTTAAGTCAAAGAGTGAGGTCATGTTATCCTGCCTTCCGTCGCCGTGGCGATAAAGATCGATGGGCGGGGCGGGGTTCGGAATTTTCCTTTCTCTGTTGTACCGCCCCGCTCCATCGAGTTTGGGTGCTATCGAACATCAGGCCAGGACAGCGAATCAGTTGCTTGCGCCAGCCGCCATAGGCATTGAAGAGGTCCATTTCTCGCGGGGAAAATCCGCCGTAAGTGTTAGCCAGCCTTTCATTCATGGGTTTTCCCCAAGGTCGTAAGCAAGTCCCATATCAATTCCGTCCGATTTCGGCTGACTCCAGTATGGGCTTTCCACCTGCATGACCGCAGTGCCACGATTGCCAGTTTCAATCACCGCCGCCGTTTTCGTTTTCCGATATGCTCGCGTCAGTCCCAAAGTCAGATTGCATTTGAACCGAGCGAGCGGTTTGAATGCGCCGTTGCCCATCAGCAACATTGATAATTCAACCTTTTCCAACGGGGTTGTTGGTTTGGCCCCAGCGTCAAATAAATCTGGAGTCATGGCTCGCAGAAACGCGACGCACGATTCAACTGAATGATGGATATCACACCCTCTAAACCGGTAGATTTCATCCACCGTTCCCGACGATAAAATATTGAGGTCTCTCCAAAGGTCTTTTTTATAATCGTGAAAATCCTTGCCGTCGCATTCGATGACGTATACCCGTTCCTTGGTAATCAGAGAAAAATCGACGCGATAGTTCCCGCCAGATGTATAAATCGGAACCTGAGTTTCGATGCGAACTCCAGGTGCAAGGCATGGCAACAAGGAATCCAACAATTTCTCTTCGATTGGGCTTTCAGTTTCCTTCATTTGATCCTGCCTCTCATGCTTCCCCAATCGCAAACAAACAGTCCGCCGCCGTCGTAAACTCGGTCCGCAATGCTTTCCCCAACCCGATCCATAAACACATCCTGCTTCTGGTTGGAGATCAGCACAGTCGAAAGAACCGCCGAATACCGCTTGTTCACCAGACGGGTCAGCATCCGGTCTTCCCATTGGGTGTCGCCACGCTCATGCACTTCATCAAGTATCAACAATTCCGGTCTGATATATCCCGCCTCAATTTGCTGCTGGGTCTTCTCTGAGTTCCGCTCATAAGTAGCTTTCAATTCAAGGAAATAGTCCATCGCATCCATGTATTTCGCGTATCGCCCCTGATCGCAAAATGCGTTGACTAATCCACAACTCATCCACGTCTTCCCGACTCCCCTCGCCCCCAGCAAAAACACCATACCCGGTTTGCTCATCAGTCCCGTTAATTGGACGACAGCATCAGTGTACCCGTCGCATCCCAAAGCCTCCTCGCAGATTTGGCTAAGGTTGGCCGTTTTGTACCGGGCCGGAACTCCGTTGAGCCGATGACACTCCTCGATTCGTCTCTTCAGTTCTCGGTCCGTCTCCGGTTCCTTTGGAATCTCCACCGCATCCCTAGCCAGCGACATAAACCGTTCGGCGACGGGCAATTGCCGGGCCAGTCGCCCATCATCCTTCTTCTCTTCCGCCTCTCTGCCTATCCGAACTTGGGCGGTCTTTTCCGCGATGACCCGCATTGCCTCAAGCTGACTTGGACCGGTTGAGGATTGGAAGCTCGCGTTTGGGCTGGGTGTATTCGGCGGGTTTTGAATGACCTGTTCCATGCGAAACTCCTCTTGATTGGTTAGGCTCGAAAATTCCCTGATAACCGTTCCCGATGCTGAACTGGATCGCGGCCACCGCACGCTCAATCCCCCATGATTCCAGTTTTTTGAACTGCATTTGCACCGCCGTCGGGGTCAGTTTTTTCTTCGTTTCCGACCGATGCCGCTCCCACGCCGCCCATGCTTCGCGGAACTCAGGCGAGTCCAACGCGCGCGGAATTTCTGTGTATTCCTGATTCTTAGACTCAGACCTAGAACTCTGACTCTGACTTTTACTTATTGGGGGGGTACCGATGGGGTCAGCATGGGGTACCGATGGGGTATCAATTAACATAGAAGATTCAACGAATTCCTTCATTCTCTGGCCTTCATCAGCATCTCTGACTGGTACCTCAACGTATGAAATCAGGTATGAGCCGTCCCGCCAGGGATATTCAGATGATTTGGCCATCCCGGTCTTTTCGACCTTCGTGAGTTGGATATAAGGCTTGCCAGCAAATTCGTAGGTGATAATGAGCCGGTTTTCGACCAGTTCCTTAATCGCCTTTTGAACATCTTCTACACGGCGCGTCGTACCAAGCGGGAACAAGCGGGACCGCAGTATCTCGGGTCGCCCGTCAAGCCGGCCGGCGTAGTCGCTCTCCAGCAGAAGATTTGAGTAGACGCGATGTGCCCAATCGGACAGTCGAGAGACTGAATCCGAATCAACAAAACCGTGCCTAACCCATTTACCAGTTGCCATTTGCCCATACTCCATTCAAATTCCTCGAACCCAACCCCGTCACTTCACCCCCGGCACCTCGCTTCCTGCGCCGAAAAGGAGCTGTTGCTCCGGTGGCTGGCAATGTGGGCTGAACCACAATCGTTCACGATGCTTGTTCACTTTTCCCGCTTTAGCCTTCTCAGCGAATCCGCTGTATCCCCCGGTCGCCGACCATTCGACGACCAGCCATGATTCAGGCATTTCATGTTCCCCGTCATACCCACAAAGCACAATCCGCAATCGCGGGTCGTCGCCATTAGCCAAAGCCCATTCCCGCACATTGTGGGCGACGTTTCCGCAGTCTTTGGCGTAGAGGTCGGAAGTTCGCCCCGCTTCGTCAGAGTAAGGCGGGTCCAGCACAATGCCGGTAATACCGTGAGTGACGGTAACGCTAGGCGTCAACACCCGCGCCCAATCACCGCAGCACACCCTGACGTATCGGAGACGGTCTGCCAGTGCCCGCATGTGGGAGATCAGAGATTCCCGATGGCCGTTTCCGGTTGACGCCCTTCCCGGCGTCGCCGAGGTGGGGCAGTTGCCGGGCCGTTTCCGGTTGACGCCCTTCCCGGCGTTGCGGAGGTGGGGCAGTTTCCGGTTGACGCCCTGCCCGGCGTTGCCGAGGTGGGGCAGTTTCCGGTTGACGCCCTGCCC
>JADMIO011070344.1_pt1 | contig 18679 bp, 22 predicted proteins | sample 8958161 | NCBI WGS metagenome assembly JADMIO01 (sample SAMN16585339, study PRJNA669376) | soil metagenome | isolation source: Crop rotation soil | place: USA: Cullars Rotation, Alabama | collected 2011 | reverse complement strand
CGCGACAACTTGTCCACGTGGAATTCTAAGCTTAGGATCCCAATGTGCTGGAAAGATTTACAAGGTGATGTAGCTACCCTTTGCGAGGTTTTCAGGACTCCAGTTCAGATAACATGGAATCCCGAATCCAGACGCGCTTCCAATGCGTCTTAATGGAACACGAATGGCCCCCCGGCAAACCCTCGAGAAACAAGGGATTTCACCGCTAGGCGTAATTGCGCCCCCGCCCATTCACGTCACCACCCCGACGTTTGATGGCTCCCTAGCCATGCTGTTCCAGTGCGTCCGAGACCACAAGGTCCATCTGCTGGACGTCCCATTGTTTCCCATCTGCGAGGCGTACTTCCACTATCTGATCAACCTCGATCAAACGAACCTCGATGAGGCCGCCGCTGCCCTAACCGCTCTCGCCTACCTGCTAGAGCGAAAGGCGTGGCTGCTCCTCCCGGTTGAAGATCCCGAGCCAGACCTCGAAGAGCCGCTAGAACTCCTGACCCCCACTGCATACGAGTACGAACTGGCGATCGAGTCCCTCAAGGTCTGGCACGAAGAGCGATCGCAAATCTTCTTCCGCTCCCCCGAAGCTGGACCTGAAGCTTACGAACTCCCCCTGAACTTGGAAAACGTCTCAGCGGGAGACCTCGCTAAGGCGTTTGAAAAGCTGCTCAGAAGAGCCAACCCCGAACCGGTAAAGCCGCTCAACAAACCAAGAAAGTCGCTCTCAGACCAAATGAGAATCGTCCTCCACGCCCTGAGCAACGACTGGAAGTCGCTGATCGAGCTGGTGGAAGAGCCGTTCACGAAGTCGGAAGCGGTGTATTGGTTCTTAGCGCTACTAGAGCTAATCCGCCTGGGCCAAGCCTCAGCGAAGATTGACGGGGAAGACGTGGTGTTCGCGAGGGCGCAGAAGCCGGTGAAGAGTAAGGAGTAAGGCAGGGCCTGCTAGAACACTGAATACCGATTACCAAGCATTCCCGCCTCACGCCTGACCCTGCACCCCTTACCAAACCAAAATCCGCAATCCGAAATCCAAAAATCGCGATGTCCCTCCCAGACCAACTAGAAGCCCTTCTGTTTGTGGCCGATCAGCCAGCCTCGGCAAGTAGCCTCGCCACCGCGTTGCAAGTCACCGAGGGGCAAGTGGAGCAGGCCTTAGAAGTCCTTGAGGCAAGGCTTGAAGAGCGGGGAAGTCTGCGACTGGTCAAACTCGCCGGTGGCTACCAACTCGCCACAAAGCCCGAGTACGCCAACCTCATCGCCGCCTTCCTGAAGCCGCAGCGGCAAAGACTCTCCAAGAGCCTCCTTGAGGTCCTCGCCATCGTAGCCTACAAGCAACCGATCACCATGGGCGAGATCGAGCAGGTGAGAGGCGTCCAAAGCGACTACAGCGTCCGCTCGCTAGTCGAGCGCCGTCTGATCCACGAAGTGGGCCGCAAAAAGGTCCCCGGCCGCCCCGTCCTCTACGGCACCACCCAAGACTTTCTCCACCAATTCAAACTCAATGACCTAAAGCAACTTCCCGAACTCGATCCGAATCGAGAAGACGCCTCCGATATCGTCGCCCAGACGTTGTTTGACGCCTGATTCTCCCCTCCACCGCGTGCGGGGGAGGGGCAGGGGTGGGGGACGCCTTCTGAGTGCTTTCGCGGGTCATCGTCTCGCCTGCCTCTCGGAGTTGCAGAAGAGAATTCAAACCACGGAAATCACGGAGAAACACGGAACATGGAACTGAAATCATCCCTTTCCGTGCAACTCCGTGCCCTTCCGTGGTTAAGCCGTAAGGCCGTAAAGCCGTAGGGCCGAAACGCCGACCGCTACTTCACCGCATGCCGCAAGTGATGCTCGAGACTAAATATCTTCTCCACCGCCTCGCCCGACAACCGAGACACCACATCCGGATCGGCCGCGACCGCCGTCTTGTAGTCCTCGCCATCCCAAGCCTTCGCCGCATTCCGCTGCGCGACCTTATAGGCGTCCGCCCGGCTCATTCCGGCGCGAACCAACTCAACCATTAGGTGCTCGCTAAACACGAGATCTCCCATCAGCCGAAGGTTTTGCTGCATCCGCTCCGGGAACACCTGCAAGCCCCGAAGGATCGAAGCCATCCGATTCACCATGAAGTCCGCAAGCTGGCAGGAATCGGGGAAGATGATCCGCTCCAAAGACGAGTTCGTCAAATCTCGCTCATGCCAGGTGGCGATGCTCTCAACCATTGCATGAGCGTTGGACCGAAGCAGCCGCGAGAGTCCGCAGACTGTCTCGCTGTTCCATGGATTTCGCTTATGAGGCATCGCGCTGGATCCCGTTTGTCCCTTCGCGAACCCCTCCTGAACCTCCAATATCTCGGTTCGCTGGAGGTTCCGCAGCTCCGTAGCCATCCGCTCCAATCCGGCCCCGAGCAGGGCCAACGTGTTCAGGAAGTTTGCGTGTCGGTCTCGATTGATGATCTGAGTGGTCAGTGGATCAGCCTTCAATCCAAGCTTGGTGCAAACCCGAGCCTCCAGATCCGGTGAAGTGATGCCGTGGATACCCACTGGTCCACTCGACTTCCCAACCGCAACCTCTTCCCGACTTCGCTTAAGCCGCTCGACATTCCGATCCAACTCATGCCGCCAGCCTCGAAGCTTGTGACCGAAGGTGACCGGCTCTGCATGCACGCCGTGTGTCCGCCCGATACAGGGAACATTTCCATGCTCGTGCTCAAGCCGATCGATCTCCGAGCGCAGAGATACCGCACTGGTAAGCAGCACGTCGCACGAGTCCCGAAGCATCATCCCCGTCGCGGTGTCGATGACGTCATAACTCGTGACCCCGAAGTGGATCCATCGACCCGCTGGCCCGACGTTCTCCTCAAGGCACCGAACGAACGCCACCAAATCGTGCCGAGTCTCTTTCTCCAGCTCGTCGCAACGCTCCAAAGTGAAAGCCGATTTGGCCTGAATCTCAGCTAGGTCAGCGGGAGGAATCGTCCCCTCTTCTGCATGAGCCTCGCAGATGGCGACTTCCACATCTTTCCACCGCTCGTACTTGGCTTGGCGACTCCAAATCGCGTTCATGGCAGCAGTGGTATAGCGGTCGATCATTGGCCTAAAGCGTACCTGGCTCAGGTTCCAGGGCCGGGGTCCTTAGCTTCTCCTGGATTGTCAAAATACCGACCGATAAATCGTAAAGCGCATGGATGATCATCACCATATACAGGTTCCAAAACTGCCAGGCCATGATCTGAAACAGTAGGGAAAGCACGCTAATGAAGACAACGGATCGCCAGCCTTGCATCGCGTGGGCAACACCGAATGCAAGGGCCACAATCACCGCTCCCGCAATCGGAGAATGGAGCTCCCAAGTCAGGATTCTGAAAAGCGTTCCACGGTAGGCCAGCTCCTCGCAAAACCCAGCCATAAGGCTGATGAGTATCCACACGGGTAGCTCGTCCCAAGACTCGGGAAGCAGCCGAAACCCGTTTTCGCGCCTCCCACCCCGAAGCCATTTCAGAAGGAAAGTCCTTGCTGCAAGCAGGAAAACCAGCATCCCGAGCCCCAATCCCAGTTCAAGGAGCGATACTTCCCAACGAGGGAATAGTTCGAGCCTAAACTCTCGGCCAACCACGATTGCCAAACCGCCAAGTATCGCCAGATTCAGCAGGACGGAACCCATTAGCTTCGATCTCGGCGGTAATGGCCGTTCCTTCCCCTTGCCGCGAATCCGCTTGACGACCGCATACGGTATGAGCACGCAAAAGACGGCGATGTAGTAGATGGCTAGGAAGTCGTACATTGGAAACGAAAAGAGCCCAGACGCATTGTACGTCTGGGCTCTGTAGCGCGGGCGTTCAGCCTGCGAATCTCTTAGGCTTCTACCAGCTCTTCTTCAACGGCTGGAGCGGCTTCCTCAGCCTTCGGGGTCTCAACGATCGCATTCGGATCGAACACGTCCACGTTCACGTGGGCATCCACCTGTGGGTGAAGATCGAGCTCAACGCTGTGTACGCCAAGTCGTTTGATCGGCTCGATCAAAGCAACCTGTTTCTTGTCGATTGCCTTGCCGAGTTGGGACTTGATCGCATCGATGACATCCTGGCTGGTAACGGCGCCGAACAACTTGCCCGAGTCCTTTCCAACCTTGCCCTCGATTCGAACGGTCTTTCCGTCCAGCTCTGCCTTCAGCTCTTCAGCCGCTGCCTTGAAGCCAGCGGTCTTCTCGGCGACCTTGGCCTGTCGAAGCTCAAGCGCTCGAAGCTGGTTTCGATCGGCGAGGATCGCAAGCTTTCGCGGGAAAAGGTAGTTCCGCGCGAATCCATCGGCCACCGTAACAACCGTCCCTTCTTTGCCGACCTTCGGCACCGTCTGATTCAAGATAACTTTCATTGTTCTTCTGGTAAAGAGTAAGGGGTGAGGACTGAGGGGAAAGTTAAGGTGGCATAAAACCAGCCTTTCCTTACCCTTTACTCCTTACTCCTTACCTGTGTTAGTTCCGGATTCCCAGACCAATCGTTGGAGCGTTGTGTTTGAACACACTCTCCACGCCGAACCAGCCGTAGAAACCCTTTCCAAATTCGTATTTTGCGCGCAGGTCGAAGCGAGGACTGTTGATGTCGAACAAGTCCCCTCGCAAGGAGAGCCCGGGCGCAACGCGATAGTCTACCCCGAGTCCCGGCTTGCTTGCATAGATTCCATACCGGTAGTCAAAGGAAGGACCCAACTGCTTTGCCAACTGTAGGTTGATTCGGTTGCTTTCAAAGGCGTCCCAAAGACCTACGTGGATGTCGAAGTTCTTCAGATCGATCCGCGCGTTGATGTCGGTTCGGAAGTCATCCTTACCGCTCGTTCGCATCAGATCGATGTTCGTTTCCACCTTCGGAACCGAGACCTTGCCGCCCGTCTTCTTGAAGAACTCCTTGATATTATCGAGCGCACCCTTCACTTCATCGAGCAAAGCACTAGCCTTGGTCTCGATTTCGATCGCCTTCTCGCTCATCACGATGGCGTTCGCGCTGATTTTCTCGCCGTTGGCAGCTATCGTCTCACCGCTCTTCGCGATCTTCGTGGCGCTGTCTGACATCAAAGCCACGTTCTCAGTGGTCTTCTTCATGCTCGCCTTGATCTCAGGATCGCTGGTGAGCGCCTGAACGTCGGCGATGATCTTATTGGCCCCTGCTGCCGACTGATTCAGCTTCTCAAGGAGCGCCAGAGCCTCCTTCTGGAACTTGCCCTGGCGGAGGATCTCGGTCAGCATGACTGTGCCCTTCCGAACCTCGGTCATGGTCAGAGTCGCTTCATTCAAAGCCTTCTGGATCTTCGGATTCCCTTGAGCAAGCATCGTATCCATCCGCGATGCCAATTGTCCGAACTCGGAGGCCGTCTTGTTGCTTGAGTCCAATAGCGCCACCAGTTTGTTCTGAAGCTGTTGGTTCTCAAGGAGCTTTCGAGTGGCCGCGAGGGTCTTGTTCAATTCCTGCATCGTGGCGCCCGTGTCGGGCAAGATGCCTTCGAGCGGGCCCGTCTTGGAACCGGGAATGGTGTCTCCGGCCACAAGGTAGCCGCTTCCCTTGGCGGGTGGCACAATCAAGATCGCCTGGTCGCCTAAGCCAATTAAGGAAGTCGGGATCGAGGCCGTGCTGCCGGCCGGGATCTTGATCGATTGATCGATCTTCAGCGTCATCCGAGCAAGAGTTGGGCTCTGGAGCTTTACCTCTTCAATCGTTCCGACCTTCACGCCCGCCATCCGAACCGCAGATCCGGATACCACGCCCCCTGCATCTGGAAACTCAGCGTAGTAAGTTGACTTCGGTGGAGCCAAAAGATCGTGGCCCAACACCATGTATGCGCCGTAGAGGAGCACCATGAAGACCACCACCAGCACTCCAACCTTTGCCGCGCCTTGCATTGGCGTAGTTTAACATCACCACGAGCCCGATGCCTCGAATAATTGCCGGGCTTTGCGCAAGCAATTCCAACGATTCTTAGGCTGGCATAACGACCAGACCTAGGACTGCCAATAATCATGGGAACCGACGGGGCCTGCGGGTACTCTCATCCATACGGACACAGTGTTTTCACTAGTCCCGGCGGAGGACTTATCTGCTGCGTGGGACTTGGTGATATTGACTGGGTCCAAGGCGTAGAAATCGACACATTCGGCGATCTATACCGTCGAATAGATAGGGAAACAAAAATATATGTGGCAACGCTTTACAGAACGCGCGCGGAAGGTTGTCTTCTACGCACAAGAGGAGGCCCAGAAATTCGGGGAAGGATATGTATCCACCGAACATCTTCTGCTGGGGCTCGTCCGCGAATCCGATTCGGTCGCGGCTCGCGTCCTGGAGAAACTGGGCGTTAGCCTTAATCGAATTCGTGCCGAAGTCGAAAAACAGCTCCCGAGGGGAGATGCACGGCCATCGCAAGACATGACGCTGACGCCAAGGGCTAAGCGCGTGATCGACCTGGCTTACGACGAGGCACGGAACCTCAACAACAACTACATCGGTACCGAGCACCTGTTGCTCGGACTCATTCGAGAAGGCGACGGCCTGGCGGGCAGAGTGCTCGCCAAACTCGGGGTCGAGCTTGAGAAAGCTCGCCGCGAAGTCATGGCCCTGCAGGACAACGAGAGTCAATCCAAGTCCGGCGGAAGTGCGCGTGCTTCGAGTGGTAGTTCGACTGGAGGAACCAAGACCCAAACGCTTGACGAGTTCGGAAGAGACCTTACCGAGCTCGCTCGCGAGGGCCGCTTAGACCCGGTCGTCGGTCGTCAAAACGAGATCGAACGGGTCATGCAAATTCTCTGCCGACGCACCAAGAACAACCCATGCCTTATTGGCGAACCGGGCGTCGGTAAAACCGCGATCGCTGAGGGCCTTGCCCTGCGAATCGTGAGTGGCGATATCCCCGACCTTCTTCGCGACAAGCGAATCGTCGCCCTCGACCTTGCCGGCCTCGTTGCCGGAACCAAGTACCGAGGCGAATTCGAAGAGCGCATGAAGAAGGTTATGGAAGAGGTTCGAAAGGCTGATGGCCAAGTCGTCCTGTTCATCGACGAGCTGCATACCCTCGTTGGAGCAGGTGCAGCCGAGGGCGCTATCGACGCTTCGAACATCATGAAGCCCGCTCTTGCAAGAGGCGAGTTGCAGTGCATCGGCGCGACCACCCAAGACGAGTTCCGCAAGTACATCGAGCGGGATGCAGCCCTGGAGCGAAGGTTCCAGTCCGTCAAGGTTAGCGAGCCAAGCGAAGCAGAAGCGATCGACATCCTCAAGGGACTTCGAGAGCGATACGAAGCGCACCATCAGGTGGAAATCACCGACGATGCGATCATCGCGTCCGTTCAGCTGTCCCAGAGATACATCTCAGACCGAACCCTTCCCGACAAGGCGATCGACTTGATCGACGAAGCCGCATCGAGAGTTCGGCTCCACGAGAGCCTGCCTCCCAAGGAGGTTCGAGAGGATCGAGTCAAGCTTTCCAAGCTGAAGGCCGAGGTCGAGCACATGCAAAAGCGTGTGGAAGCTTCGGACGAGCTTCTCAAGCTCCAAACGCAGCGCGATGAACTGGAGGCCTCCATCCAAGAGCGCGAAGAGGCTTGGAACGCCCTCGAAAAGAAGGAACCGGTTGTCGGCGAAACCGAGATCGCAGGCATCGTCCAGAGCTGGACGGGTATCCCCGTTACCAAGCTGGTCGAGGCCGAGAGCCAAAAGCTTCTCCGAATGGAAGAGGATCTGCACAAGCGGATCATTGGCCAGTCGGATGCAGTCACCGCCGTTTCAAGAGCTATCCGAAGAGCCCGCAGCGGCCTCAAGGATCCGAAGCGACCCATGGGCAGCTTCATCTTCCTCGGCCCCACCGGCGTCGGTAAGACCGAGCTCGCCAAGGCGCTTGCGGCTTACCTGTACGAGAAGGAATCGAACATGGTTCGGATCGACATGTCCGAGTACATGGAGAAGTTCTCCGTCTCGCGACTGGTCGGTGCCCCTCCAGGGTACGTCGGATACGATGAGGGCGGCCAGCTAACCGAACAGGTTCGAAGGAACCCGTACACGGTAGTGCTTCTCGACGAAATCGAAAAGGCTCACCCCGAAGTCTTCAACATCCTTCTCCAAGTTATGGAAGACGGACAGTTAACGGACAGCCAGGGTCGAACGGTCGACTTCCGCAATACGATCATCATCATGACGTCCAACGTCGGCGTCCGCCCAATCGAGCTGGACGGCAAGCTGGGCTTCACGAAGAGAATCGAGGATCCGAACGATCCGAAGGTTTACGAAGCAATGAAGAACCGGATGACCGAAGAGATGAAGAAGCTCTTCCGCCCCGAGTTCCTCAACCGTGTGGACGAAGTCATCGTGTTCACCCACCTGCAGAAGGATGAGATCCTGCAAATCGCAGACCTCTACCTGAAGCGAGTGAACGAGCAAGCCGCCGCGATGGAGATCACTATCGAACTCAGCGAAGACGTGAAGACGTTGCTAGCTGAAGAAGGCTACGACCCCAACCTTGGCGCCCGACCTCTACGACGTGCAGTCCAAAGATTCATCGAGGACCCGCTGTCAGAAGAGATGCTCCTCGGCCGCTTCCAGGCAGGCGACCATATCGTCGCCGAACTGGCAGAACCGGACTCCAAGATCGTCATCTTCCGAAAGAAGGATCTCGAAGAGCCCACGAAGCCAAGTAAGAAGAAAGAACTCGCAGCGAAGAGCTAATCGCTTATCACGGCAGGTCATCCCCCAACACGCCCACGTGTTGGGGGTATTTGTTTGTGCGGCAGGATCCACTAGCCGCGCCATCTCACAAGGGCATTTTCCAACTGGGCGACATCCCCCAACATGCCCCATGTTGGGGGTACAAACCTACCGAATCCAGGGTACAAACCCCGACGTGGCAGCGACGCGAGACGGCCGACCCCACAGATGGGTAAACCCAAGAGACGATGAATCCACTGTATTCATCACCACCACCAGCCTAGACTTCGTTACCGCATTCGCCCGACCTGAAATGCGAGAACTAGCGAGCCTGTCGCTACTTCGCGACTGTCAACGGTACGACGCCAAACTGCATGCCTTCGTTGTAATGCCTCACCATCTTCATTTGCTGGCCACAGCTCCGTCAAGCCGAAACATGTCATGGCTGGTGCAACGGATGAAATCGAACCTGGCAAAGCTGACGATCTCAAAGCTCAGCACCGGTGAACTCGGGAAGCTCAGTGCCCTAACTGGACTGAACCGGCGATCTCTCTGGCAACCGAGTTTCCGCGGACTCCCCATCTCGACGACAGACACCTTCTACCAAAAGGTCAGATACATCCACATAAATCCGATCAGGGACGAATTGTGCCAAGAACCGGGCGAGTACAGATGGTCGAGCCGACGGTTTTGGGATCAAGAACTGTGGATTCCCGAGTCCGGACTAGATTTAGTTCAGGCGCTAAGAGGCTTTGACGAGTCCATCTCTACCGACGTCTCAGATTTGTAGTGAGCAGATGTACCCCCGACACGGGGCGTGTCGGGGGATTTATGGGGTCGATATCCCACAACACGCCCCGTGTTGTGGGTACGACCGCACCCCTACTCCTCCTCACCCGACGCGCCGCGCTTCAACTCCGAGTGCAACGACCGCCCAGTCAACTGCCGATACGCTCGGTCCGACTCGCCGAAAACGGGGCAATTGAAAGTGACCAGGGTGGTCCGAGTGCCTTCCTCGCAGTCCAGACCGACAAATTCATCGATAAGCGCATTCGCCATCGCCTTGAATCGTTCCACGTCCTCCCGCTTCAGCCGAAGCGTCGTGCGGCGAAAGTGGCTCATCTGACCCTTCGCAGGCTCAAGGTTCTCCAGGATGTTCGTCGCTGCTCGATCGCGATCGAACTGGCGCCAAACCGATTGGAACCCACGGCGCTTCTCCTCCGCGTACTCCGCAGATACCGGTGGCAAAGCCGTATAGAAGTTGATCGCCCTCGTAACGTAGAGATCCTCGGTCCGAGAGTGGCGTTTCCGAGTCTCGACAGCCAAAAGGAGCCCAATACGCAAAAGCTCATTGGTGTGGTAGCGGACCGCCTGGGCTGATTTGCCGACAAGCTTGCCCACTTCATTGACGGAAAGAGGCTCCTTGGACTGATAGGCCCAGAAAACCTCAGAGCGACTGCTCGGGGCAATCGCTTTGATCTGTTCCAGGTTGAACTCCAGTTCCGGTATCTGCCCGGGCCAATAGGTTTCTTTTGACATTGATGCGCAACCAACCGGTCTCACGCACTATACACCGGGAGAAATGCCTCCTATCAAGCTGGTCCTCTTGATCTAAGAAAGGCAGCGTGTATCGCCATAATAAACTATAAATTGCAATTCATGGTTTATATGTGTCAATATATGTTTTTGCATATGAGTCTTAGAACTCTTCGTTTTTGCCCTGCTGCTTCATGGGCTTCAGACGGATATTGGAAAGGAGATTGCCCTCGTCATTTGGCTCAAGGATGAGCCATTTTTTCTTTCGCTCAAGCGACCCCATTGGGCTGTCGCGCCATCAAGGTGAATCAATGAAACGGATAGAAGTCATCAGCAAAGTCGTTGCCGTCGCGTGCTTCCTAGCCATTCTCTGCGGATGCGGTGGAAGCGGCGGCTCCTCCACCCAACCACCAGGCACCTTCCATATCTACGTAGGGGATTCCGCCAACGGCCGAATCGTGCGACTCGACAACATGGCCGGAGATGGATGGAGTGCCAAGACCGGCACGGAGGGCGGAGGTGCTGCGTTTACTGGCAGCAACGTACTGGATTCCGCGTTCGATAGCCAGGGGCGGATGTATGTTGTGGACTACAACAACAGCCGAATCGTCCGCTTCGATAGCTTCGATACCACCGTTCAAACCTCGTTCGGAACCAACGGCTCAGGGGTCAACCAGTTCGACGGACCAACTAGGATCGCCTTCGATTCCCAGGATCGGATCTACATCTGCGACTACAACAACAACCGGCTCGTAAGAATCGACGATATGACCGGCGCAGGCTGGACCACCTTCGGATCTTCTGGATCAGGCACGAACCAGTTTTCCGGCCTCTACGGAATCGATCTCGATAATCAGGGACGCATCTACATCGCCGATGCATTTAATGACCGGATCGTTCGTATCGATGACATGTCAGGAACAAACTGGACCACCTTTGGCAGCAACGGCAATGGAGTCGGCCAGCTTGACGGTCCCCTCTCCATTCGGATCTATCAGGGTAACAAGATGCTGATCGCCGACAAGTGGAACGGCCGCGTCGTCCTCACCGACCTGATGTCTGCAACGGGATGGCAAACGTTCCCCCAATCCACCGTGAACGCTGTGTCCATAGACTCCCAAGACAGGATCTACACGGTCAACGATAACGACTTCAAGGTGAAGCGATACAACAGCATGTCAGACCCCAGCCCCGTATCCTTCGGCGTCCCAGGATCCGGAACAGGTCAATTCAATGACCCGTCAGGCGTCATGATCGGGCCGTAAGCAATTTAGCCTTCCCCTGCGACGAAGGAGTAGGGGGAGGGAAGGGTGGGGGTTCTGCGAAGCTGCTCCGGTCCCCATCCCGCCAGACCACCATCATACGACCACACCCTGCGTCCCTACCTATCACGGAGGCAGACGCCGCCATAATTGCAAAAAGGGTATGGACTTAACTGCCACCCAAAGAAAGGGACTGCTGCTTGTCGCCTGGGGCGTGACTTTCCTGCTCTCATTTTCTGGCCCTGTTATACGCGCAGCGACAGGTGTTAGCGGGAGCGGGAGATGGTCGATCTATGCCGCCGCCGGCGCGATGCTCATCTGTTGGCTATGTCAGAAGCCAAAGCTTGAAGCGCTCGTCAGCGCCATCTCAATGAGTGCCTCAGCGATCGCCGCTGGTGGTGCGCTTGGCCTTGCCGCACAGGCATCCATGACGGGAAAGTTGCTTCCGCTGCTCCTGGCGGCAAAATGGGCCGGGTTCGCCATCGTCCTATGCTTCTTCTTTCGAAAAGAACTGAGAGATGTCGAACGGGAGATCGAGGCTTCTGACATTGATCCTGAGCAGATCAGCGAATCACTGCGGACGATGTCGCCAGATGATCGTCGGGCGTTCTTCGAGGAAATGACGAAAGGGCTCGAAGCCTCGAATGAGCAATTGCAGAGGAGAATGAGGAGGCTTTGGATTCAAGCAGGAATCTTGGTCTTCATTGGCATCTTGGCGTTCGCATCGGCGCAAATCCTAATGGGTCAATTGCAGGAATCCAAGCGACAGAAAGCAATTGAAGCGAACGTGAGTGGTGAATAGCGAATGGCGAGAGCTAGAACCCTTCCACGAACGATTCCGATTCACGATTCACGATTCACGATTCGCCATTCACGATTCACCACCACTACGGCACCGACACGTACTGATCGTTCCGGTCGTTGCTAGTCACCTGCTGCAAAGCCGAGCCGTCGGCGTTAGCGACATACGCATCGAAGTCTCCATCCGACCTCGTAAACTCCAGCTTTCCGCTGGCGCAGAAACTAGACGTCCCGTAAACGTACACGCCAAGACCTAGCTCGGGATTGACACCGCCTGTGTCCATCTTCCAGATCTCGTTGGCAAGCCCGGTACGATTGGTGAGGAAGTAGATCCTCGATCCATCACCCGTTTACCCCTATCTACCTCTGCACCGCCGGCAACAACTCGCCGTATTGGAACGGGATTCGGACACTACCGTCTCCTGCGGCAACGGTCTGGAAACCCTTAATGGTCTCGCCGCCAGAGATCGGATAAACCGGCCGACCGTTTCGCTGTACGGCAGGCAGAAGCATGGCCGTCATCGAGCGGCTTCGAGTAGTGGCAGTGTCTTCCTGGTTGGTCTCTCGATTGCGAAGGTGAAGCGTGAATTCGCCCTCCCTCTCGCTATTGACAAGAAACACATCGAAGAACGACATGTGTCTCCCCTGTGTCGGTGGGCTCGAGAGTTGGGCCACGCTACCGTCGCCCATCATTACCTGCACCCGAAACGGCTCATCAGCTCGTTGAACGGCCGGGAGTAGGAGACCGATGAGTACCGCGATGATCCCTTGCTCGCTGCCAGCGTTTGCACCTAAAGGCGCCAAGATCTGAGGTGAGAACACCTGTGGCTCGGGTGCTGTATTTCCCTGAGCGACAGCTTTCTTAGGTAGGAAGATAAAAGCGCCGGTACCGGCGAGAAGAATGGCCGCTAGAGCAGCAAGGCTAGCGCGGCCCGAAAGTCGAAATCTAGAGATTCGAGACATGTGAACCCTCCTTTTGCCGCAAGATACCACCAAGTGCAAGAAGAGGTCGTTAAGGTTGCCGTTTTCGTAATTGAGGCGACAATACCTTTAGGGACGAAAATCCAAAATCCAACGCCTAACGCCTAACGCCAAGTGCCGCAATGCCGTTTGTTGGGAACCATCCCAGAAATCGTGCATTCTCTAACTGCCCGAACGAAAGATGATCAGGAAACCCAAAGTTTCGACGATGAAATCCTTTGAAGACGTGGCGCTCGGTGAGCTCCCCGTCCTCTACCGTGTTGCTAAGCGACTGACATCTGATTCCGACTGGGCTGAGGACCTTGTGGGACAGACGCTACTGGATGCTGGAAAGGGTTGGGAGAACTTCGATGGTGAGTTCCCCAGAAGCTGGTTCATCCGAATCCTCCAGAACAACTTCAAGAAAGACATTCGACGTGCGGTTTCGAGACCACAGACGACTCAGATCGAAGAGCAGACCGCGGCCGACGATGCTGACATTTGGGGCGAGTTGGACTGGAGCCTTATCGGCCCCCACATCATGGAGGAAGTAGAGAGATTGCCAGAGGAGTATCGGCTTGCCGTTGTTCTATGCGATATCGAAGGCATGAAATACGAGGAAGCCGCCGAAGCCATGGAAGTGCCTGTTGGCACCGTCAGATCCCGGTTGTTTAGGGGCCGGCGCTTTCTGCGTGAGCGTCTGGCCCAATACGTGGATGGCTACATCCCCGACGCGGGAGGAATCTATGCCTAAGCAAGACCCAGCTGCCCACCCGCCATGCAAGCACATGGAGGAACTGCTCCAGCAGCAGGCCGACGGAACCCTTCGCGGCCCGAAAGCATGGTTCGTGAAGCTCCACATCCTCCACTGCAAACCCTGCGGCAGGTTCCTGCGGAGCTTGAAAAGCATCGTCGATCGACTCCGTGGCTCGAAGCCAGATCCCGGGGAAGCAGATGCATTGGCGCGGCTGAGAGAGAAGATCGCGTCGGGAAGGTGAGTGGGTTCTCGGTGAATAGGTGAATAGGCTAGACTCTTTACCGAGAACCGCACTTCCCATTCACCCATTAACCTATTCGCCCATTCACGACTCACGACAGAACTTCAGGCTGCCACCAACAGACTTGCAGGGTCGTAGTAGAAGCGCTCGGCTATGACCTTGCCGTCCTTCCACCGCTGAACGGCGATCTCGTCCCAGTGGTATGTGTTTCCATCGGTGCCTACATACTCACCGACCCAGCGGATCACGGTCTCATCGCCATCTACAAACACCGACTCGGCTCGGTAGTACTTCAGATCCGCAATAGTGGCGATGAACGCAACCTCTCGATCCCGATTTGCCTGAAAGCCCACCATGGGTGGGTTCTGGTTCTCTTGCGTCGAGACGTTCTCGGCGTAGTGCAGATCGAAGGACTCGATGAACTTGCCTTGCTGAACGAGGTCGATGTGGTTGTAAACGTTGTGTCTCATTTGTCGTCTCCTAATTAATTGCGTATACAATTATTGCCTACGCAACTATTATGACCGATAGTTGCATAGTCAATAGTTGCAATGTAAAATAATCTCGTGGCTAGACTAGAAATCGAGCAAAAAGAGGCCTGGGCCTCGGTCCTATTGGGCTACAACCGGATTGCCAATGAAATCGACCGACGGCTGAAAGTTGCCGGGGCCGTGTCGCTAAGCATTTACGATGTCCTCCTGGCGTTGGAGATGGCGGGAGGGAAGTTGAAAATGAGCGATCTGGCATCTCAAGCATCGTTCTCCACCAGCGGAATCACCCGCGCCGTGGATCGGATCGAGCAGAAGGGCTGGATCGAGAGATCCGCCGACAAAGGTGATCGTCGAGCCACCTGGGCCGAGTTGACGCCGGCCGGACTAGCGGAGCGCAAGCGTGCCTGGCCGATTTATGAAGCGGCGATCCAAGAGTTATTCGGCCGGTTCATCTCCACCGAAGAAGCTCGAAACATGACCGCGCTCTTCGAGCGGATGAAGACCTGGAAATAACGACTCAACCCTGCTGTTCGAGAATGGTTTTCAGCATCGAAATGTGAAGCGCATCTCTTTCTCGTGTGGAATCGGATTTGAGCCTGATCAAGTCCTCGATCGCGGCGATCCTGATCTCTACTCCATCCACTTCAAGGATCAGAGCACGATCGTACAGTTCCTGGAATGAACCTATGTTTGGAAGTCGGTTAATGAGATCAACGGGCCCTACTTCAGTCTTCAAATGCATAAAGGGCGCAAGGAGAATGGAGAAATCAAGTTCAAACTCACCGTCTTCGGAAGCGCGAACGGGCCTGGCGCCTAGTTCTTTCAGGGCCGCGGCCATCCGCTTCAAATTCTCGGTGGATTTCTCAAAGGCAAGGTCGCAGTCTGAGGTGACAGAGTTCGCGCCATAAAGCATCACCGCCATTCCACCAACGAGAACCCACTTCGCCTGGTGGCGATTGAGAGTCTCAGCTAGCTTTTCTATTGCGGGCAGATCGGACGGCTTCACGGATTCGAAGGATCGAGGCCAGTGCTCGATTGTGCTGATGATATCTTTCGGAGGGAGTCATGGCAAGGCACTCACGAAGTCGTGTGAGGTCGTTGCCGAACTCATCTTGCTCGCCGTACCAGTACTTGGCCTCTTCTGGCGTCAGCTTTTCGCCGTCCATCACTTAGATTATACGTTTGGAACTTCCAAGTGCGCAGTGCGATGTGCGACGTCCAGGTACTTCGCACTGCGAACACCGCACGGCGCACGTAGGTTGTTAGGCCAACAACCGACTCGGATTCTCGAGGTAGTCCTTCACCACGTTGATGAACTTCGCACCGATCGCGCCATCGACCACGCGGTGGTCGAAGGAGCAGGTGATGTTCATCCGGCTTCGGATCTCGACTTCGTCATCGTCGGTCGGGACAACCTTCTTTCGAACCGAGGCAATCGCCAGGATTGCCGAATTTGGCTGGTTGACAATTGCCAGGAAGTTGTCTACGTCCAGCATTCCCATGTTCGAGATCGAGAAAGTGGAGCCGCTGAGCTCATCCAAGCTGAGCTTGTTGGCTTTGGCTCGGGTTGCAAGATCCTTGACCCTGGCCGAGATGCCTCGAAGGGAAAGCTGGTCCGCGTTGAGAACCACGGGAACGGTTAGGCCATCTTCAAGCGCCACTGCAATACCCACATGGACGCCCCCATATTGAAGCAACGTGGTGCCTTGGAACGTAGAGTTCACGCCTGGCATGTCGCGTAGGGCAAAGGCGCAGGCCTTGACCACGAAATCGTTGATGCTGACCTTGCCGCTCTCTTCCTCTTCGAACATCGATCGAAGGGTGAGGATCTTCTCGACGTCGACCTCGACGGTGACGTAGAAGTGGGGAACTTGCTGCTTGGACTCTTGAGTTCGCTTGGCGGTGATCTGTCGGAGCCGGTTGAGCTGAACAACGGAATCAGCGGCGCTGGCAGCGATTGGGGCAACGGTTGTTGGCTTGGCGGCAGGGGCAGAACCAGCGGCCGCGCGCACGTCCTTCTCGACGATTCGGCCACCAGGGCCGGAGCCGGTAACAGAAGCGATATCGACGCCCAGCTGGGAGGCGACTTTCTTAGCCAGAGGGCTCGCCTTGATTCGATCGGTGCCTTTAGGTCGGCCCGAGCCGTTTGAAGCTGGCTGTGGCGCGGGCGTCTCGCCTGCGGAAGCTGGGGCTTCTGCGGGGGCTGGGTTGTTCGCGGACGGGACGTCCACGCCACTGCTCGCCTTGCCTCCGCCCCAACCGGCGGGAAGCTTCTCGCCATCCTTCAGGAGCGCGGCGATCGGCTGGCCGACGGGGACGGTGTCTCCGGCTTGGATAAGGATGCCGGTGAAGACGCCGCTCCCGGGGGCTTCGAGCTCCAAGGTTGCTTTGTCGGTTTGAATGTTTCCGATGATCTCGCCGGACTTAACGGCGTCGCCCTCTTTCTTCAGCCACTCAACGAGGGTTCCTTCTTCCATTCCGTCGCCCATCTTGGGCATGATCACTTCGGTCATCGAGCTTAGAATACCCTTGCAAGCGGGGTTAGTCCCAGCGGTCTGCCAGGAGTTCGCCCAGCTGCTCTAGGAACCGCTCGTCAGTCCGGTCAAAGGCCCCAGTCTCGTGCCCATCGATGTCGATCTGGCCCAGTACCTTGTCGCCTTTTCTGATGAGGACGACGATTTCGCTGCGGGTCTGAAGGGAGCATGAGAGGTAGTTGGTGAGTTCACGAACATCCTCGATGACCTGGTTCCGATCTTCGGCAACCGCTGTCCCGCAGACACCGACACCGACTTTGATTCGGGTGTGGTCAGTTGCGGCGCCAACGTATTCGTCGAGAACGAGGGTGTCGCCTTCGAGGCGGTAGATCCCAGACCAGTTGTAGCCGGGGAGTTGGCTGAGCATCTCCATCGCTTTCTTGCGCAGAGCCGAGCCAGTTTCTGGGTAAGTGCGGACGTTCTCGAGTACCTGGTTGGCAACGTCGGGGGAGATCATGGGGTGAGTTTACTGGGGGATGGCGTTAGGCGTTTGGCATTGGGCCTTGTGACCAACCGTAGTCCCTGGATGATCGGGCCAGGGCGGCTGTAACTGACCATGGCAGGAATACCACACAACACCGCGAGTGTTGGCGATGACGGCAGTGTTCGCGCCAGCTCGGACCTACCTCCAAGTCGGCTTTGCTTTGCCAAGTCGATATGGCGGGACTTGTAGATCCCAATCGTAGGGGCGATATAAGAGTGGGTGGTTCAGGTCATCTCGTTGAACCCAGCGGATCCTTTGCCGGATCTGTTTTAGGTTCTCTGAGGTCTCTCCGAAGAATCCACTGTCGTAGTAACTTGATTCGGCGGGATTGCGGCCAGCCGGATTCCGGGTCATGCACTTGAGACAGGCGTATTCTGCTTTCTTAAGCAGATTGAGCGTTCGCTTTCTTTCACCCCTGATCGCAGCGGCGCAGGCAAGCCTGAGAAGGTAGGGGTAGTCGTGCCGATCATCCTTGCTCAGTTCGCTGTCACGGTACTTGGCGTAATTCTCAGGATGCCTCAGATTCGCATACACAAATCTCGATCCGTTCCACTCATAGGCATCTGGCCACCAGACTTTCCAGGTTGCTTCTATGGATAAGCAGGCTCTGCCGGACTTGGTTGTCTTCCACTCAGAATCCCCCATTCCGTAGAACACCCTTTGCAAACGTAGCCGGCTCCTACCAGACTGAAACAAGTAGTACACGTGTGGCGCTGAATCCGCAGCGAATCGTTGCTTTGCCAGCATCCAAACGACGGTCCTTTTGTCAAGATTCAACTTCCTAAGACCAAGTGATCTGGCTTCATCCTGCGGATCATCCTTCCATCGACTCACAATATGTGGCTTTGTTCCGGGCCTAACCAACCAAACCTCAGCTTGGCGGTCTTTCCAGCACAGTGGGATCCGAAGCTTGGAATTCACGTGACTTGAAGTCGCGGC
>JADMIO011791693.1_pt1 | contig 18680 bp, 16 predicted proteins | sample 8958161 | NCBI WGS metagenome assembly JADMIO01 (sample SAMN16585339, study PRJNA669376) | soil metagenome | isolation source: Crop rotation soil | place: USA: Cullars Rotation, Alabama | collected 2011 | reverse complement strand
GTGCGGCCGCGACTTCAAGTCACGTGAATTCCAAGCTTCGGATCCCACTGTGCTCGGCACTAACCTCACGCCGATGTCATCTGTGCCTGCAAGCTCTGCCACGACCACTGGGTCTGAACCGACCTGGTTCGGCCATCCGGCCGGTCTCCTCACCCTCTTCTCCACCGAAATGTGGGAGCGCCTGAGTTACTACGGCATGCGGGCGCTCTTGATCCTCTACATGGTCGCGCCGAAGGAGAAGGGCGGGCTCGGCATGGCCACGGTGGATGCCGCCGCCATCTACGGCTGGTATACCGCCCTCGTGTATGCCCTCGGCCTGCCGGGCGGGTTCATTGCGGATAAATGGCTGGGACAATTTCGCTCCGTGCTCATTGGAGGGTGCATCATCTCCGTGGGCCACTTCTGCCTCGCATTCTCCGCGGAACCATTTTTCTTCGTCGGTCTCGGGTTGATCATCCTGGGGACTGGGCTGCTCAAACCGAACATCAGTTCGCTGGTGGGTTCCTTGTATGAACAGGGAGATCAAAGGCGCGACAGCGGCTTTTCAATCTTCTATTTGGGCATCAATGTCGGAGCCACCCTGGCGCCCCTGGTGTGCGGAACGCTCGGCCAGAAGGTCGGTTGGCACTGGGGATTCGCCGCGGCGGGGGTGGGCATGGTCTTCGGCGTGGTGCAATGCTGGTTCGGCCGGCACCGTCTCGCCCCAGCGCTGCAACGGCTCCAACGACAGCGCGCGGAACGCCTCACCCAAGTGGATGGGTCCGACCTGCCGCTGAATGCTACGGAACTGAAGCGGCTCCTCGTCATTGGTATCCTCTTTGTCTTTTCGGCTATCTTCTGGGCGGCTTTCGAACAGGCCGGATCGAGCCTCAATTTGTTCGCGGACAAACTCACTCGGCTGTCCTTTCTCGGGTATAAATTTCCATCCACCTGGTTTCAGTCCTTGAACCCCCTCTTCATCATCGTCTTCGCGCCTGTCTTCTCCTGGATGTGGCAGAAATGGGGGGACAAGCAACCGTCGAGCCCGGCCAAGTTCGCTTTCGGCCTGCTTCTGGCGGGGCTCGGTTTCCTGGTGCTGGTGCCGGCTTCCGCCCAGACCCAGGGAACGGGCCTCCAGGTTAGCCCCGGCTGGCTCTGCGCCACCTACCTGCTCAATACCTGCGGTGAACTGTGCCTGAGCCCCGTCTCGCTGAGCATGGTCACCAAGCTGGCTCCTCCGCGCTTGCTCGGCACGCTCATGGGCTTTTGGTACCTCTCCAACGCCGCCGGCAACAAAATGAGCGGCTGGATCGCCGGATTTTTCGACAGCCTCCCCCTGCCCCAACTGTTCGGCTACACATTCGCCCTCTGCTTTGGCGCGGGAGCGATCCTGCTGCTGTTCATCCGGCCTCTGAAACGTTTGATGGGCGGCGTGCGGTAGCCGGAGAGGCAGCAGAATCATGGGGAAGCCAAATGCTTGAGTTAGCCTTGAATGGCGCTTCAAGAACGATTCGCCGCTCAGGCACAAGCTGTTCGTCGGTGAAGTCCTGCTCCTCCGGGCCCTCTGGCTCCTCGGGCAGGGTCAGGCGGGAGTAATTCCGGGTGGCCAACTCGTCCGCCTCGTCTCATTGCAAGCGCTGCACCCGGTAGCTCCAGACGCCATTCGTGGCGATTTGCGGCTTCGCTTCATTCTGTTCGAGAGTCATGGCCGGTTTGCCAACGTGGGTGGCAACGGCCGGGATATCGCTCACGACCTGGTTGCTTGCACTCAATGCAGGAGCAGGAGGAAGAGGCCGCTCTAAGTGCCACCAAGAGACGAACGGCAGGAACAAAAATGCGAGGAGAACCACCAGGACAATTAAAGTCAGCAAGCCAGCATACACGAGGAGAGAGGCCGAGCGCGGCTCTCCGCTGGCGTTTCGCCATGCGCCGGAGCGATACAGCAGGAAGAGTCCGACAACGATCAACGGCGCTAATGACCCGAGCATGCGCGAGAGAGTGGCGGCGAACGGAAAGCGGAGCCGGTTAATGGCTTCGGAGGTAGCGGCGATTTGAGCCTGCAGGTCGTCGCCGCGTTTTGCGGCTTGATCCAGTTTCTCCTGAAGCTCCTGGCGCCTGGATTCAGATGCAAAGGCCGGTAGTTGATTCAGGTTGTTGCGAGCCATGAATTCCTCCGCCTTGGCGGCATGCCACTGCATTTGCAATTGTGGAATGAGAGAAGCCAGCGCGGCGAACCGGGCGCTGTGGACTCGGTTCGCTTCTCTCCACTGGAAGCAACCGAAGGCAAGCGCGCCGACCAACAGGCCCAGCCCGACCAGGCGGTTGACACGCGCGCTCGGCGGGATGGGCTTCCTCTGGAGAAAGCCTCCGCCCAGGAACAAAAGCAGGAAAAGGGCGAGGCCGATGAAACCCAACCAGCCCACCGCAACGTTAAAACCGCCGGACGGGCTGCTCCGTCGCAGGAGCAGCAGCATCAGCCCGGCAGAGACTGCGATGGGCAAGCAAATCAGTGCGAGAAAAGGCACAAACGAAAAGAGGGACGCCCCCGGAATCTGCACGGGGCTCGAAGCGGGGGGACAGCCCGTGAGATCAATCACCGCCTCGCGGATTGCGGTGAACCAATCGGCGACGCGCGCGTTCCAGGTGGAGGGCAAGTCAAACCACCCTTCCATCGGAGACAGCAGGAGCTGCTTCCGCTGTCCATCTTCCTCATAGGTCACACTCAGAAGATCAATGCCGGCTGGATTCACGGACCGCGGATAACGGCCGATACTGAGGTCGCGAATGGCAGCCAGGGGGATGACGGTATTGGTGCCTGCCCGGGAATGCGTGAGTTGGCGGTCATCGAGAATGAGTTGCCCACGTGTCCGGTAGCAGGAGAACTGGCCAACGGCAGTGGCGAGATTCGCCGGCGTGGTCAGGGTGCTCGACCCGATTTTGCGGAACCGAGGGGAAGCCGAGGCCGGTTGGGCGTGCTCATCCCGAATGGCATTGGGCGTGGCGATGACAGTTTCAACCTGGGTGCGCAGCTCCGCCGCGGTCTGGTAGCGCAGTTCTGGCCTGGTCTCCAACGCGCGCAGGACGATCTCATCGAGCCGGACATCCACCCGGACCTTGCGCGAGGGCGGTTGCAACCTATCCGCCGGCAATTCGCCGGTCAGCAGCTCATAGAGCACGACACCGAGCGAATAAATATCGGCGCGATGATCCGCTCCGCCCTCCTGCTTCTGCTCGGGGGCCATGTAGCGTGGCGTTCCCGCTGGCTGGCTTTCCGCCAACCCGGTATCTGCGCTCTCGGCATTGAGCATTTTTGCGATCCCGAAGTCCGCGATCTTGACCCGACCATCCTTATCCAGCAGAAGATTCTCCGGTTTGATATCGCGGTGCACGATGCCGTGCTCATGGGCGTATTGGAGCGCTTCGCATACCGGCGGCACCACCGCCAGCGCTTGCTCCGGGGTGAACCTCCCGGCTTTCATCGCCTGCCGCAGGTTCACACCATCCACAAATTCCATAAGCAAAAAATAGAAACCGCCCGCCTGGCCAAAATCATGGATGGTCACGATGCTCGGATGATTGAGGGCGGCGAGCGCCTGGGCTTCGTGGGCGAACCGTTGGGCGAAGGCCGCGTCCGCTACGCGTTCCGGCGCGAGAAGTTTGAGTGCGACCAGCCGGTTCAACGATTTCTGCCGCGCCTTGTAAACCACGCCCATCCCGCCGCGGCCTAAACACTCGAGGACCTCCAACTGCGGAAAATGCGGCGCGAGTTGCTCCGGCAACAGCGGGGTTTGCGGCGGGCGAGGCTCCGCGTCCGTGCAGGCAGTATCGGTCGCCAGGTGCATCGCCGCGAGACAGCGTGGGCACAGCCCCTGGGGGGCGTCCACGGGGAGCGAAGCCCCGCATCTGGGACAAGCCGGCACGGAAGGCGTATTCATCAAGGGTTCAATAAAGATTTGCGACTCATTGTTACACACCGGGTTATGCAGTCACATTAGGCCCGGCTCAACACGCTGGCCAGATGCCGCATCTCGGGCTCCACGTCGGCCTCTGCCTCCACCGTTTCCGCAATGGTTGCGCGGAAAAACAGGCGAAACTGTTTGCGCATGCGATGAACAGCCACCCGGGCTGCCCCTTCCGTGGTGCCAAGAGCTAGGGCGATCTGGCCATACGGGATGCCGCCTCGCTCCGCGGTGAGCCATTCCTTCAAACAGCCAAACTCAGCCGCGCGTCCCGCGCGCATGAACTCGCTTTCAAGCCGTTCCAAAGCCTCATCCAGGAGGGTCATGGCCCAGCGGCGTTCGTAAAGTTCGTCCGGCCTGAGCGGCGGTTCCGAGGCAAAACGATGTTCCGCCGCTGCTGTGTCCAGCGACAACGGCACATGCCCTGCCCCACGCTTTTGCGCCATATCGCGGTGCCACTCATTGGCCAGGAATCGTTTCATCGCCACGAGCAGAAACGTGCGGAAACGCCCTTTCTTCGGCAAGACCACGCGGAGCCAGTCGTGCGCGAGCAACCGGGCGAAAAACTCTTGCGTCAGATCCTGGGCATCGATTGGCGATCGTCCCGACCCGCGCACGTAAGCGTAAAGAGGATACCAATAGGCGCGGCAAAGCGTCTCGAGCGCGGCCGCCGAATCGGGCGACGATTTGTCCTGCGCTGCCAGCACCACCGACCACCGCGTGGTGACAAACATCGAGGGTGCCGGGTTCGCCTGAGTATCCGGGGATTCTGGCATGCGTATTCTCCGCTAGAATAAAGAAAGTGAGCTCGTTGTTACAGGAAGAATGGGGGATCAGGACCCACCCTCAAGAACCTGCACCGACACAGCCGCAAGTACCATTTTCAAAAACCTCATTGCCAAGGAAAGATCCCCGCTTGCAACGTCCCGGGTGGCTTGCCAGAGTATTACCATGAGAAAGCAGCCCAGACTTCTTCTGGAAGAGCCAAACTTGCTGGATGTGTTGAACAAAATCGTCCAACAGCGGGAGGGTGCAACCCCCGCGAGGGTGAAGGTTTCCGCGGAGCCTGCGATATATCAGTTCAAGATCACGCTCCGGCATACCAAGCCGGCGATTTGGAGGCGCATCCACGTCTCCAATGAGCTCACCCTCGGCCAGTTCCATGCCGCCACTCAAGCGGTCATGGGCTGGCAGAATTCGCACTTGCACTCATTCACCATCCAGGGGACCAGCTTCGGCGCTAAAACCGATCCCATGGGAGATCAACTGGGCACTGAAGATCTGGATGAAGATGAATTCGAGCTCCGCGATTTGCGGCTGCGGGCACGTTCGAAATTCGGTTACATGTATGATTTCGGCGATAGCTGGGACCACGAAATCCTTCTGGAAAAGGTCCTGGCGTACCAACCAGGATTTTCTCCCTGCTGCATCAAGGGAGAGCGAGCCTGTCCACCTGAAGACTGCGGCGGCGTGTGGGGTTATTACGCGAAGCTTGAAGCCCTCTCAGACCGAAACCATCCCGAACATGATGAGGTGGCCGAATGGATGGACCCGAAGTTTGAGGCCAAAAAGTTCGATCTCACCCAGGTCAACCTGCGCCTCAAGCGATTGGCAAACCTTTGGAAGAAGACCCGGAAATAGCGGCTAACGGCCGTGCAAACTTCTGACGCTCCCCCCCGCGCACGACACCCACAGCCACGGCCCCTCTGCCACTTCACCGCGCAGGACTCTTCCTTATTTCGACCCCACGTTTCTCAACCTCAGAAATCACAACCACTCGGGGTGAGCCCTCCTCGAGGCGTCACCCGGGGTTAAACATCCTAAAATCCCCCCCCACTTCCGAGCCCAGCGATCCGGGCCGTGCGAGCGAAAAATCCATCTGTAGCGTCCTTGGTTGGCCAGGACAGCGCTCGGAGGTGGGCAAGGCGGTTGGGTGTTTAGTCAGAGGTAGGCGAGCTTCCCTCCTGCAATACGCCCATCGATCGTATCGAGTACCACTGTCGTCCGCATGCGAGGCTCATCTCCTGAAGATGGGGCCCAACCAATCCAACTGCTTCTTCGCCTGTTATCATGATCAGGAGTCAGGGAGAGCTAACTGCGCCGTCTTTCAGGTAGGGCGCTTGTTTGGTTTCTCAACATACCATCCGCAGCGAACGCCTGGCAGAGGCATTTCATTCAGAAGATCGCCTTCCGTGAGGCGGAGGGAATCTAGCAACCCGTCTCGTTCTATTGATAAGCGTAACACTCGCAAGGTCTTGGTCCCATCAATGACGTAAGGCACAATCTCGAGCCCCCCCGCGGCGGAAGCTAGCGCATCGGACGTGACAAGCAGGCGCAAAGCCGAAAGGCATACGTATGCCAAATCGTTTAGGTTGAACATTTCTGGCCTTAACGAAATCGAGACTAGAACAAAAAAGGCTTCTCGGGTTCCCTTGTACGGAATAAACATTGCACTCGGCGGTAGCGACCACATGCTTGCGAGTCGCGGATCATCGTTCAGAATGCTTCCGACTTTCTGGTTGATCTCTTGATTGTTCATCTTTTGAGCGGGACGTAGGCGTCTGGGACTACCGGGACAGGATTTCGCATTTCAGTGACAGAGGATAAGCCTCTCCAGACCGTGGGGTTGAAGGTGGCTGCCAGGGGATGAGACACGGCGAAGCCGCTGATATTTGGACCAGACGCGGCAACAATTGGACCGACAACAAGCTCCTGAAATTCGGGAATCGTCATATGCGCCACATCGCCAAGCCGGACCCATGAACTGTCAGCCCAAACCCCGCTGGCCAATTCCGGCCCGGAAGCCACCGAAAGATGGATCATTGAATCCGGGTGAAATCCTGCCATGAGATCGCCGATGAGCATGGGACCGGGCACCTCTGCGGCCGGTAGAAAAGGCGATGTCACCCCAAGTCCGAGCATAGCCACGCTCGCAGTTCCCGACACCCCTCCGCTGGCCGAAGTCCAGCGCTGCCAGCCGTCACCCACCTTCTCACCTGTCATCAGATCCACGTTCGTCCCCAAAAAGTCCTAACCACTTTTCACTACTCCAACGAATGCAAAAGAGTCCTCAGGTCGAACCGCTCCTTGTTTATCTCCGAAAAGACCTCGCCAATACTTCCTCATCTCTATAATTTCGTCGGGAAGAGCAGCAATCAGCCACCTCGAATCGCCTGGCAGATAATCACCCTTTTGTTGGACGGCACTCGCCATCAGCCAAACCTGTGCCTCAAATGAGGCTAGCACATGTTTCACAAGATCGATGAAGATCTGGTCGATGCTTTCATAGCTGCACAGCGAAAAACGTATTGCCAACACGCACTTATCCTTCGCGATCTCACGGGATATTTGGACATCCATGAAATGGGCCCCATCACCATATTCGCCAAAAACGGTTTCAAAAGCTCCAACCGCTTCCGTGCTCTTAATACGCATGCTGGGATATTCCGCCAAAAGGTCGTTGAGCTTTTGCCAAGCTTTGAGCTCGACGATGTGCATTGATACGCCAAAAGCTTCAATTCCCATAACTTTAGTGAGTTAGGATAAGCGGATTCACCCGGCCAACCTGCAATGGGACACTCGACAGTGGCACAGCTGGCACGGAAACCGAGATTGAATCAACGCGGAGATAAAAACCTGTCATTTCAGCAGCAATCACGCGGTGGTTTCCTGCTAAAATCCCTTGAGTTTCAGAATCAATTATGACTGGACTAGTCATTAACCCATTTTGGAACGCCCCCGATTGCATTTCATTGTGCCACGCAATCGCCCTCGGCCCAGCATACGCGCTGGCTCGCCGTGCAGTTCTGTAATTCTAGGTTCTAAACTTCCGATCACCTCGGGATATACGACCACCGCACCGCTTGTCCTGTCCGCTTGCTGATCTTGACGCGAACATTGCCACCACGGATTCCGTAGTTTGTCACAACGGTCCAACTGAGAAAACCTCCTAGTACTCGCACGGTTCCGCGCCAAGGCCACCCCTGCCGCGCGCAGGTGCTACGGGCAATCTCCACCAAGGCATCTTCGGTCAAATTCCTGGAGCGGGAGAAAAACATTTCAACGAGACTTTTTACCCAACGGGGTGGTTGTGCCTCCACTCGATCCATTCAGCAAATAAGCGGCCGTACCTGCCGCAGCCGCGCCAGCCCCCGCCTCTAAGCCGGCCCTCCCTAGGTCGATTCCGTAGTTGTTCACGAGCGGGAACCTGACACCCTTCGCCAAGGCCTCGCTTAACGAAAGGCCGGTCAACGACTCGCCACGAAACCGATTATTGCGGGGTATTGTAAGCATCCTCTCCGGGGGAGAAGTCAAAACTGACGCATCCACCGGGAACTTTTCTTTTACATTGTAAGCATCCTCTCCGGGGGGAGAAGTCAAAACTCGTCGTCTGTGCACTGGAGCCATTGCATGATTGTAAGCATCCTCTCCGGGAAGTCAAAACTGTCTGTGGATTCTCCGACGAATCATGTGAGTTGAAAGCTACCTATCCTGCTTGCCTCTCAAGGGGGTGACGCTAGCACCTCTTCATCTGGGCCTCCTGGGTTTCCCTTCCGCAATTCCCATCAGATTTTTGAACTTTTTCTGAACGTGCAGCGGTGTGCGCTAACATGGAGTGGTGCCTGCCGACGCGGGACACTAAGAAGATCAGTCGATTCCCAACTCGGCAACAAAATAGCGTGTATAGAACCTAAAAGCGCGAGTAAGCGGCCCCTCAAAAACCCGTCAAGAAAATCGGTCCCATCATAGGAGCCAGAGCCTCGCCGGCGGCAATGCTTCCGCTCCAAGCGTCGCTGAATCCGGAGGGATATGGCCTACGTTGCTTCGGTGTTCACCGCAGAGCGTTGCACGAGCCAGCTCCGTAGTCGCACCGGGCAGGTGATCACAGTGAGCGATCGCACCTTTCCTTCACCCAATGAAAATGCAAAGCCGGTAATCGGCTGCCTGTCTTTGAGGGCAATCACGATCGGAAAGCCTTCGAATCCGAAAGTTTGAAACACGGCTCCTGGTGGCAACCAGCGTGGAATTCGGCTCTGGATGAACCCTCCCACGGCCTCTGCTCCCACAACGGAGGCAATGCCTTGTTGCTGCAGATCTCCACCGTCGGCAGTCACCGCCGCATTCTCGGCCAGCACTTCCATTAATTCCTGCCATCGCCCATTCGCCGAAGCCTGCAGGAACCGTTGCAGGATCCGTTCCTGCGCTTCCGGCGTGACCTCGAAACGCTGCTGCCGGCCTGCCACCCGCTCGCGGGCGCGTCGGAGAATCTGGCGGCAATTATCCTCGGCTTTGTCCACGATGCGGCTGATTTCCTCATATTCGCAGTCAAACACTTCTCTTAAGAGGAATACCGCCCGCTCCAGCGGAGAAAGGCTCTCCAGCATTACCAGCAGTGCTGTAGATAAAGACTCTGCGAGGCGGTTAAGCTCGCCCGGCTTCGTTTCCTGGCTGACCAAAAGGTCTTCTGGAATGCCACCACTCATGCAGGTTTCATGGCGAACCCGGGCAGACTGCAGTTGATTGAGGCAAAGTCGAGTCGCTATGGTCGTGAGGTAGGCTTTAGGGGATCGGACATCTTCCGCTTGTTCCCAGCGCAGGAAGGTCTCCTGCACGATGTCTTCCGCGTCGCACGCGTTGCCTAAAAGCTGATAAGCGAGCGCCTGAATCAGCCCTCTGTGCGCGCTGAACGTTGCAAGTTTGTCCCCTGATGTGTCCATCTCAACGCCCGGTTCGGACGGGCCTATGGTTACAGAGACTTCAAGTATTCTACCAGATCGGACTTTTCTGCTGAATTTAATCCCAGAGCGAAATGTTGATCATAATGGTTCACCACTTCCAGCAGTGAGGCAAATCTTCCATCATGGTAGAACCCCCCTTTGCTCCGGGCAAACAATCCGCCCAAAGGCGTGGTTCGATAGCGCTTGTCGGGAGAACGGTTGGCTTGGAAATCATCAATGCCGATTTCTGCCGGCCTGTGCATATTCCAGCCGGGTTCTGTAAAAATGGGAGGCACATGACAGGTAGCGCACCGTGCCTTCGTTTGGAACAAAAGCAGGCCCCGGCTTGCTGCCACCGCATCGAAGGTATCCTTCGGCGGCTTGGGAACTGGGATTGCCAGTTGATAAAAATGGAGCGCGGGCAGTTTCGAAGTCACGAAATCCTCCGCGTGGCGCACATCCCCCAGGCCAAGCCGGGCTGCCACCGGAAAGGTGGAGGCGTCGTTCAGCCTCGGATCATAGAACCGTCCCACCCCCTGCATTTCCAGATTTGCCACCAGAGCATTCCAGTGCGCTACCGAACCCCACCCTGTGTACGTGTGCAGGTTTACTCCGGCGAGACCAAATGCGGCTGGCAATAGGGTGGCCCCGGATTTCCCGTCGGGCCGAAATGCTTTTCCATCCAGCAATAGTTCTGCGTCGAATTTGCCCGGGCCCCAGCTCGTAAGCACCGCTCGGACTGTCGCGTCGTCAACCTGCAGGGCATCTGCGAACGGAGAAAGATTTGGAGCCAAACTGATAATAGCACCCACGTTGAGATCCCGGTTAGGCCATCCATCCCGGCGTTTCCCAACCCCCGGAGCAAACGAGTTGTCCACCGTCGAATGGCACAGGGCACACTGAATACCCATGGAGGTTAAACGACGCTGTTCATCGAAGAACCCTGTCACCCCCACAACCGCGTTTAGCTGCAAGAGGGCGACTGTCGTAGCAGGGTCATCTAGGTTCACCTTTCCGGCGGCCAGGCTCTTTCGTAAGTCCTTCGGCAAGGCGTCCACATCAACCCTCAACCCCGCCGCGAGGGCCGCTCGCGGGCTTACTCCCGGCCCTGCACCACCCTGGTTCGCACCCGCAATCGCCTCGTGCAACCGGAGGGTTCCTCCCCAAAAACTTTCGTTTCCAAACGTGTCATATCGGAAGATCCTCTGTCCCTCCTTCAACATGAAATGAGCATTGTCCTTTATTTGGGTATCATGGGGTTCGTCCGTCGCTTCCTCGTCGAGGTCCTTGGCATACACCAGCGGACCCCACGTGCTCATGGTTAAACCACCTGCACTCAGCAGCCCAATTCCCAGCACAATCCAGCTTATACGGGTCTTCATAGTTTTGTTGTTTTCCCGCACTCTTAGACCGAACGGCAGTCCCGTTTGTGACACTCCGTAGCCGAAAACTGCCTTTAATTAGCATGTAAGGGGATCCCCCTGGAAGGTCGATGCGTACGGGTACTGAGTCAGGTTTAAGAAGATCGGGATTCGAGAGCGTGGGAAATCCCTATTCGGGAGACAATAGAATCTTGCTCCAGCGATACTCGAACCGAGCTTCCCGCGACACCGCTTCAGACCTCTGCATTGGAATTTTCCTCATGGTCGCAGCCTACCCGGCGTTGTACCGCGCATCAGGTTCTATTTTTCGACTGGCAATCCTTTCGCCATCAGAATTCCTTTGCCTTTTGCTCGCCTGCCAAAACCCCCTTCGCTTTCTTCTTAACCTCTGTGAGACAAATCCCATGGGCCGACCTCCCTGCCCCCCCAGGAACCATCCGCCACCAAATTCGGCATCGAGACAGGGCAACTCGAGCAGGAATAAAAAAAAGTCCCCTTTCAGCGTGAGCCGAAAGGGGACTTGTAATTTAAAACGCTAAGCCGGGCTTAGAACTTGTAGACCAAGTTTGCAGCGACCAGGTAGGAATTGCGTTTGGTAGCGCCAGCCAGATCGACTCCGCCGTAAGGGCTCGAGCCGTTGCCAGCGTGGTCCCAACGGACTTCCAAGCGGCTCAGGACGTTCTTCCACAGGTCATATTGGACCGTGGCAGTATACGCGAAAACCTTGTCCGGGAAGATACCGCCCGTGGAGGGAGTAAAGACCGGGCCCGTGGAGTGCGAAGCATATTCAGCACGGCCATGGATGCTCAGCTTCTCGGTAGCCTGGAAGGAGGCGTAGAGAGCGAAGGCATTGGCATACGCCGAGTTGGCCAGGGTCTGCTGTCCTACCCCGAGGTAATCATAGGAAGCACCGAGCTTCAATCCTTTGAGAGGAGTGGAAATCGTGCCGCCGAGGTAAAGACTGGTCTGGTCAGCGCCGAGGCCGCCGTTAAACCCGTTGATCACACCGGCATACAGGGTCGAACCTTCGAGGAAGCCCAGGCTGGCCGGAGCTTTGAAGGAGACGGATCCCATGTAGGTCTTGTAGGATTCCGCGCGAGCGTACCAGGCGCGGTCCGTCGAGGTGGTGGGAGCAGTGGCGGTATTGAAACCAGAGCCACCGACCGCAGGCCCGAAGGAATTCGCGATGCCGGCCGAAACGCCGAACATGTCGCTGAATTGATAGGTGCCGAGGATACCCGTGTGCGTGGTCGGCTCAATGGTGTAGCCGTAGGAACGGGTATAGTTCGGGTTGTTTGGGCCGTCGGTGCTTTCGTAGCCGATGATGGTATCGAACACGCCGACCTTGATGTCGAGGCCGTTACCGAGCGGGGCGCGCAAGTCCACATAGGCCTGCTTGATGGCAAGCTGGCTGTCGGAGGTGCCGGTGTTCAGACCAGGCAACGTGCCGAGGAGCTGAGCATTCGGGCCAAAGAGCACTTCGGCCTTGTAGCCGGCGGCCCATTGGTTTTCGTCCAACGGCTTCTCGAGGCCGATTTTCACAACGTTCAGGTTGAAACCGTCCTGCTTGGCCGATGTATTATAGCCAAAGCCGGGGACAACGGCGTTACCGGTGCCCAGGTTCCAATTGATCGACGTGTCCACGTAGCCGCTCAACACGGTCGAGGCCACGGTGCTGCTGATCGGACTCATCACCACTTTTTCGTCTGCCTGCGATAACGTCGGGAGGCTGACCATACCAACTGCAGCCAAGCCCAACGTCCATTTATTAACTTTCATTTCGTTCCTCCTGCGATCTTGTTTAGGTTCGTTTTATGCATTTGTGGGCCAGCGACAGCTTGCCCGTGCACACCAAACGGTGCATTTGCCGCGAACAATAGGTAAAACCCGATCTGTTGACAACTGTTTTTTTTGGGCCTGAATTTGGGCTTCCCACGGGGGTCAGCACACGGGGGTGGAGGGCAATTTGAGCCGGGCAACGAAACGAACGCGGGATCCTGCAGAGCAATCAGGCGATCCCAGGCGGCGGCCTGAATGGCCGCGCTCCAAGCGGAGGCATCGCGTCAGGCGAGGAGCCAATAGCCGCCCACGCCGAGCGCAGCAAGCGAGAATGCCACCATCATGCTCCGGTAGGCCAGTCCGCCGCGAACCAGGAGACCGCGTGAGAGGAAGCCGATGGCCGAAGAGAAACCCGTCATGGCAGCGATGGTCCCCACGCCGTAAGCAATTAGGTACGACACCGCCTGCGCGCGCGTGGGAAAGGCCAGCGCCGGGAGAACCCCCAGGAAATGGGAACTCCCGGCCAACCCGTGGAAGGTCCCGATGGCAAAAGCGGCATGAGTATGAGCATGGGGAGGGGCTTCAGAATGTGGGTGCCCGTGGGTATGAACGTGGATGTGCTGGTGCGTCTCCCCGCCATGGCTGTGCTCATGGACATGGACGTGGTTCTGAAAAGCCTTGTGCAAGCCCCACAGACCCACCCCGATGAGCACGACCCCGATGAGGCGTTCGGCCCACTCCGAGAGGGCGTGAATGGGAAGGACCTCACGGAGCAGAAGCGACAACAACCCGACTACGATGACCCCACTGGCGTGGCCCACCCCCCAGCGGAAGCCGGTCCGCCAGGCGGAGTGCCGGTCATGGGCGGAGAGAGGAGCCACGGCCGCCAGATGGTCCGGCCCGGAGAGGACATGGATGGTTCCCGCCAGGAAACCGGAAAAAATCGAAATCACAACGTGCCGGGAAGCTAAAAAGGCGCGAGGGCAAAGTAAAGGATGACCTCGCCAATTTGGAAGGAATTCCGTGGAGCGGAAAGCTACAGAGGCGGAGCGGAGCCGCCGATGATCCATTCGGTATTATGAAGCCTGAGAAGATCATCAGGATTGGTGAGTCGGAAACGGAGTTTCTCCGCCGGGCGTTGGTGGACTCGCTCGAACGGGAGCAGGAAGCAAAGCGCCAACGGGAGCAAAGCTGCGAAACAGAGACGCTGGCCGAGGCGGAGATCCGGAGATTACGGCAATTACTGCTTCAACTCGCACCAGAAGCCGGTGGAAACGCGGCGAGCGGCTCCACTTTTCCCATCGTTTGACCCCGTCTCATCCCACAGACGCAAGTTCGTAGAGATATTGCACAAAGGAGAGAACCGCGCCGTCGATCCCCTGAACCTTCGGATTGGTTGACTCAATCAGGTAGTATTCGTCCGGCGCATGCGCCCCGCTGCCGTGCCCCAACCCGAAATGACCAGCGGCGAGGTGCAGCGGCTCTCCCGTAAAAACGTATCCTGGCCAGGAGCCCGCATTGCGCGGCCAAAGGACCGGGTCCAGCCCCGAGCGACGGTAGAGGGAGAGTTGAGCGCGAATCAGCGCAGCCTCTGAAGAGGTGGCGGTTGGATCATAACCGCCAGTCATTTTCACTTCGATATCGCCAAAACCCCGTTTCGCGAGGTGGGCTTTCAATGCGGCCAGCGCCTCCGCCGCCGTCATGTTCGGGACGAGCCGCAGGTCCAGCTTGGCGGTGGCTTTATGGGGCAGAATGGTCTTCCCTCCGGTCCCGGTGTACCCGCCCACGAGCCCTTCGATATTCACCGTGGGCACGGACACCAAGCGCTCCAGCGCTTCCACCCAGGAAAGGTCGTGCACCCAATGATCCACCGAGAGAAGCTTTCTGGCCTGGGTTTCGTCCATTCTCCGGGCAGCTTCGGCAATCATCTGCTTCTCCGCAGGACTGATCGGCAGGGCCTTGTCCGCAAAACCGTCGATGGCCGGGTCATTGCCGTCGGAAGAGACCAAAGTATTCAGCGCCTGGACCAAATGCCACGCGGGGCTGTCCACTCGCGCCTTATTCGAGGAATGGATGTCCTGCCGTGGGCCGCGTCCCCACCGCTCGCCGCTGCAGGTCAGTTCCAACTCGACAATGCCTTTTGCTCCCAGGCTGACGGTGACGACGCCATCCAGCCCTTGGCTGGCCGAAGGCATGAAGATGCCAGTGCAACGGGAAAGGGCGGACTGCACTTCTGGTTTTCGCGCGATCTGCGCAAAGTGCGGAGAACCGATCTCCTCTTCCCCCTCCGCCACGAGCACCAGGTTCACGGGAAGCTTGCGATTCGCTCCGCGGATCGCGTGAAGCGCAGCCAGCACCGCCGCTTGCGGACCTTTCTGGTTGACCGCCCCCCGCCCCACCACGACTTTGCCGAGGCCGGGTTTGTTGACAAGCGCGGCCTCCCAGGGAGGCGATGACCATTCCGCAGGGTCGACCTGCTTCACGTCGTACATGAAATACAGACCGACCGTGCGGGGCGCACCCGCGTCCAGCGTGGCAAAGACACCTGGTTGCCCGTCGGTCGGCACCCTCGTGGCCTTTTGAAAGCCGGCGTCACGCAGGAGCTGGATGGTTAGATCGCACCCTTCGGAGACGCTTTTATTCTCAGCAGCGATCGAAGGTTGGCGAATCCAAGCCTGGAGCCGCTTCACCGATTCGTCATGCCGTCTGGTGATTTCCCCGCGAATCGGCTCAAGGTTTTCGTCCGCCCCCCAGGCGTGAGGCACAGAACCAAGCGCGGCTGCACCGGTGAGAGCGCCCTTGATGAAGGATCGACGGTTTAGCACCGAATCATGGTGGTCGTTACTCATTGCCCTGTTTCCTTTGTCGTCTCAGGCTTCTTGCGATAAAGCACCACCACGTTGCCAAGCAGAGTGATCAAATAGCTGTTGGTCTTCTCGGCTAGCTGCGGAGCCAGGTCATGCTTTGCTTCTTTGAAATCGGAGAACTTGATTTTGATCAGCTCATGGTGCTCGAACGCGGCATCCACGCTGCGAACAAAGGCGTCACTGAGGCCGCCTTTGCCCACGTGCAGGATCGGTTTGAGGCGCTGGGCCGTGGCTTTTAGTTTTCGGATTTCGGGGTTTGGCAGCTTTTCCATTTTCCCGACCGAGTGAACACCAAAGCCCCCAAATTGCAAGCGGGGAGGCGACGTCGCGAGGTGTAGGGCCTGCCGAGGATTGCGCAGGCTGGCGACACTTAACGGGTTTCGTAGGCTCCGTTCCCCTCCCCCTGCCCTCCCCAAACGGGAGAGGGAGTTACATCCCCCGCGTTCAGTGGCCAGGGCACTGAGAACAACGTGACGACTATTGGCGGGTGAGCGCTTCGGTCACGATCTGTTGGATGGACCGCTGCTGTTCCAAATTGACGACGTTGAGCGCCTCGTTCTTCTGCTGCTGCGAAAGATTGGCATCGCCGAGAATCTTCTGGCGCTTATTCTCGTTCAGCCGGGTCATTTGGTAGATGGGCATCACGACCTTGGAGGGGGCGCCGTATTGCATGGCCGTCATCTGCGCCTGTCGGAAGAGCGGGTCCTTAGTCATCAGGTAAGCCTGGTAACGCTCGGAGGTGAGGGCTTCCTTGATGGCATTCTCGCGCTGGCGCTGGTAGCGCTCGCGTTGTTTTTCGCTCATGGCCTCAGGGCTGCCGTATTCGAGGGCCATCTGGTGCTCCAGGGGATCGATCCCGCGGAAGATCTTCCGAAACTCCTCCGGCGTGGGATCAAAGCCGCGCAGTTCGCTCCGCAGGTTATGCGCGTTATGCGAGTAGCGCAGGGTGAATTCCTCCACCTCATCCGCATTCAAAAACTTGCGCAGGTCCGTGCGGGTCATTTCGCGCATCTTGGCCATTTCAATAGGATTCATGGGCTGGCCAGCGCTCATTCGATCCATGGTATAGGTATTCTGGCGCTCCATGGAACGCGCGCAAATCTCCTGAATTTCGTTATGGGTTTTGGGCGGCAGGCTGCCAAGCACGGGGCCGGTGAGCTGCACCGCACCCCATTGGAGAGGTTCGAAGTCATCTTTTTGCGGACTCGATTGTCCCAGCAGCTTGCTGAGCAATTCGCGGCGTTCCTCCTCCAGGCGCTGGCCCTTCTCGGCCATGGTGTTAACAATCATGGTGTAGCCGTACTCGGAGGTCCACCACTTCATGTCGCTCTCGGTAGCCAGCTTCGCCTTCTTCTTCAAAAAGAGATCGTTGATGTCAGCAGCGATGATCGTGTGGATCTTGTCATCCGGACAACCCACCGCCCGGAGACTCTCGACATAGGTTTTGTAGCCATCCGTTTCCACATCCTCCCAGGTGAACTTTTTGCTGGTGAGGACCGGCTTGGGCGAGGGCGCTTCGGCCAAAGCATTGGTAGCGGGCGCGGCGTTGGTGCCGGCAACCGCAACGGCGGGAGGCTTATTGGTGGAGCTGGCCGCCTTGAGCTTGTTGGTCCACTCGGGTCCCCGGGTTGCATTGGTGCTGAAGGTGGCAACCTTGACACTGGGCTGCCCGGATGTGGAAACCAGCAGGTACACGACAAACACCACCGCCAAGGCGACGTTCAAACCCAAAAAGAGGTGGAGCAGGTTCCGCTCACGCATACACTGATCTCATCATATTATTACTTCGGCCAAAGTATCAAACTACTTTGGGGTTAGCTCGTGGTGATCTTACCGCATTGCCGAGGTTTCTCAACTCTGGCTCAGACGCTTTTTCGGTGCATCAAACAGCATTTCGTGAGTTTCCTTGAGAATTTTGGGGATTTCAGACGCAAAAGGACTCTTTGCCAGGGCGGCCGTTAATTGCGAAGCGTCGACCGATCCGGCATTGCAGCCGGGAAACCAATGATCCCCCTGCCCCAGCAGGTTATAGCGCATCTTCCCCCAGGCCGTCAGATCGAGCGACTTCGCATACGTCCAAAGCCGAAGAATCTCCAGGATATTGATCTGGCCCGGCACATCGATGTACTGCGGCAGCCCTTCGAACCAGCGTTGAGGCCATTCAGGACCGAGTCGGCGAGAGATCTCGGCCCGGAGCCGGGCTTCGATGGGGGCGATGGTTTCGGGAATGCGGTCGTAGAACTCCAGCGCCTTTACATGCTCGTCAAAATCCGTGGGGCGCGCGGCGCCACAGCTCAGCGTGTGAACCTGCGGCCGCGCCAGGCAGTAGAGATCGTTGAACTGCATCGGGGTGAGCGGACGGCAGAAGTCGACCAATTTCGGTGGCGGCTCGTAAAGTTTGCCCCCTTTGTCATTGGGACTGATGATAAACACACCCATGTCGCGCTGATGGGCCGCCTCGACACAGGACCAGTTCAGGTCATTGACAAAATACCAGTGCAGGTTTACGTAATCAAACTCCTCGCTGGCGATGGCTTCGTGGATGATATCAGTGGTGGCGTGAGTGGAGAAACCGAGGAAACGAACCCGGCCCTCGCGCTGGAGCTTGCGCGCGGCAGCCACACACCCGTTCTTCTGCAGTGACCATTTCAAGAGTTCGCGATGATTGATGCCATGGAGGGCGAGCAGGTCGACATGGCCCAGCCCAAGGTAAGCCATGGATTGGTCAAACGTTTTCAGGAACTCCTCCGCGTTTTGGAACGGAGCGACCTTGGTTTGGACGATCATCTTCTCCCGCGGCAAGGACGGCAGAAAGCGGCCTAATTGCATTTCCGAGGAGCCGTAACCGCGCGCGGTTTCGATGTGATTGATGCCGAGGTCGAGGGCGCGCCGGACGGTGGCCTCGAGGTTGTCCTGATTCTCGGCAGGGATGTCCTGCGGCGGGACATCCTGCCACTTGAATTGGTAACGCATGCCGCCGCAGGAGAAAACGGGCAT
>JADMIO011054799.1_pt1 | contig 18681 bp, 17 predicted proteins | sample 8958161 | NCBI WGS metagenome assembly JADMIO01 (sample SAMN16585339, study PRJNA669376) | soil metagenome | isolation source: Crop rotation soil | place: USA: Cullars Rotation, Alabama | collected 2011 | reverse complement strand
CTCGATCGCATCCAGCAGCAGGCGCGCCAGCATCGCCAGACCGCATCGCGGCTGCGCGGCCAGGAGCAGAAAGCGCTGGTGCAGCTGCGCCGCACCGAGCGCGAGCTCAACGGCGCCCGCAAGCGCCTGCAGACGCTCAATCGCCAGCGCGGGTCGCTCGACCACCAGCTCGAAGTGACGCGCGCGAATCTCGACCGCAGCATCAGCTCGTTGTCGCAGCAGCGCTCACGCCTCGCGCTGCGCCTGCGCAGCCTCTACAAGTACGGCGCCGGCCGCGAGCTCGAGTTCCTGCTGTCGACCCAGTCGTTCGCGCAGCTGCTGGCGCGCTGGGACTTCCTGGTGATGGTCGCCGAGCAGGATCGCGTGCTGCTCGAGAACATCGAGGGCGAGAAGGAGCAGGTCGAAGCCAGCAAGAACCGCCTGCAGCTGAACCTCGGCGAGATCCAGCGCGTCGAGCAGCGCACGACGCGCGAGAACGACCGGCTCGCCGGCCTGCGTCGTTCGCGCGAGGAGTCGGTGCACGCGATCCAGACGCAGCGCCAGGCGTACGAAGCGGCTGCGGCCGAGCTCGAGAAGACCGCTCGCGCGATCAAGGGTCTGCTCGCGAGCCTCGAGCGCAAGCGCCGCGAGGAGTCGGATCGCGCGCGCGCCCAGGGACGCAATCCGCAGCCCTACACCGGCAACTTCGCCCAGGGCCAGGGGCATCTCGACTGGCCGGCGCGCGGACCGATCATCGGGCGCTTCGGCCAGGAGAAGCATCCGCGCTGGGGCACGATCACGATGAACAACGGCGTCGACATCCAGGTCGGCGTCGGCACGCCGGTCAAAGCGGTCGCCAAGGGCCGGGTGGACTACGTCAGCGACGACTTCGGCACCTACGGCCAGATCGTGATCTTGAACCACGGCGACGGCTACTACACACTCTACGGGCACTTGTCCTCGATCGCGGTCTCCAACGGCCAGGAAGTGCAGTCCGGCCAGGTGATCGCGCAGTCCGGCGACTCCGGATCGCTCAAAGGTCCGATCCTCCACTTCGAGGTGCGCAAAGGCGGCACCTCGCTCGATCCCGAAGGCTGGCTGCAGTAGCGCGCCCGCGCGCCATCGCCTCCATGCACTGCGCGCCCGAGGAGTTCCCATGGCGATCGTCCGGCTGTCGGAACTGATCGGTCAACCCGACGCTCAGCAGTTCCTGAAGCACACGGTCGCGAGCGGGCGGATCGCGAACGCGTACCTGTTCCACGGCGCGACCGGAGCGGGCAAGGGCACCGCGGCGCTGGCGTTCGCGCGCGCGCTGCTGTGCGAGGCCCGCGGCGGACGCGAGGCCGATCTGTTCGGCGGTAGCGCCGGCAGCGCACCGGCCGATGCGCCGCCCGACGACGCGTGCGGCGTCTGCCGCGCCTGCCTCAAGACCGCCACGCTCCAGCATCCCGACCTCAAGTTCCTGTTCCCGGTCTCGGGCGAGGAGAAGGAGCTCGACACCACGGTCGCCGAGACGATCGAGGCGCTGCGCACCGATCCGTTCTTCGTGTTCACCTACGAGAAGGCGGCGTCGATCCGGCTGTCGCGGACGCGCGAAGTGCTGCGCGAGCTGGCCTTCAAGCCGTTCGAAGGCCCGCGGCGCGTGGTGGTGCTGCGCGACGCCGACCGCATGCGCGAAGACCAGTACTCGGCGCTGCTCAAGGCGATCGAAGAGCCCGGCGCATCGACGGTGTGGCTGCTCACCACGTCGCGCACCGCGCGCCTGCCCGACACGATCCGCTCGCGCTGCCAGAAGGTGCGGCTGGCGCCGTGGCCCGAGGCGATGGTGGCGTCGTTCCTGGTCGAGCAGGTCGGCGCGTCGCCCGGCGAGTCGCGCATGCTGGCGGCGCTGTCGGGCGGGGCGCTCGGGCGGGCGCTCGCGCTGCGCGATGCCAACCCGCTCGAGACGCGCAATCTGGCGCTGCAACTGCTCGAGCCCGCGCTGCGCGGCGACAGCGCAGGCCTGTGGCGCCAGCTGCAGGGCTTCAACCGCTCCGCCGGACGCGAGACGCTGCGGCGGGTGCTCGAGTTCCAGCAGCTTTGGCTGCGCGACCTGCTGCGCGCGCGCTATGGCGCCGGGCGCGACGAGCTCGTCAATCGCGACCGCGAAGCGGAGCTGCGCCGCCAGGCCGAGCGTCTGGGCGCGACCGAGGTGCGGCGGCGGCTGATGGCGATCGAGGAAGCGATGCGCGCGATCGAGGGCAACATCTCGCCGGATCTCGCGATGTTCTCGGCGACGATGCGCACGGCGAATCCGTCGTTCGAGACCACGGAGTGGCCCGCACACCTCGCGGATCGCTGGTCGTATTAGTTCAGACGCGCCTCCCGGCTGCCGATGATCCCGAGGTGCGGCCTGGTCCTCACGCGGCCGCCGAGCGAGGAGACCCCGTGCCCGAACCGTCCCAGGATGGACTGCTGATCGTGCGCTTCGACGAAGTGCACGTGCCGCTGATGCGAAGCGCGCCGGCGAGCGAGCCTGCGGTCGAGCCGACCGTGCGTGCCGCGACCGGGGATCTGGGGTTCTCGCGCCGTCACGCGCTCACCGCCCTGGCCGGCCTGCGCGAGCGTCACGGGTCGGTCGAAGGCGTCGAGGTCCTGCACGTGCTGGGCGACCGTTCGGATTACGTGCTGCAGACCTGGCGCTGCGAACCCGGTATCGGCGAGAGCACCCTCGACTTCCACGCCCGCTCGGTGTTGCTGGCGGAGGAGTTCGTCGACGGTTATCCCGACCCGGGTGACGGCACCGTGCGCTACGTGCTGCTGCGCTCCTCGGACCCGGCGCCGCTCGAACGCGCCGCCTGAGGCGCGGCCGCGCCCTGCACAATTGGGCCCTGCGACGCGCTCCGCCCGCGGGCGTGACGCGCGGCCGAGGAGTATGCTGCCGTCCTCGTCCACGCGCGGCGTGGCTGTTCCATAGAATCGCCGGATCGCATGCAGGGCCGGCCTCGTTTCCACGACCGCCTGCGTTCGACTCCGGAATCGCAAGACCGAACGATTCGCCGGCAGTGCCGGCTGATGGGGTCCCTCGGCCCCGATAGAGGTTCATGTCCGAAATCGTGCAGGTGTCGCTGCGCGGTTCGCGCAAGGAGTTCTTCCTCAACTCCCGCAATCTGTGGCTCAAGCTGCGCGATCCCGTGATCGTGCAGGGCGAGCACGGCGACACCCTCGGCAAGGTCCACTTGCGTGGGCCGCTGGTCGAGCTCAAGAAGCCCGGCCCGGTGACCCGCGAAGTCATCCGCAAGGCGACCGAAGAAGACCTCGATCAGGGCGACAAGAACCACCGCCGCGAAGGCGAGGCCTACGAATACTGCCGCGAGCGCATCGAGCTTCGCGAGCTCAAGATGGACCTCACCGAGGTCGAGGTCGCGTTCTCCGGCCATCGCATCACGTTCTACTTCTCGGCCGAGCATCGCGTCGATTTCCGCGAGCTGGTGAAGGACCTCGCCGCGCGCTTCCATTGCCGGATCGAGCTGCGGCAGATCGGCATCCGCGATCAGGCCAAGCGCATCGGCGGCTGCGGCCCGTGCGGCCGCGAGTTCTGCTGCTCCAACTGGCTCAAGGATTTCCATCCGGTCACGCTCAAGATGGCGCGCGAGCAGCAGCTGTCGCTCAATCCCGGCAAGATCTCGGGCGCGTGCGGCCGGCTGATGTGCTGCCTGGCCTACGAGCTCGCGATCTATCGCGACAGCGCCGAGAAGCTGCCGCCGATCGGCACCGAGATCAAGACCGGCAAGGGCAAGGTGCGCGTGACCCGCACCGAGTTCTATCAGGAAGCGGTATGGGTGCGGGACGACGAGGGTGCGGAGCACCGCATCGCGTACGCCGACATGCCGCCCGGGCCGTACCACAAGTGCGGCGACTGCCACTGCGGCAAGAAGGGCAAGAACGGAGACGCGGGGACACCGGAGGCGGCGGAATGATGCAGCGTGCGCTGCTCATGGCGGCGCCGTGGCTGTGGCTCGCGCTGTGCGCCGCGACTCCGCGCGGCGTCGCGCCGGGCACCGCACACGCCACGCCCGAAGATCACGCGCCGGTGCTGCCCGGCTCGTGGAGTCCCGCCCAGATCCAGCCGATCCTCGACAAGACGCTGGTGGTGCGACTCGCGCCCTCGCTCGCGTCGCTCGGGCCCGGCGAGCGCGCGGCGGTCGGCGATCTGCTGCAGGCGGGACGCATCCTGCAGAACCTGTACGAGGACATGAACCACGCCCAGGCCGCGCGATCGCCACCGCGCTCGCGCGCTCGAACACACCCGCCACGCACGCGATCGCCGATCTCTACCGCCTGAGCCGTGGGCCGGTCGCGAACACGCTCGACAATCACAGGCTGCCGTTCCTGGCGGTCGACTCGCTGGTGCCGGGCAAGTGCTTCTATCCACCGGGCGTGACGCAGCACGAGCTCGACGCGTTCGTCGCGGCCCATCCCGAGGAGCAGGCCACGGTGATGGGCGCGCGCACCATCGTGCGACGCGCGGACTATTCCGCGTTGAGCCGCGATCTCGCGGCGCTCCGCCGGTATCCGGTGCTCGACGTGCTCCATCCGGAGCTCGGCGACCATCTGCGCGCGCTCGCGCGCACACGACCGGCGCACGCGTTCTACGCGGTCCCGTACCCGGTCGCCTATCCCGATTCGTTCCTCGCCGTCTATCGGCTGCTGCGGCGCGCAGCGACCGCCGTCGCGCCGGAAGACGCCGAGTTCGCGGGCTACCTGCACGCGCGGGCGCGCGATCTGCTGGCGAACGACTACGAGGCCGGCGACGCGTCGTGGGTGACCGGTCGCTTCCGCCATCTCAACGCCCAGATCGGCGCGTACGAGACGTACGAGGACGAGCTGCTCGGCGTGAAAGCGTCGCACGCGCTGAGCCTGATGATCGCCGACAGCGCGCGCTCGGCGAAGGTGCGCGAGGCGACGCGCGGGCTGCAGGACTTCGAGAATTCGCTGCCGATCGCGACGCACAAGCGGGTGAAAGAGGACCTTCCGGTCGGCGTCTACGACGTGATCGCGGACTTCGGCCAGGCGCGGGGCGGCAACACCGCGACCATCCTCCCGAACGAGAGTCTGTATGCGCGCCGTTACGGCCGCACCATCCTGCTGCGCCGGAACATCATGACCGACCCTGGCATCACCGCGCGCGCGCGGCGCACCTGGGAGGCTGCGGTCGCCGCGCCTCATCGCGGGGACTGGAGCGCGGACGGCTCGTTCCAGCGCACGCTGTGGCACGAGCTCGGACACTACCTCGGCGTCGATCGCGACCGCCGTGGCCGCGACCTCGATCCCGTGCTGCTCGAGCTGTCGGGCACGCTCGAAGAGATGAAGGCAGATCTCGTTTCGCTCTATCTGGCGCCCGCGCTGCGCAAGCGCGGCTATTACTCCGATCGCGACGTGCGGACGCTCTACGGCGCGGGCGTGCTGCGCATGCTGCTCAAGAACCGCCCGCGCCCCGACGAGACGTACGGCGTGATGCAGCTGATGCAGATGAACTGGTTCCTGGACAAAGGCGCGCTGACGTTCGATCCCGCGGGCAAGCTGGTGATCCACTGGGAGCGCTATCCGGCGGCCGTTTCGTCGCTGCTCGGCCAAGTGCTCGAGCTGCAATGGAACGGGGATCACGGCGCCGCCCGCCGTTTCGTCGACCGCTGGACGACCTGGGACGATCGCCATGTGCGTCTCGCGGCCGCGATGAAGGCCGCGGAGACCAGCCGCTTCACGCTCGTCCATTACGCCGCGCTGGGCGAGTAGCTCGTTACAGCGGCCGGCGTGAGAACGCCCGCAGGCCCATCAGCAGCGTGACGACCGCGTAGGCTCCGGCCCACACCACCATCGCGCCGCTCGGCACCGAGAGCGGCGAGAACGGCGTGACGCCCAGGTCGCGCACCATGGCGGGCTGCATGTGGTGGGCGGCGAGCTGCCACATCGACTCGCTCGGCATGATCAGGCTCGCGACCGTGCCGACGTAGCGCGCGGTGTCGTTGCCGGCGAACGTGCCGATCTGCTCGACCCAGCCGCCCACGAACGCGAGGCCGTAGAGGCCGAACGCGAGCACGCCGTTGGTGACGGTGCTGAGACGCGTGCCGCCGGCGATCGAGAGCGTCAGCAGCACCACGGCCTCCAGCAGCATCAGCGGCAGGCCGAGCTCGACTCGCGGCGGCGTGACGTGACCGATCACGCGCACTGTGGTGAGCACGCCGCCCGCCATCAGGCCCAGGTAGCCCGCCACCAGCAGCAGGTGCGCGATCCACTTGCCCAGCACGATCGACGAGCGGCGCACCGGACGCGCGGCGATCGTCTGCATCACGCCGGAACCGATCTCTCCCGACAGCGTGTCGACCGGCAGCAGCACCGACGTCATGATGGTGAGGAAGTTCACGGCGTAGAGCCCGGCCAGCGTGATGAACGTGAAGAACATTCGCTGCTGCACCAGCGACTCGCCGTGCTTCGCCATGTCGCGCGAGATGAACGTGACGCCGGTGGCATAGAGCACCTGGAACGCGAGCCCGCACAGCAGGGTGGCGATCAGGATGCGCCGGCGCGCGGCTTCGAACAGCGTGAGGCGCGTGAGCGTCACGATTCCGCTCATCCCGGCCTCTGGCCTTCGCCCATCACTTCCAGGAACCACTGCTCGAGCGGCTTGCGGCCGGCGTGCATGCGATAGAGGCGCGCGCCGCGCTGGACCACCAGCTGCGCCAGCTCGGGCAGCGTCTCCTCGTCATCGACCTCCATGCGCACGCGGCCGTCCTGGTGCTGAAAGTGCCGGCCGCGCGCGGCGAGCGCCGCGAGCGTCTCGCGATCGGCGCCCTGGAGCTCGAGCTCGACCGCGATCGCCTCGGGAGCGCCCGCGAGCCGCAGCTCGTGAATGGCGCGCCCGCCCTTGACGAACACCACGCGGTCGCAGGTCGCCTCGACCTCGCCCAGCAGGTGCGAGTTGAGGAACACCGTGGTGCCGTCACGCTTGAGCTCGTGGATGATGTCGCGCACCAGCAGGCGGCCGATCGGATCGAGACCCGACGTCGGCTCGTCGAGGAACACCAGCGCCGGGCGGTTCATCAGCGCCTGCGCGAGGCCGATGCGCTGCAGCATGCCCTTGGAGTATTCGCGCAGCTTGCGCGGTGCGGCGTCCACCAGGTCGACGCGCTGGAGCAGCGCCTCGGCACGCGCATCGCGGTCGGCGGCGGCCATGCCGCACAGCCGGCCGTGGAGATGCAGCAGCTCGCGGCCGGTGAGCCACTCGTGGAAGCGGAAGTGCTCCGGCAGGAAGCCGAGCTTGGCGCGCGCCGTGCGGTCGCCGAGCGGCGCGCCAAGCACGGCCGCGCGGCCGCCGGTCGGCGCGATCAGCCCCAGCAGCATCTTGAGCGACGTGGTCTTGCCGGCGCCGTTGGGTCCCAGGAAGCCGAACACCTCGCCGGCCCCGACGCGCAGCGACAGGCCCGCCACCGCGATCTTGGCGCCGAACTCCTTGCGCAGGCCCGCCGTCTCGATCACGGCCGCGTTCATGATGCGCGCAAAGCTACCGCACCGATTCGGCCATCTGCATCATGGAGACGTCGTCGAGGTTGCCGGCCAGCGCGAACACGCGGTCCTGCTCCGACCACAGGATCAGCGTGCCATTGCGATCGCCGCCGCGTCGCGCTCCGGCGCCATGATCGCTCGCAGCACCGTCGCGCCGGCTGTTCACCAGCAGGCCGGGATTGCCATGCACTTCGACCTTGCGGAACGAGCTGGCGTTGGCGGGTACCGGCACCATCAGCGTCGTGTGCCAGTCGATCGAGCGTGCCAGGCGATTCGCTTCGGTACGGTCGAGTCCGAGGATGCGCATGCCGATCTCCGCCAGACGCTGCAGGTCGACGCCCGCCGGCAGCTGCACGTCGGGCGAGCGCGACTGCATCAGCGTCACGTGGTAGCGGTCGCTCTCGAACCGCTGCGCCACGATCGGCGACTTGCGCACCGTCACGCTCGCGCCGTCGAGTCCCGGAGGAACCTCGAGGTCGCGAATGTCGAGTTCCTGCAGCACCGCTCGAAGCTTGGCAGCGTTCGCGGTGAAGCGTCCCGCCGCCGCGCCGTCGACCTGAATGTTGCGCAGCGTGATTCCGCGCGGCAGATCGCCCGGCTTGCGCACGTCGATGCCGGCCGCGGCCGCCGCGGCTTCGGGCGTCGCGACCTCGCGCGGCTTGCCCGGGTCCTGCAAGACCTCGTGGGTGCCGAACAGGAACAGATTGTCGTCGTGCTGCCCGGCGGTCAGCTTCTCGAGCCGCTGCGGATCGAACTCGACCGGAGCGAAGTTGCGCACGCGGAACAGGTCGAGCATCGCCTGCGCTGAAGCGCGCATCGAGGGGAATGCGAACATCGCGACCACCACCGCCGCCGCGGCGGCGAGTGCCAGCGCCGGCCGCCACCGCCCAGTGGCCGCGCGCGGGGCGGCGACGTGGCTCAAGCGCTCGCGAAGCTCCTCGGCGAAGGCCGGGTCGGGAGCGCGGCGCAGCTCGTGCATGAATCGATCGTCCATCGGGTCCCTTCCTTTCACCTCGTGCCGCTCGCGCGGCGACGGGAATTCGCGGTGGTTCACCAGCGCTCGCGCAACGCGGCGATGGTGCGGTGCAGAATCGTTCCGACGTTCGACTCGCCGAGGCCGGTAGCGCGCGCGATCGCGCGGTTCGTCATCTCGGCGCCGTACTTGAGCGCCACCAGCTCGCGCTCGCGCTCGCCGAGAGTCGCGAGCAGCGCCGCCAGCCGATCGTGATCGGAGCGCCGCTCGGCCAGCGAGTCGGCCGTGTCGGGATCGATCACCGCCGCCGCGCTCGCGAGCGACAGCTGCGGGCGCCGCCGCCGGTAGTGATCGATTGCGACGTTGCGCGCGATCGCGAACAGCCAGGTGGTGAACGCCGACACGTCGCGCCGGTAGCGATCGCGTGCGCTCCACGCCCGCTCGAACGTCGTCGCGGTCAGGTCTTCGGCGTCCGCGCCGGGACCGACCCGGTAGCGGAAGTAGTTGTAGAGGCGCGGCATCGCGTCGTCGTAGACCGCGTTCCAGTCCACTTCGCCGGCCGAGAGCTCCTCGGTCAGCCTTTGGTCCAACGCCGCCTCGCGCGCCATCGGGGAATGATACGCAGCGCGCCTGCGAGTATCACACGGGCCCCCGCAACTCGGGCTCCGGCCGTGTAAGCTTCTGCCGGCGTTTTGTTTGCGAGCCCTCATGCGGACGGTTGAGTCCCCAACGCACCCCGCCTATACTCGACCGCTCTATGGACAATGGTCCAGCGGACCCCTCCAACCTTCCGCACTTTTCCGTCATCCGAATGCCTCCGGCCCCGGCAGCGCCCCACGGCGCGCCGCGACTCCCCGCCGCTGCATCGGAACGACGACTGCCGCTCGGCGCCTAGCGCCGACAGACCCCATCCCGGACCTCCCGTGCCCAAACGTTTCTACATCACCACCGCGATCGACTACGTGAACAGCAAACCTCACGTGGGTCACGCCTATGAAAAAGTGCTGGCCGACGCGCTCGCGCGCTTCCACCGCCAGTGCGGGGACTCGACGTACTTCCTGACCGGCACCGACGAGCACGGTCAGAAGATCGCCAAGGCCGCTGCCGCGGTCAGTCAGGATCCGCAGACCTTCGTCAACGGCATCGTCGAGCACTTCAAGAGCGCGTGGAAGACGCTCGGGATCAGCAACGACAAGTTCATCCGCACGTCCGATCAACGCCACGGACTCGCGGTGCAGGAGCTGTTTCGGCGGTTGTGGGACGCGCGCAGCCCCAAGACCGGCGAGCCCGTGCTGTTCGAAGAAGACTACGAAGGCCTCTACTGCGAAGGTTGCGAGGCGTTCAAGCAGGAGAAGGATCTCGACGAGAAGGGTCGGTGTCCCGAGCACAAGAAGCCGCCGCGCAAGATTCGCGAGACCAACTTCTTCTTCCGGCTGTCGGAATACGACGAAGCGCTGCTCAAGCATCTCGAGGCGCATCCGCAGTTCATCGAGCCCGAGTACCGCCGCAACGAAGTGCTGAACGTCATCAAGGACGGGCTGCAGGACGTCAGTCTGACGCGCCCCAACGTGCCGTGGGGAGTGCCGCTGCCCGACGAGATTCCGGGCGGCGAAGGCCACACCGTCTACGTGTGGGCGGACGCGCTGCTCAACTACCTGTCGGCGATCGGCTGGCCGGAGCGCAAGTACTCGCTGTGGTGGCTCGCCAAGGAGCACGAGGTCGGCGGTCCGGGCGCGGCGCGCCAGGACGAGTTCCAGCACCTGGATGGCCAGGGTCGGCCCGGCGCCGCGTGGGCCGGCACCACGCAGCCGCAATTCACGAACGCGCTGCACCTGATCGGCAAGGACATCAGCCGCTTCCATTGCATCCTGTGGCCCGCGCTGCTGCTCGCCGCCGGCGTACCGCTACCACGCCAGGTCTACGTGCACGGATTCATCTACATGAAGGGCGAGAAGCTCTCGAAGTCGCTCGGCAACGCGCTCGATCCGATCGAGCTCGCGCGCCTGGGCGGCGTCGACGCGCTGCGCTTCTATTTGCTCAACTCGATTCCGACCGGCCGCGACGGCGAGTTCACGATCGAGCAGTACGTGGAGCACTGCAATACGCATCTCGCGAACGATCTCGGCAATCTCGCGAGCCGCACGGTCACGATGGTCCACAAGTACTTCGACGGCATCGCGCCGCAGGAGTGGGCGCCGGCGACGCTCGCCGACGAGCCCGCGCGCGTCGCGCTCGAGGCGCTGATCGCCGCGGCGAACCAGGCCGCGACCGAGGTGCCGCAGGCGTTCTGCGAGCTGCGCGTCGACGATGCGCTGCATGCGGCATGGCAGCCCGTGGTGCGCGCGAACGAGCTGATCGAGCGCGTGAAGCCGTGGGTGCTCGCCAAGGATCCGGCACGCCGCGCCGAGCTCGCGACCGCGCTGGTCGCGCTGCTCGAGACCCTGCGGCTGGTCGCGATCTGGTCGTGGCCGGCGATCCCCGAGAAGTCCGAGGAGCTGTGGGCGTTGCTCGCGCTGCCCGGCAAGCCCGGCGAGGCGCGCGGACCGGAATCGCAGCCGCGCTACGGCGACCCGGCATTCGCCGGGCGCACGCTCGGCGCGTCGCGCATCCTGTTCCCACGGATCGAGCTCAAGGCCGACGCCGCCGCGAGCGGCTCGGCCTAACGCGCGACCCTGATCTCGGCGAGCCAGCGGTCGAGCGAGTCGCGCTGGCCCGCGATCTCGTGCGCCTCGAGGCGTACGATGGCTCCCGAGTCGGCAAACGTCAGGCGCAGCAGACGGCGGTGGCGGTGCCATTGCGCCGGCGCCTTGGCGAAGTACGCCGTGACCCGCACGGTGACGGTCGCGCCGGCGACTTCGACGATCTCGCTCTCGCGGCGCACGTCGTCGAAGGCGCTCCACGCCCAGCGCGACGCGGCGGCGAGGCTCGCGATCACCGCGTCGCGTCCTGCGCGTTCCTGCGTTTTGTCGCGTTGGGTCACCGCCTCGTCGAGCAGGAGCGCCGCCGTCGTGAGATCGTCGCGGTCGAGCGCGTCCGCGAAGCGCGCCGCGAGCGCGCGCAGGCGTTGCGGTTCCCGTTCGTCGTGCTCCATCATCGATTGGTAGCACGTTCTCCCCGCGCAACCCACCGGCGAGCGCTCTGATGATCGACACCCACTGCCATCTGTGCGACAAGCGCTTCGACAAGGATCGCGACGACGTGCTACGCCGCGCGTGGGAAGCGGGCGTCACGCATTTCGTCGAGATCGCGTACGCGCCGGCGATCCTCGGCAAAGCGCACGATCTGGCGCGCGCGCATGCCAACGTCTACTTGTGCGTCGGGGTCCATCCCAGCGAATCCGCCAAGGTTCCCGACGACCATCTCGCGACGCTGCGCGACCACGCGGGCCACGCGCGCGTGGTGGCGATCGGCGAGACCGGGCTCGACTTCTTTCGCGACTACGCGCCGCGCGCCGACCAGGAGCGCTGGTTTCGCGCGCAGCTCGCGCTGTCCGACGACAAGGGGCTGCCGGTCGTGATCCATCAGCGCGCGGCGCTCGAGGACACGTTCGCGATCCTCGAAGACGTGCGGCCTGCCGCGGGAGGCGTGCTGCATTGCTTCGACGACGGCCCGGTCGCCATGGAGCGCGCGCACCGCCTCGGCTTCAAGCTCGGGCTCGGCGGCTGCCTGACCTACGGCCACGAAGCGCTCGATGAGGCCGTTGCCCGAGCCCCGGCCGAAATGCTGGTGCTCGAAACCGACGCGCCCTACCTCGAGCCCGAGCCGCGCTCGCTCAAGCGCAACGAGCCGGCGCTGCTCAGCCGTGTGGTGCGCCGCCTGTGCGAGCTCCGCGGCTGGAGCCGTGACGAGGCCGAGCGCATCACCAACGCCAATGCGCTCGATCTGTTCCGCATGCCGATCGACGTTCCGATCCCACCCCGGGGCGCCTGACGGCCGACGGCGCACTTCCGGGCACCGAAGCGCGAGCCTCAAGCGCGGCCGATCGCCTGCCGAAAACCCCGGAATGGCCCACCCTCCGGCGGCACTGGTGTGGTTGCTCGCGAGCGGCTCGTTCGCGGTCGCGACGCTCGCGATCGCCGGCGTCGCGCGTCATGCCGAGCGCCACGACCGCGCGCTGCAGCGCCGGCGTCTCGAGACCCTGCGCGACGCGTTCCGCCGTTACGCGCGCACCGGGGGCGACCATCGCGCGGTGCGCCGCCTGGCGAAGGCCGCGGATGCGACGGTGTTCTGGAGCGCGCTGGAGATGCTGGATCTGACGCCGCTCGAAGCCCGCCGTCTGTCGGCGTCGCTCGAGCGCGTGCGCCACGTGCGCGACGAGTCCTGGACGCTGCGCCACGACACGCCGTGGCGGCGGGAGCTCGCGGCACGACGCATGGCGCTGATCCGCGCGCGCGCCGGACGCCGAGCGCTGCGACGCGCGATCCAGCAAGGCCCCGAGCCCGTCGCGTTCCTCGCGGCCACCGGACTCGCGCGCCAGCGCGACGCCTGGACGCTGCGCTGGATCCTGGAGCACCCGGCCTATTTCGCCACGCGCCCGTCGCGTGCGCGCACCGCGCTGTTGCGAGCGTTCGGACCGGGCGCCACGCCGCTGCTCGCCGAGCGGCTGCTCGCGGGTGTCGGGCATCCGGCGCTGGAGCGCAGCGTGATCGAGCGCCTCGGCGCCGCCGGCCATACCGGCTCAGCTGCGGCAATCGGCGTGCGACTTCAGAGCTTCGAGCTCGAGCTGCGGGTCGCCGCGGCGCGGGCGCTCGGACGCCTGCGTTCGACCGGACACGTCGACGCGCTGCTCGCGGCGCTCGAAGACGAGGCGTGGGAAGTACGCGCGCAGGCCGCGCACGCGCTCGGCAGGATCGGTGCGAGCGAAGCGGTGCCGCGCCTCGCCGCGGCTCTCAGTGATCCGTCGTGGTGGGTGCGCCGCCATTCCGCCTACGCGTTGTCCGAGCTGGGCACCGAAGGCACCGCCGCGCTCAGCGGCGAAGCCCGCGCCTCGAACGACCGCTACGCGCGCGACATCGCCCACGAAGCACTCGAGGTCTGGCAGCGCCGCTCGGCGTAGATCTGGCGCACTCTCGCGCCGCTGCGGCATCCCGTACACTGAGCGGATGCCTCCGCCCCGCCGCCGTCCCACCGCCACCGATCGTCCCGGCGCCATCTCGAGCTTCGTACGCTCGCGGGCGTCTCTCGAGCGCAGCGAGCCGCAGCGCGTGCGCGAGATGCTCGAGGCACGCGGGCTCGCGCCGCGCCGGCGCTTCGGGCAGAACTTCCTGATCCGTCCCGAGCTCGCGGACCGCATCGTCGATCACGCGCGCATCCGCGACGACGACGTCGTGGTCGAGATCGGCCCCGGCGCCGGGGCTCTGACCGCCAACCTCGCGAGCCGTGCGCGCCACCTGGTCGCGATCGAGAAGGACCAGGGTCTGGCGCAGTACCTGCGCGACGAGCTGCCCGAGATCCCGCGGCTGACGATCGAAGAGGGCGATTTCCTCGAGGCCGACCTCGCCGCGATCGCGCACCTCCACCAGGTCGAGAAGCTGACGGTGGTCGGAAACATTCCGTACAACATCACGACGCCGGTGATCGAGCGCATCTTCGAGCAACGCGCCATCGTGCGCGTCGCCGTGCTGCTGGTGCAGAAGGAATACGCCGAGCGCCTGGCGGCCGCGGCCGGCACGCCCGAATACGGCTCGCTGACGCTGTTCGCGCGCTACTACGCGCTGATGGAGCCGCTGATGACGGTGCGGGCCGCCTCGTTCTGGCCGCGGCCCGAGGTCGACAGCATGCTGGTGCGCTTCTACATCCGCGACGAGCCGCCGGTGCAGGTGCCGAGCGAGGCGTTGCTGTTCCGCATCATCCGCGGCTCGTTCCACATGCGCCGCAAGCAGCTGATGAACACGCTCGAGGAGGCGCTCGGCATCTCCAAGGACAAGGTCGAGCGCCTCGCGCGCCACGCCGGCATCGCGCCGACGCGCCGCGGCGAGACGCTCACGCTCGACGAGTTCGCGAAGCTCTCCCGCGCGGCGGCGGAGTACGTCGGCCCCGCGTGACCGCCCGCACGCACTAGAACGACCAGTTCACCACCGGCAGCACCGGCAGCGTCTTCTTCTCCGAGATGATGTTCGCGACACCGATCTGCAGGCCGCGCATGGTGCGGGTGAAGTTGACCACTCCCAGCTGCACGCCGTGCATCGAGTGCGCGACGTTGACCCACCCGAGCTGCATGCCCGAAACCTCGCCGCCCTGGTTGTAAGTGCCGGACGCGAAGCCCAGGAACTGGCCGTTCGTGAGGTTGACCACGGCGTCCTGCCAGCCGGTGAAGTTGCCTTTCACGTAGTTCACGCCGCCGTACTGGAATGCGCCGGCGTCGCCGTTGACCTGGTTCACCAGGCCGACGTCGAGCCCATGCACGTTCTGGTTCACGCCGTACAGGATGTCGAGGCGCACGCCGGTGATCGACTGGTCGGCTTTGACGAGTTGCGCGCGATTCCACAGCGCGAGCTGGAACGGCTTGGCGCCCTGTGCGTGGGCGCGGGGAGAAACAACGACGAGCAACAGCATGCTGAGGACCAGGATTCGACGCATGGCGGCCTCCATCGATTCAGAACGGGCTGGGATTGCTCGGGGTGGCCGCAGCGTACGCGGTCGCAGCGACGAAATCGACTCGCGGCGCCGCGGAGTTCGCCGAGGCGCCGGTAGGATGCGTCTCGGCGTGATCACGAAGATCACACCACGCGCTCCGCGCATCCGCCGCAAAACAACAGAGCGACCGCCAACAGGGCGGTCGCTCGTGCGGAACGCTTCGTCGTCGAACCCTACGGCGTCGCCTTCGCGCCTTCCGGCTCGACGAACTTGTAGCCGACCTTGTGCACCGCGACGATGAACGGCTGCGGGAACCCGGCGCCGAGCTTCGAGCGCAGGTTGGAGACGTGCGTATCGACCGTGCGGGTCGTGACGCCGAGCTCCTCGTCGACGCCCCAGATCTCTTCCAGCAACTCTTCGCGCGACACGGTGCGCCCGCGATGCTCGATCAGATACTTGAGCAGCTCGAATTCCTTGTACGAGAGCGCGATCTGCTTGCCGTTCTTGAGCACCTCGCGCGGCTCGAAGCGCACTTCGACGTCGCCGAATGCGTAGGTGGTGGGCCGCAGGGTCGGGCCGGCGGCGGTGCTGCGCTCGACCAGGCGCTTGACGCGCGCCATGACTTCCTTGATGCCGAACGGCTTGGTGACGTAGTCGTCCGCGCCGAGGTCGAACCCCTTGAGCACGTCGGCTTCGAAGTTGCGGGCGGTCATCACCAGCACCGGGATGTCACGGTGGCGCTGGCGCAGCTCCTTGAGCACCGTGAAGCCGTCCTTCTCGGGCAGCATGATGTCGAGCAGGATCACGTCCGGCTTCTGCTTGAGCGCGAGCTTGAGCCCCTCGGTGCCGGTCTTGGCGGTGAGGACTTCGTAGCCCTCGAACCGGAAGTTGTGCGCGAGCCCCTCCAGCATGCTCTCTTCGTCTTCGACGATCAGGACCTTCTTCATGGCATTTCCTTTCGACCTGCCGCGACGACCGTCGCCACGGCGGGCGGCCTACCCGGCCGGCGCACGAACCACGTCGCGCACGTCCGGCGGGCTATCTTCCTTCAGGAGGCGGTTTTGCGCGAAACGTCCTCCGCGCTGGATACCATACCGCCCGCGGCCGGCAAAACCAGCGTGAACGTGCTGCCCTCGCCGGGGGTGCTTTGCACTTCGATGCGCCCACCGTGGGCGCGGATGATCTGACTCACCAGGGAGAGCCCCAGACCCGCCCCTTTCACGTCGTGCACCAGCCCGTTTTCGAGCCGAACGAACTTCTCGAAGATGCGCTTTTGATCACCAGGGGTAATCCCGATGCCGCAGTCCGAGACCGAAACGTACACGTAGCGATCGCGCGCGTCCGCATGGACCCGGATCTCCTTGCGATCCCGTGAATATTTCATGGCGTTGTCCAGCAGATTGAGCACGCATTGGGTGAGCGCGGTGCCGTCGCCCTGAACCGGGGGCAGACCGTCCGGCAGGTCGACCACCACCTGGAAGCGCTGATCGTCGAGCCGCGGTCGCATGCTCTCGACCGCGCCGCGGACCACCTCGACCATGTCGAGCGACTCGAAGCGGAATACGCGCTGGCCGGCTTCGAGCCGCGCGAAGTCGAGGATCTTCTCGACCAGCGTGCTCAGGCGCTGGGTCTCGCGCGCGATCATGTCGAGGAACTTCTGCGACTCCTCGGCCGTGGTGAAGCGCCGCATCTCCAGCGACTCGACCGCGAGCCGGATGATCGCGATCGGCGTCTTGAGCTCGTGCGTGATGTTCGACACGAAGCCGGCCTTGAGCTGCGCCAGCTCGAGCTGGCGAATGGTGTAGCGCAGCCCGAACACGGTCGCGACCAGGATGACGAGTCCCATCAGCCCGATGAACGCGAGCTCGATCTGCACGAAGCGACCGGCCCACACCACGGGGGAATTCGGCGTCGCCGTGACGCGCACCGAGTAGCCCTCGAACGGTCCCTGCAGCGCCTCGACGCGCGCGGTGCGCGCCGGGCCGGGCGTGCGCACCCGGCCGATCTCGGAGTTGTCGGGCGCGAACAGCTGCACCGCCAGCCGCCGCGTCGATTCGAAGCCGCCGTAGAGGTGCGGGTTCGCGGGCAGCCGATCCTGGATCACCGGCTCGAGATGCGCGGTGAGGAACTTGCGCGGATTGATCCACCAGCCGCCCGCGCCCGCCACCTGGCCGGTGGGATCGCGCAGCAGGATGCCGGTGAAGTAGTCCCCCTGGCGCGCGCCGGTGCCGGCGGCATAGATCAGCGGCTGCGACTCGACGATCAGCAGCGAGTAGCCATCGAGCTCGTCGACCGGCACCAGATGGGCACCGTCGAACTCGCCGCCCTCGTTGCCGAGCGCCTCGACGACCTGCGCCATGGTGGCGCCGTTGCGCGCCGCGTTTTCGGCCGGGATCACGGCCCGGCGCAGGTGCGCCATGACTTCCTGCTCGTACGCTTCCGAGACCTGCTGCGACAGGTAGGTGTTGTACTTGACGCTCTCGTCCTGGACCGCGCGCGCGATGCGCAGCGTCAGGAACGCGCCGAGGAACGCCAGGATCAGCGCCGGGACGGCGACGCCGAGTCCGATGACGACGAGCACCCTGCGGCTGAACCGCGAAACCGCCATGATCGCCGTTACCCCGCGATGCCGCGACCCGGCTCGAAGACGAGCCGCGCGCCGGATATGCGAAGGGCCGGCCCGCACCCGGACCGGCCCTTCGCGCTCATCGAGCCGCTCTTCAGCTCTTGACCACCTTGGCGGTCGCGGACAGGCCGGCCATCTCGTGCAGGCGCGCGACCATCTTCGCGTCGGTCGAGGTGACGAGGCTGATGGCACCGCCTTCGACGTTGACCACTTCGCGCGTCAGCTTGCCGCTCGCGAGCGCGCCGCGCATCTGCTTGCAGTCCGGGCACAGCTTGGCGTTGTCGGCGGTGACGATCGAGTTCATGCGATCGGCGCGGCGCGCGATCGCGGTCTGCACGTTGCGAACGTTGCGCGGGCTGTCGGTGGTGTACACGAACATCACGCCGTTCTTGAGCGGCACCACCTGGTACTGCGAGCCCGCCGCCTTGAGCTCCTTCTCGCACGTCGCCATGTCGGCGCACGCGTCGCACGCCATGTTCGCCGCCATGGTGTTCATCGTCTTGGCACTGCAGGAGCCGCCTTCGTTCGCCGTCCACGTCGCCTTGGACATCCCGCCGACGATCGCCGCACCACGGCCCTCGCAGCCATTCGCCATCGTCGACACGCCGGTCGCATGCATGGCGCAGGCGTCGCTGTGGGAGGCGCTCTTCGCAGTGCTCGCGCCATCGTGCGCGCAGCCGCCCGAGGTGCCGGCGGTCATCGCGGCGCTGGCGTGGGCGGAGCATTGCGAAGAGGAAGCGGCGGCGCCATGCGCCTTGAGGCAGGCGTCGTTGCTAGCGGTGACGGCGGAGGTCTTGCCGGTGGCGGAGGCGGAGGTGGCGTCCGATGTCTTGTCGTTACAAGCGAGCACGACGAACGCGCCGCCCGTGAGGGCCACGGTGGCAAAGAGCGTGACGAGTAGCCTGCGATTCACGATGCACCTCCGAAAGGGGATCCTGCGGTTCTGCAACGCCGGGAACGCGCCATGGGATACGGGTTCTAGTAT
>JADMIO011631566.1_pt1 | contig 18682 bp, 18 predicted proteins | sample 8958161 | NCBI WGS metagenome assembly JADMIO01 (sample SAMN16585339, study PRJNA669376) | soil metagenome | isolation source: Crop rotation soil | place: USA: Cullars Rotation, Alabama | collected 2011 | reverse complement strand
CGCGACAACTTGTCCACGTGGAATTCTAAGCTTAGGATCCCAATGTGCTGGAAAGTGTTCGCCGACAACCACAATCACGTGGTCCATCTGTGGGAGCGCGAGTGCTCGGCACAGCGCCGCCACCAGAAGGTGATCGAAGAGAGCCCGTCGCCGATCATGACCGCGCGCCTTCGCGCGCGCATGACCGACGCCGCCGTCCAGGCGGCGCGGGCGTGCGGCTATCGCAACGCGGGCACGGTCGAGTTCCTCGTGGACACCTCCGGCGGCCGGGGCACCGAGCGGTTCTATTTCCTCGAGATGAACACCCGCCTGCAGGTCGAACATGGGATCACCGAACAGGTGACCGGCCTCGACATCGTGCGGGCACAGATTCTGGTCGCGTCGAACGAGCCGCTGCCCTGGCTGTCGCCGAGCATCAGCCAGCGCGGCCATGCGATCGAGGCGCGCGTCTACGCGGAGGATCCGTCGCAGAACTTTCTGCCGCAGGCTGGGCGCCTGCTGCTCTACCGCGAGCCGAACATGCCAGGCATTCGCATCGACTCGGGCGTGCGCGAGGGCAGCGAGGTGCCGGTCCATTACGACGCGATGCTGGCGAAGGTCATCGCCACCGCCACGACGCGCGACGAAGCCATCGCCCGTCTGACGTGCGCGCTTCGCGCGTTTCCGATTCTCGGCGTCCGCACCAACGTCCCGTTTCTGCTGCGCGTCCTCGAGCATCCGCGGTTCAAGGCCGGCGAGATCGACACCGACTTTCTCGACACCGAGGTCGCCTCGCTCGTCCGGCCGGCCGACGCGATGCTGCCGGCGTTCGTGCTCGACGCGCTGGAGGCGTTCGCGGCGGATTCTGATCACGGCTCCGACGCGGCTGGAGTGCGGCACGTGCAGCCAGCCGACACCGCCGCCGGCATGGACCCGTGGGAGCGGCTGGGGACATGGCGGCGGTAACGCGCATCGGGCGCGGTGTCTACCGCGTCGAGCATGACGGACGCCAGGACCTCGTCTACGTGGCGGGCGATCGCGGCCACACGTCGGCGTTCTGGAACGGCGAGGTGTTCTACGAATCGCCGGCGCCTCCCGAAGAGAGTCACGAGGCCGAGGGCGCCGAGCCCCGAAGCCCGAGCCGCGGGCCGCGGCTGCCTGGCGCCCGCGCGCTGGTGTCGCCAATGCCCGCGACGATCGTCAAGATCATCGGCGTTCCCGGCATGCCCTTCACACGCGGCGAGACCCTCGTCGTCCTCGAGGCCATGAAGATGGAGCTGCCGATCAGCGCCGAGCACGACGGCGTCGTGAAGGCCGTCCACTGCCACGAAGGCGACCTCGTGCAGGCCGGCCAAACGTTGATCGAACTGGAATGAGAAGCCTGGAAGGCCGCCCGATCACCGTCGTCGAAGTCGGGCCGCGCGACGGTCTGCAGAACGAGCGGGCGCCGGTGTCCACGGCCGACAAGATCGAGTTCGTCAACCGGCTCAGCGCGGCCGCGCTGCCGGTGATCGAGGTGTCGGCCTTCGTGAGCCCGAAATGGGTGCCGCAGATGGCCGATGCCGAGCAGGTGTTCGCCGGCATCCGGCGCCGCGCGGGCTCACGGTACACGGCGCTGGTGCCCAACCTCGCCGGCCTGGAGCGCGCGCAGCGGGCCGCCGTCGACGAGATCGCGATCTTCGCGGCGTCAACCGAGACTTTCAGCCGCAAGAACATCAATCAGAGCATCGACGATTCGTTCGGCACGTATCGCCAGGTGTGCGACGCCGCCCGCGCCGGCGGTCTTCGTGTGCGCGGTTATTTGTCGACGGCGTTCGGCTGTCCGTACGAGGGCGCCGTCTCGCCCAGCACGGTCGCGGGGCTCGCGGCGCGGTTGATCGACCTCGGCGTGTTCGAGGTCGCGATCAGCGACACGATCGGCGTCGCGCATCCAGGACAGGTTCCACGCGTGCTGGAGGCTGTCCTCGCGCGCGTCGGCGTCGACCGCATCGCGCTCCACTTCCACGACACGCGAGGGACCGCGCTCGCCAACGTCCTCGCGTCCCTCGATTTCGGCGTCGCGACGTTCGACGCGTCGGCAGGCGGCCTCGGCGGCTGCCCGTACGCGCCAGGCGCCGCGGGCAACCTCGCGACCAACGACCTTGTTTTCATGCTGGATGGACTGGGGGCGAACACCGGCGTCTCGCTGGCGGGTCTGACCGACGCGTCGGCGTTCATCGAAAGCCGGCTCGATCACCGGCTTCCGTCACGGCACTTTCAGGCCAGGCAGGCGTAGTGTCCGCCTTCAGGCGGACCGTTACGTCGTGGTGAGGATCTTCGCGACCTCTTCGAACGGCATCATGTTGATGGCGTCGTAGTCCGGCGGGCATCCGAACTCGCGCTGCTGCGGCGCCGTCGGGTTGCCGAGCGTGACGCAGAGCCCGCACCCGATGCAGAGGTCCGCGCGGACCGCGCACACCATCCGCCCGTCACGATCCGGCTCTTCGACAATGCAGTTGGCCACCGGGCACGCGGCCTGACAGATCGAGCACGCAAACGCGCCGAAACAGCGGTCCGGGTCGATGACCGCAATCGTCTTGGGGGCCTTCTTGCGAGGCCCGCTCATCATCTTGGTCCACATGGAGATCGGATTATATCGCGACTTGCGGCTCGCCCACTCGCAGCGCGTCAGTACTTGATGGAGTGGCCCGACGGCGGTTCGCCGGACTCAGGCATCGCCGGAAACAACGAGGCCGTGTCTTCCCAGATCACGTTGTTGGCGTTGGTCGCGAAGAACCGCGTCCAGGTCGGATCGAGCGGATCGGCTCTGACTCTGAACGCGAGTCCGGTCTGGCCGATGCCGAGTCCGTTGCACGTGTTGGGCGCCCCGGCGAACGGCGTCGCCTTGAGCTCGAATTCGTAGTTGCTCTTGATGATGACGTCGGCCGCGCCGAGATCGCCTTTGAGAAACCCTTCGGTTGCGCCGGCCGGAGGCCTCGCGAGTGTCGTGAGACTGGGCGCGTAGAAGCCAGCGCCGCAGGTGATGGCGAACGCCACCTGGCTGCTTCCGATCACGCGCAGCGATCCGACGGCGGACGCGGACGTCGCCGCTCCACGCGCCGTCAGCAATCGAGGCAGCGCGATGCTCGACAGGATGCCGATGATCCCGCACACAAAGAGCAGGTCCACGATGGCGAAACCAGCCGACGAACGAGCTCTCACGGACCGCACCCTCCCGCCGCCGTTGATTGCAGGGCCTGTACCGTTTGTCGATCGCCGCAACGTCGCGTATTCGAACCGGTTATCGAGACGATAAAATTCTGTGCATGACGCTTTGTGTCAGCTAATGGGACTCTATCGCCTCGCAACTAGACACATAGTGTCAGGTCAGCTGGAACAGAACTGCACGGCGGCCGTTTCCAGAATTTCGCCGCGACTTTCGTACAATCCGACACGGTGAAGCTGCTGAGGATCGTCGCGATTCAAGCCGTCATCGTCGCGATCCTCTTCGAGATCGCGCTTCGCCTCTACAACCCGTTCCCCTTCCGCGTTCACGGCGAACGCATCGTCCTGCCCGTTCATCAGAAGTACCACTTCTCGCACGAGGGAACAGCCAAGCTCGATCCGATCACGATCCACACGAAGAACAGCCTCGGCTTTCGCGGACCGGATCCGCCGCGCGATTTTTCGCGGCGGCTGACGCTCGTCACGATCGGCGGGAGCACCACCGAATGCCTTTTTCTCTCCGACGGCCGGACGTGGACCGACGGGCTCGCGCAGCGCCTGGCGCGAACGTGGCCGGGCGTGTGGGTGAACAACGCGGGCCTCGACGGCCAGTCGTCGTACGGCCACCTCATCCTGCTTCGCGACGTCATCGTTCCGCTCAAACCGAGAGTGGCCGTCTTTCTCGTCGGCGTGAACGACATCGAGCGCGAGGACTTGACGACGTTCGATCAGTCGCTCACGCCGAAGTGGACCGCGTGGCAGAAGGCCGGTGTGTTCCTGGAGGATCATTCGGCAGTCGTCGGGCTCGGACACGACTTCCTGCGAATGGCTCGCACGAGCTATCGCGGCTACGGGCACAGCGAGCTCGATCTGACGAAGGCGGTGCACGTCGACGACGACGAGAAGACCACGGTCGCGACGCTTGCACGGCAGGACGCGCCGGTTCGCCGCTACCGCGAACGGCTCGCCGCCATCGTCGACGTGTCGCGGGCCCATGGGATCGAGCCGGTGTTCGTGACACAGCCCGTCCTCTATGGAGAGGCGACAGATCCCGCGACAGGTGTGGATCTGGCGACCATCCAGGTTCGAGGCGCGATCAACGGCCGGCTCGAGTGGCGCGTACTCGAGATGTACAACGACGCCATGCGCCGCCTGGCGCTCGATCGGCGCGTGCTGCTCGTCGACGCGGCGCACGCGATGCCGAAAGACTCGCGTCTTTATTACGATTTGATGCACTTCACGAACGACGGCGCGACGCGCCTGGCGACGCTTGTCGCCGACCGGCTGGAACCCTTTCTGAAGACGCATACGGAACTGGTCGAGCGGGTGGCGCGGAACTGAACAAGCGGCTCGTGCGGCCCGATGCAGCGCACTGCAGGGGTGTGCAGGCATCGGACTTGCGGAACAGCCGAGTCATGGTGAGCTACATCAATCTCGGCCACGTCGACGTGCGCGTCGAGCTCGTGGCCGTGACTCCGACGGGCCCGTACCGCCTCGAAGTGGACCATCCCGAGAAGAAGATCGTCGAGTACTTCGACACGCCGTTCGCGGCCCTGCTCCGCCACGCCGAAATCGAAGCCGCTCTGTCAGGCCAACCTCTGCCTCCCGCCAACGCCCTCGCAAGCACAAACTGAGCGGCGGCTCGCTGCTCGCGGCTCGCTCCCCGTACAATAAGGTGTGCGTCGCCGGAGGTTTCTCACGGTCGCCGCCGCCGGGGTGGGCGGCGTCTCGTCGTTGTCCGCACTCGGGGCGGTCATCACCAGCGATCGCGGCGTCAGACCGGCGCCGTCAACGCCGGAGCCGGATCGCTGGAATGAGAACGCCATCACGCTCGCGTGGCTCGGGCATGCGACGGTGCTCATCAATTTCTATGGCGTGCGCGTGCTGACCGACCCTGCGCTGTTTCCGCGCATCGGCGTCGATGCCTGGTTGACCACCATCGGTCCTCTGCGCCTGACGTCATGCGCGCTGCCGGCACGGCAGCTTCCGGACGTCGACGTCGTGCTGGTCTCGCACGCGCACTTCGATCATCTGGACACCAAATCGCTCGCGTCGGTGCGCGGCGGTCCCGCCGCCGTGATGGCACGCGGAACCTCCGACTTGCTGCCGCGCCGGCGCTATTCGTCCGTCCACGAGCTCGGTTGGGACGAGTCCGTCCGCCTCCGCACCCCACGCGGCGAGATCGACGTGCAGGCAATCGAGGTCCGGCACTGGGGCGCTCGCCTCGGGCGCGACACCCATCGCGGATACGCCGGCTACATCCTCAAGCGCGAAGGGCGCGCACTCCTGTTCGGCGGCGACACAGCCTATACGCCGCTCTTCGCGTCGTACCGCCCACGCGGTCCATTCGACGCCGCGATCATGCCGATCGGCGCGTACGATCCGTGGATCTACAACCACTGCACGCCTGAACAGGCGGTGGCGATGGCCAATGCCGCCGGCGCTCGGCTGTTCGTGCCGATTCATCATCGAACGTTCGCCCTGAGCCGCGAGCAATTCGACGAGCCGATCGAACGCGCGTGCTCGGCGCTCGCCGCCGAATCGTCGCGGCTCGTCGTGAAGGAGATCGGCGACACGGCGCGGGTGGCGTAACCACCGCCGATGGTTCCCGCACTCGTCGTGTTCGACCTCGTCGGAACGACGGCCGAAGACCAGCCGCACATCGCCCGGGCGTTGCAGCGGTCGCTGTCCGAGGAAGGGATCGCCGTCGGACCGGCGGACATTTCGCGGCTACGCGGCGGTTCCAAACGTGAGGCGATCGCCTCGCTCGTGCCGCCTGACGCGGGTCACGTCACACGAAGCCGCAGAGTCTACGAGCGATTCTATCGACAGCTGCTCGAGGCGTACGCCGCGGATCCGCCGAGAACCATTCCCGGCGTGCTTCCCGTCTTCGAAGACCTGCGGCGCCGGGACATTCGCATCGCGCTCAACACGGGGTTCGAACGCGACCTGGCGCACATGATCCTCGACAGGCTGGACTGGCCGGCGGGCACCTGCGACGCCGTCGTCTGCGGAGATGACGTGGCGTGCGGGCGTCCCTCGCCGGACCTGATCTTCAAGGCGATGGAGCTCACCGCGGTCGCCGACACCGCGCGGGTGGCGAACGTGGGCGACACCGCCAACGACCTGCTCGCCGGCAGTCGCGCGGGCGTCCGGTGGAATATCGGTGTCCTCACCGGCGCACATCGGCGCGACACCCTTGCCGCGGCGCCGCATACGCACCTCGTCACGTCGATCGCGGACGTGCCGTCTGCGATCCTCCGACGACCGACGCGAGCGTATACTCACGACGTATGAAGATCGCGGCGTCCATTGCGCTCGCCGGCATGGTGACGACGTGGGCGGGTGTGCCGAGGGCGGATGAGGGCGTCTCGGCGGCCGTCGGTGCATACTGCGCCGGCTGTCATGACGGACGAAGCCGGTCGGCGTCGGGCGTCGTTCTGGAACGCCTCGATGCGACCGAGATCGCGACCAAGCCGGATCTCTGGGCGCGGGCATATCGTCAGCTTCAGGCGGGCGCGATGCCGCCGTCCGGCTCGCGGCGCCCCGACGCCGCGGAGCTCGGCACGCTGCTGAAAGCCATCGAGGGCGAGCAGGAACAAGCCGCGAAGCCGGCAGCCGCAGTGGACAACCGCAGGATCGCCCGAGCGTTGGCGGCGATGCTCTGGAACGGCGCGCCCGATTCCCTGCTCCGCCACGACGCGGACCACGGTCGCCTGGCCGATCGCGCGATTCTCGAACGCCACGCCCGCCGGATGCTCGCGGATGCCCGCGCGAAGGCGTTCGTCGCGCGCTTCTTCTGGCCGTGGCTGCAGCTCGACGCGCTCGAGAAAGCGGATCCGGACCCGAAATACTTCCCCGAGTATCAGCCGTCGCTGCGGACGTCGATGGCGAAAGAAACAGAGCTGTTCCTCCTCAGCCAGCTGCACGAGGATCGCGACCCGATGGCGTTGTGGACCGCCGACTACACGTTTCTCGACGAAGCGCTCGCGAGGCACTACGGTGTGGCCGGAATCACCGGCAGCGAATTCCGGCGCGTGACGACTAGGAGAGAACGTGCGGGTCTGCTCGGCCACGCGAGTGTGCTGATGGTGACGTCAAGGCACGAGCACGGCGTCGACGCCGCCTACACGACGCCGGCCACGCGCGCGAAGTGGGTGCGTCTCCATGTGCTGGGCGCGTCGCTTCCCAACGGCTTCCCCGGCGCCGAACCGGTGAAACCAGAACTTCCGATCACGCCGCAGACACGGACGCTGGCTGATGTGCCGTGCGTGAACTGCCACCGCAACTTCTTCCCGCTGGGTTACGCGCTCGAGCACTTCGACCCGATAGGCCGCTGGCGCGACCGCGATCAGCTCGGTGCCGTTGACGACTCGGGCACGTTCGTCGACGGCACGCCGATGAACGGCGTCACGGAGCTGCGCCAGGTGCTGCTCCGCCATTCGGCGGCGTTCCGCACGACGATCGCCGAAGCCCTCATGGTCTACGCCTCGACCGGATCGGCCAGGCTCAACGCGGGAACGCCCGAGACGCTGATTCGCGCGCGACGGACGCTGCGCGAGAACCCCAACGCGCTGGTCCACGCTTGTCGCCGCGGCCGCGGCGACGGCGGCCGAATGACGACTCACATGAGATACCTGCTGACGATCGCGATCACCCTGACGTTCGCCCACGCGGCCGCGGCGCAGACGGCCGACGACTATCGCGGCGGCTGGCGAACGGACGGCGGCGAGGCTCACACCTACGAGTTCTCGATTCGCGGGTCGGCGGTGCGGGGCATCTACTGCACCTACTGCGCCGACGCGACGACGCTGGCGTTCGTGGACGGGACGCTGGGGCCGGACGGCATCAGGTTCGACGTCACGCACGTGAAGGCGGACGGCAGCACGGCCTACAAGGACAAGGCGGTCGCGACCTTCAGCGGCGGGCGGCTCACGGTCATCGGGACGAGCGGCGCGCCCGGCGGAGGCCGATTCGAGCGCGTGCTCATCAAGGATCCGCACGGTCCCGATCCGATTCCCGTCAAGGTCACCGTGCTCCCGAAGGATCGGCCGTCGGTGCCGGGCAACCCCGCGCGCCGCAATCCGGACGGCGCCGACGGCCTGCCCTACATCCAACCCGGTCCGTGGAAGACGAAGCTGACGGAGAAGGACGTCGTCGGCGTGTGGCTCGGGTTTGGCGTCGGCTCGCCGAAGCAGTATTTCATCATCAAACGGGTCGGCGGCAAGCTTCGCGGCATGGTGTGCGGCACGTGCGACAACCCCTACACCATGGCCGCGCTCGACGACTTCGCGATCGACGGCGACACGCTGACCTTCAACATCCTCCACGAGGACTGGGCCGACGGCGACATCCCGACGTTCTATAAACACGTGACCGCGCACGTCGGCTGGAACGAGCTGCGGTGCACGACCGCCGCCGATCACATGCGTCCGCCACGGCCGCGCCCCGACGGCACGCTCCCCGGCTTCTCGCTCGTGGGTCCTATCCCCATCGAAGCGACCCGCGGCAACGTCTGGCCGGAGTGGCCGCCGAAGGGGACATCGGAACCGCGTTAGGCGGGCGCCGTCCCCGAATTTCCCTTCGGTACGACCATGAACGCGAGCACTTTCGCCGTGGTGGCGTTCGCCGACCCGAACGTCGAGTGCACCACTCCGGTGGGCTCGAAGAACGTGCCGCCCGCCGAAATGACTTGTTCGGGGCCGTGATCGACGCCAAAGCGCACCTGGCCGTCGACGACATACCCGAGCACGGGACCGGTGTGGCGATGATCGCGTCCGGTCCCCGGGCCCGGCTGCAACTCGACCAACACGACGTCGAAGCCATCGAGCGGACCGGTGAGGGTATGACGTGCCAGCTCACGTGGCGGCACGGGCGTACGCGTCTGCGCGACGAGTGCGGCCGGGAGCAATGCCGCCGCAAGGGAAAGAAACGTCCGACGATCCTGCATACGACCTCCTTGGTCCACATGGTCCACCTGAAGGCGGACACTACGTACCAACAAGCGAGCTTCCCTTCGGGACGATGAAGAACGCCAGAAACCGCGCCGGCGTGTCCGCGCTGACGGCCTCGTTCCTCGTGTGTACGGCGCCATCCGGCTCGAAGAACGCGCCGCCGGCCGGAATCACCCGTGGCGGCTCGTGGTTGATCCCAAAACGCAGCTGGCCGTCCAGAACATATCCCAGGACGGCGCCAGGATGACGATGTTCTGGCGCGACGCTGGACGTGCGGACCGCGTCGATGAGCACGACGTCGAACCCGTCGAGCGCTCCTGTCAGCGTGTGCCTTGCCAGTTCGCCCGCTCGACGCGGCGGGAGGTTTTGTGCCACAGGTCACTTCGCGTTCAAGGTGAACACGCGCGTTCCGGGGCGGAACTGCGACCACGCGAACCAGAACTCCGGAATCAGGATCAGCGGTTTCAGCTGCGTGCCCTTCAGCGCGCCCTCGAGGCACCGGCCGTACGCGTCCCATGTCGAATGCGTCTCGCGATCGACGAGCCGGCTGGCGTCGGCGGTGCCGGCATCAAACGTCAGCGCTTTGTCATTCGCGCGCGCCTCGAACGCCGTGGTCGTGTCCGCTGAACGCTGATGTACGACGATGATGGGAACCCCGCCGAGGCGTTCGTTGACGACGCGCGTGACGCGCAGCGCCGACAGGTCGAACGCCATCGTCTCGGAGCCGACGGCGAGCCCCGCGATCATCTGCCGCGGACGGAGCCGCGTATCCGTGCTAAAGGACCCGGCCGGGGCATCGCCGTCGCCTGACGCCATCGCCTGCTTCTGCCGCGGCCTCAACACGGGGATTCGCTCGGCGTAGCCTGGCGCCGGCGCGAGCAGCGTCGTCTTCGGGTACCGCGTGCGCCATTCCTTCCATGTGGTCAGCACAAAGGGATAGAGCGTCAGCGTGCTCCCCTTCAGAGGGCCGGAGATCGCTTCGCCGGTCGATTGCTGCCAACGGCTGCCTGTTTCGACGTCCTTGTGCACCTCGTTCGCGTTCACCATGCTGTCGTACTCGAAGTGCAGGTGGCGTCCGTTGAGCTCGGCACGAAAAACCGCGCCCGTTCCGCAAGTGCTGCACCAGGTGACTTCGATCGGGCCATCCGGCATCCGGTCGTCCACCGAGCCGTGCTGCGCGAGGTCCAGGGCCATGTAGGCCTTCGCCACCTGTCCCTGTGCGACGCCGATCACGAAGTCGTCGTCCTGCGCAAACGCAGCGTCACCCGCAGAGACCATGACCGGATCGTGGACGGCGACATACGGCATCATCGGCGGCGTCTGCGCCGACGCCTGCGGATCGCTGACGTGAAAGAGGAGGAGCGTCGCCGGCTCCTTCTCGCTCATGTTCCTGAAGATGAGGCCTTGCGTGATCGCCGGATCAGGAAACAGCTCGCCCCTGCTGTAGGTCTGCGCCTGCGGCGCGCCGCCGAGAATCGTCACGGTACCTTCGAGTACGTAGATGAAGCCGCCGCCCGGACGCGGTGCCGATTCGGTGCGGGTTTGCGGCGGCAACGTCAACCGCAGCAGACGGAGCTCCTGGCTTGCCGTTGACGCGAACGTCAGGCGCCACTGCCCAGCACGTGGGGCGAAAGACAGCTTCACGGGATCGCGAGGGAGATCTGTCAGCCCGCCGGCCGGTCCGGCGTGAAAGATGACGAGCTTCGCGGGCTCAGCACCGAGGTTGCGCATGACTTTGTGGAGCTGCCCCGGCGCTTCGGCAAAGAACCCACCGGGACCAAGGGCCGCGGGCGGGTCGGGCGCGACCTGATGCTCGATGCGGCCGTCCACGATGTACCCGATGACAGGCGCGGAATGAGAATGCTCGGCAACCGGCTCCGCGGGCATCGTGAGCCCGTTGACGCTCAGAACCGGCTCGACGTCAGCGGCAAGCGGTAGCCGCACCAGCGTTTCCCATCGAGGGGCAGACGGCGCTTGCGCGAAGACGAGCGCGGTGAATGCGGTAAAGAATGTCGCGAGGATCGTTCTTGACATGATGGCCGCAGTATCGGAAACCTGCGGCGGCGCCACCAGACCGTTGCCTGCAGCGTTCAGTCGATTCCCTGCAACGGCGCCATGCTCACCCGTTGTCGCGAAGGAAGGCGAGGACGGCGTCGATGAGGGCAGACGTCGGGCGGCCGCCACCGCAGTGGCCTTTGCTCTCTTCCATCGTCGCGTGCTGCGTCCAGCAGTGATCGAGGCCCACCAACTCGCGCGCCTCGGCACGTCCGGGATGCTTCGCGTTCACCCACGCCGCGATTCGGATGTCGTCGGCCAGGCTCGTGTTCTCCTCGAACTGACCGTGGAGAGCAAGGACGCGGGCATCCACCTTCGACCAGGCGCCGGCGAGATCGACGCCGGCGAACTCGCTGAAGAACCGCGCCGAGCGGCCCGGATACGGAGACGGCACAAACGAGATCGTCCCGAACGCGGCGATGCCTTTCACGGGCGTCTCGCTGGCCAACACCGGCGCGAACACGCCCCCAAGCGAGATGCCGAGCAGGAACACGCGGGTGGAATCGACCCGCGGATGACGTGTCAGCGAGGAGAGCGTCGCCCGGTATCCGTCCAGCTCCTGCGCGTAGCCAATCTCTTCACACCGCGGCCCTTCGCTGTCGCCGACTCCCGACTTGTCCACGCGGATCGTGACGTAGCCCTGCGCGGCGATCGTTCGAATCAGCTGCTGCGGCCCGACGTCCGGCGCGAACGGACTGTCGATGCTGCCGCAGCCGCCACCCCCGATGAGCATCACAGCGGCCAATCGTGATGCTCCGCGAGCGGGAACGGTCGTGATGGTCCGGAGCCGCGACCCACCGCTGACCGCGACCGATCCGTACTCGAAAGACACGCCGGGCAGCGTTTCGATCGGCAGTGCGGTCAAGACCACCGACCGTCGCACGTCTTCACCCGCTCGAAGCAGATCGAAGACGGCTGTGGTCCCTGGAGCGTGGCGCGTGACGGCCGCAATCACGTCGGCCGGCGTACGCACGGCGTTCCCGTCCACCGCGCGAATCACGTCGCCGGCCTTCATTCCGTCGACCGCGGCGGGAGAGTTGGGAGTCACGCTCGTGACCGCGGCCCCCTGTTCGTGCGGCGCCAGCGCGACGCCAAACCACGCACGTCGAGTGAGAGGGCGCGTACCGCTCTGCGCCGCCACGACAACCGGCAACAGGCTGGCAACCAACAACCGCAGGAGCAGCCTAGGCACGGAGCACGTCCATCGCGTCACTCCGCGTTGCACGCATGGCGGGCACGCATGCGGCGAGCCCGATCACGACGAGGAGGAGCGCGCCGGCAACGCTGAGCGCTACCGCGTCGCCCGGCCGCGCGCCGTACAACAGCGACTCGAGTGTCCGCGCCAACATCATCGTGAGGCCCAGGCCGATCGCCAGACCGACGGCGCCGGACACCACGGCTGCGCGGACGAATCCCAGCACGACATCGCGCCGGCTTGCGCCGAGCGCCATCCGCAGCGCGATCTCGCGCGACCGCTCGTTCACCGCTTGCGTCACGAGCCCGTAGACGCCGATCGCGGCCAGCAACAGGCTGATCGCGCAAAACCACAACAACAGGCTCATCCGAAACGTCGGCTGTCTTGTCGCAGCGCTCACCATGTCCGCGACGCGCTGCACCTCCGTCACGGCGGCGCGCGGGCCAGCCGCCATCGCCGCGGCGTTGATATCGGCGAACGTCAGCGCACGCTCGGCGCGAACGTGAATCCACACGGTGAAGCTCGTGGCCATCGGCGCAAGCCCACCGAACGCCTGCGTGGCCGGCCGGTACAGCATCGCGTCGGTGCGCCATGCGAGCGTGTTGAAAAAGGTCGTCCTGACGTTGCCGACGACGCCGATGACCTCGCGCCACGGTTCGTCGTCCAGTCGGACACGTCGACCCACCGCGCTGTGGGGGTCGCCAAACAGGTCTCGAGCGGCTTTCTCGTTGAGGACGATCACCGGCGCGCTCTTCGGCGCATCCCGGCCGTCGAACGTTCGGCCCGCGATCACCGGCACACGAAGGGCTTCGAAGAACCCGGCGGTCACGGCCTGCTCGCTGATCCGCGGGGCGACGAGATTGTCGGCCGCGGTCAGGTTGACCCTCACCGGTGGTCCGGCCTCCAGCGGCGGCGTCGTCGCAGCCGCGGCCGCCGTCACGCCCGGGAGTGCGAGCAGCTGCCGCTCCGCCTGATCGACGAAGACGTTGCGGGCCTCGGTCGAGGGAAACGGCTGTGTCGGCAGCACCACCGTCGCGACCGTCACGCCAGAGGGTTCGAAGCCCAACCGTTCGGTGCGCAACTGGACGAACGTCTTCGCCAGCAGCGCCGCACAGACGAGCAGCGTCATCGACACGGCCATCTGCGCGACGAGCATTGCCCGCTGAGATCGGAGGGCCGGCGTCGCGACGCGTCCGCGGTCGCCTCCGCGCAGGTGGTCCGCCGGCGCCACGGTGGACATTCGAATCGCCGGCACAAGACCAGCGACGATGGCCGTGACCGCCATCGCGACCGTCGTAATCGCCAGGGCCCGCAGATCGAGCTGCACGGCGTTGCCCGGGAGCGTCTCGAGGGGATTCCACGCGACGAAGAGGCGCGTGGCAACGACAGCAATGCCAACGCCCAGCACGCCGCCGCATGCGGATAGCAGAAGGCTTTCCGTCAGGAACTGGCGCATCAAGCGGCCGCGGCCCGCGCCGAGCGCCTGTCGCAGCGCGACTTCAGCGCGCCTCCCGAGGCCGCGGCCCAGCAAGAGGCCGCCTACGTTCGTCGACGCAATCAGCAGGAGGCACGCCGCCGCGGCGAGAACGGTGAGCAACGTGGCGCGAACGGTGCGCGTGTTGTCGGCCTGCAGTGAGCTCAGATTCACGACGAACGTCTCGCCGGAAGCCGTCGGCTGGTTGAAGTTGCGCGCGTACGCCGATTCAGACTGCCGCAGGATCGTCATGACTTCCGCTTTCGCCGCCGCGGACGCCACTCCGTCCTTCAGCCGCCCGACAATCGCGACCGGGCCGATGCCGCCGCGGTCGTAGCCGCGCTCGCCGGTCCGCAGGATCGTCCAGAACGCGGCGCCCTCGCGTTGATCGAGCAGCCGCACGTCGAAATCGGCGGGCATCACACCGACCACGATGTACGACGCGTCGCTCAAGGTCACACTTCGGCCGACGACGTCCGCACCGCCAAGGTCCCGCTGCCAGAAGCCGTAGCCGAGCACAACGGCCGGCGGCCCATTGGCGTCCGCCGTCCCAAGCACCCGTCCACGAATCGCCGGCACGCCGAACGTCGAGAAGAACTCCGGCGTCACGCGCATGCCCACGAGTGACTTCGCGCCGGACGACGTCCGCCATGTGGCCGGTTGAAACGCCGCCGCCGACACCGACGCAAACGTCCGCGACGACTCCTTGAACGCCACATACGCGCGGTACGGCATCCAGACGGCCGGCTCGTCGGGGCGGGACGAGGTGGCCGCGAATGCCACGGTGAGCCGATCCGCGTGGGGGAACCCGAGCGGCCGAAACAGCCAGGCATCGGTGATGCTGAAGACCGTGACGGCGGCGCCGATCGCGACGGCCAGCGTGCCCGCGACGATGGCCGTCAGCAGCGGGTTGCGCGCGGCCTGCCGCACGCTCTGCCGGAGATCGCGGCGAAGGTCGTCCAGGATCGAGACCTTCAATGCGTCGCGAACGGCCTCCCGAACCGCGAACGGCGTCCCGCCGAGGCTGTCGTGAGCTTCGCGCCGCGCCTGATCCCGGGTGAGGCCTCGTCGCACGCCGGCCTCCAATTCCTCCTCCACGTGAAAGCGCAGCTCGTCGTCGATGTCGCGCTCGAGCCGCGAGAGTCGCGCGACGTCCCGCAGCCGCGCCCATGCTGTGTGCCAGCGACCCATGAAACGACCTTCAGGACGGCTTGAGCACCATCGAAATGGCGGTGGAGAGCCGCTGCCAGTCTTTCTGCTCGCGTGCGAGGTGGCGGACGCCCGCACGCGTCAACGAGTAGTACTTCGCGCGCTTCCCACTCTCGGACAGGCGCCACTCGGATCGAAGGAGCCCCTGCTGCTCGAGCTTATGGAGCGCCGGATAGAGCGAGCCGCGGCTGACGTTGAGGACGTCGCCCGAACGCGCGCGCATGCGTTGGGCGACGGCGAGCCCGTGCAGCGGTTCGAGCGCGAGCGTGTGCAGGATGAGCGCGTCGAGCGTGCCTTGTACGAGATCGGCGGGGCGGCTCACGGTTGTTGTCTCGGTGACCGACACAATAACACAGCGCGGCGCCCATTCCACTAGGTTATCGACCGAAAGATCTTGATTGAACGCAACAGATCGGCTATTCGTATAGGGCCTGGACACATCGATCATCAAGGGGGCCGAGTGCCGCAACGCGAATCACCACTGCAGAGCGAGACGCCGCAGGGCACGCTGGACATGCTGGTCCTCCGGGTGCTCGTCATGGGGCCGGCGCACGGCCATACGATCGCCCACGCCATCGAACAGGGATCCGAAGACGTGCTGCAGATCGAGCACGGCTCGCTCTACCCCGCGCTTCACCGCCTCGAGGACCGCAAGTGGATCGCCTCGTTCTGGGGCACGTCGGAGAACAACCGCAAGGCGAAGTACTACCGGCTGACGCCCACGGGCCGGAAGCAGCTCGCCTCGCAGACCGCCCGCTGGGCGCAGGTCGTCCGCGCGATCGGGCGCATCCTGAATCCGGCGACGGACTGATCATGGGATGGATCCGATTCTTCCGTCGCGCGCAGTGGGATCGCGATCGGGCGGCCGAGCTCGAGTCGTATCTCCAAATCGAGGCCGACGACCACGTGGCGCGCGGCCTGTCGCCGGACGAGGCGCGCCGCGCCGCCTGCCTCAAGCTCGGGAACGCCGCGCGAGTTCGCGAGGACATCTACCACTTCAACACGATCGCCGCGCTCGACACGCTCGCGCGCAATCTCCGCTACGCCGTTCGAGGGATGCGGCGCAACCCGACGTTCACGGTCGCCGTCGTCCTGACCCTGGCGCTCGGTCTCGGAGCAAGCACCGCCATTTTCGCCGTCGTCAACGGCGTGCTGCTCAAGCCCCTGCCGTACCCGCAGGCCGGGCAGCTCGTCAGCCTCAAACACATCGCGCCCGGTCTCAACATCGACGACCTGCGGCTCTCGCCGACGCAATACTTCACGTACCGCGAGGAAGGCCGCGCCTTCCAGCAGATCGGCCTCTACGGCGACGGCGGAACGACGATCACCGGCATCGGCGAGCCGGAGCAGGCTCGCGCCCTCTTTGTCAGCGACGGCACCTTGCAGGCGCTCGGCATTCAGCCGGCGCTCGGGCGTCTGTTCACGGCCGCCGAGACCACTCCGACGGGCAACGCGGGCGGCGGCGCCATCATCCTCACATACGGGTACTGGCAACGCCGATTCGGCGGCGATCCCTCGGTGATTGGCAGACCGGTGCAGGTCGACTCGCCGGCGCAGGCGCTCTCCCAACGGACCGTCATCGTCGGCGTGATGCCCCGGAGCTTCAGGTTCCTGGACATGCGGCCGCAGGCCGAGGTGATTCTGCCGATCGTGCTCAATCGCGCCGGCCTCTCGATCGACGGATTCGGGTTTCGCGCCCTGGCGCGTCTGAAGCCTGGCACCACCGTCGCCGACGCCAACGCGGACATCGTTCGGATGCTTCCGATCTGGCAGCGCGCATGGCCCGCGGGCCGGACCGTGCACGTGGACGCCGGTTGGCGGATCGCCCCCGCGCTCGTGCCCCTGAAGGACGACGTCGTCGGAACAGCCGGTGAGACGCTGTGGATCCTGATGGCGATGATCGGCATCGTGCTGCTGATCGCCTGCGCCAACGTCGCCAACCTGATGCTGGTGCGATCCGACAGCCGCCGCCACGAACTGGCAGTACGCGCGGCGCTCGGCGCCGGACGAGGCCGGATCGCGCTCGAGCTCCTCACCGAAAGCGCCGTGCTTGCGCTGGCCGGCGGCGCCCTGGGCGTCGTGCTGGCCCAAACCGGCGTGAAACTGATCGTCGCGACCGCGCCCGCGTCGCTGCCCCGACTTGGCGAGATCGCGCTCGATCCGCTCGTCGTCGTCTTCGCCGTCGTCGTGTCGCTGGCGTCGAGCCTGCTGTTTGGCGCAGCGTCGACGCTCAAGTATGCGGGCGCGCGCGGGACGTCGGTCGGCATCGCGGCGCGCGGCGCCAGCGCCGGGCGCGACCGGCAGCGGACGCGCAATGCCCTCGTCGTCATTCAAGTCGCGCTGGCGGTCGTGCTGCTCGTGAGCTCAGGGCTCATGATCCGGACCTTCGGTGCGCTCCAGCGGGTCGATCCAGGGTTCACCGGCGTCGCGACACTGCAGACGGCGAGGCTGTGGTTCCCGGCGCAGCGCTTCAGGGACCCCGAGCAGGTCACGAGGCTGCAGCAGGAGATCGTCGAGAAACTGGCGGCGCTCCCCGCGGTCCGTGCCGCTGGGTTCGCGAGTGCGGTGCCGATGGAAACCGGGCGGGCCTCGACGACTCCGCTCGCGATCGACGGCCGGACGTACACGAGCGGCATGGGGCCGCTCCGGAATCAGCAGTTCGTCGCTCCCGGCTACTTCGGCGCACTCGGCACCCGCCTCATTGCCGGCCGCGACATCACGTGGGCCGACATCTACGGACACGCCAGCGTGTGCATCGTCACCGAGAATCTCGCGCGGGAAATCTGGGGGTCGGCCGCCGCGGCACTCGGCAAGCGCGTCCACGAACCGACCGGGAGCGCGGCGACGGCTGTCTGGCGCGAGATCGTCGGCGTCGTGCAGGACGTGCATGAGCTCGGCCTGTATCAGCCGGCGCCGACGATGGTCTATTGGCCGATCTTCATGGACACCTTTGGCGGGCGGGGGCCACAGTCGACACGCCCGATCAACGTCGTGGTCCGCAGCGACGCTGCCGGCAGTCAGCGGCTGCTGAGCGCGATGCGCGAGGCCGGCTGGTCGGTGAACAAGGAGCTGCCCGTCTTCCTGACCCGAACCATGAAAGAGCTCTATGACGACTCGATCGCCCGCACCTCCTTTGCGCTCGTCATGCTGGCCATCGCCAGCACCATGGCGCTCGGCCTCGGGATCATCGGGGTCTACGGGGTGCTCTCGTACGTCGTGTCGCAGCGCACGCGCGAAATCGGCATCAGGCTGGCTCTCGGCGCCGAACCGCGGCGGCTGCGGCGGATGTTCGTGCGACAAGGGCTCGGCCTGACGGCGGTAGGCGCCGCCGTCGGTCTGCTGACAGCGGTCGTCGTCACGCAGTGGATGTCGTCGCTGTTGTTTGGCGTCGAGCGGCTCGATCCGTCGACATATGGAGCGGTGCTGAGCGTGCTCGGCGTGGCCGCCGCGCTCGCGAGCTACATACCGGCACGCAGGGCGGCGGCGATTGATCCCGTCAAGACACTGACGGCGGAGTAGCACATGACGCGCACGACCTCGTTCGTGACCTTCGCGATCCTTTCCAGCACAGTGGGATCCGAAGCTTGGAATTCACGTGACTTGAAGTCGCGG
>JADMIO011398680.1_pt1 | contig 18682 bp, 9 predicted proteins | sample 8958161 | NCBI WGS metagenome assembly JADMIO01 (sample SAMN16585339, study PRJNA669376) | soil metagenome | isolation source: Crop rotation soil | place: USA: Cullars Rotation, Alabama | collected 2011 | reverse complement strand
CCGCGACTTCAAGTCACGTGAATTCCAAGCTTCGGATCCCACTGTGCTGGAAAGCTTTGCTGGAGCGTATTTATCGGCAATTGATCACTCCGGATCACAACGTTCAACAGCGGTATTCATTTCACGTTATCAGGTGATTTCCGCACATTGAAACCGGCCGTCAAAACACGTAGATCCACGACCGATCCGGGGCGCGACGTCCGCGCCGAGCTGGCGCGGCTCGGCGCGCCGCGCGTCGCGGTCGACCCCGCCGCCGTGCGGCCGATGAAACCGGAGACCGCCGACCGCCCGTTCAGCCGGCCGGGTTGGGTCTTCGAGCTCAAGTACGACGGTTTCCGCATGATCGCGGCCGGGGGAGTCGGGGAGGCACGGCTGTTCTACAAGAGCGGTCACGACGCCACGCGCATCTTCCCGGAGCTCGCGCAGGCCGTCGCCGGCCTGCCGTTCCGCGTCGTCCTCGACGGCGAGGCCGTGGTGCTCGACGAGCAGGGGCGCCCCAACTTCCAGCGGCTGCAGAAGCGGGGGCTGCGCGTCCGCCTGGTGGACGTCCAGCCCGCCGCCATGGCGAACCCCGCGACGCTCTTCGTCTTCGATCTCCTGGCCTGCGAGGACTTCGACCTCCGGCCGCTGCCGCTCACAACCCGCAAGGAGATCCTGCGCCGTGTGCTCCCTCCTGGCGGGGACTGGCTCCGCCTCTCCGAGGAGATCCCGGAACGGGGCGAAGACCTCTACGCCGCTGTCGCCGGCATGGGGTTGGAGGGAGTGGTCGCCAAGCGGTCCGATTCGCCGTACCGCGCCGGCTACTCGGCGGACTGGCTGAAGGTGCGGGTCGACCAGAGCTCCGACTTCGTCGTGATCGGCTTCGAAGGGGGGGCGGGAGGCGGGGGGGTGCGCCGGCTCCATCTTGCTGTGAAGGACGGCGACGGCCTGGCGTACGCCGGCACCGTGGGCTCCGGCTTCAGCCGCGAGGACGAGAAGCAGATCCGCGCGCGGCTCGATCCCCTGCGCCGCGACCGTCCGCCGCTGCCGGTCGAAGCCGGCCGCGGTACGGTCTGGGTGGAGCCCGAGCGGGTGGTCGAGGTGCGCTACAAGGAGTGGACCGCAGGGGGACACCTGCGCCATCCCGTCTTCCTGCGCCTGCGCGACGACAAGACGGCCGGCGAGTGCTTCCGCCCGGGAGAGGAGAGGGAAGAGGAGGAGGAAGAGACGGCCCCCCCTGCGATCACACCAGAAGGTGGGGGCGGAGGCCAGGGAGTCAAGTTCACCAACCTCAGCAAGGTTTTCTGGCCCGAGGAGGGGTACACCAAGGGGGACCTCGTCGACTACTACCGCGCGGTCGCTCCCTGGATGCTCCCTCTCCTGCGCGATCGCCCGCTGGTGCTCGACCGCTATCCGGATGGCATCACCGGCAAATCGTTCTATCAGAAGAACGCGCCGGGGAAGGCGCCCGCCCAGCTGCGCACGCTCAAGCTGCGGAGCGAGGGCGCGGACCGGGAGATCGATTACATTCTCTGCGACGATGTCGACGGGCTGCTCTATCTGGTCAATCTGGGTGCCATCCCGTTCCACGTCTGGTCGAGCCGGGTGGAAGCGATCGATCGTCCGGACTGGTGCATCCTGGACCTCGATCCCAAGACGGCGCCGTTCACCGACGTGGTCCGCATCGCCCTCGCCATCCGCGAGCTGTGCGAGGAGATCGGGATTCCGCCGTTCATCAAGACGAGCGGCGGCAGCGGCCTGCACGTCCTGCTGCCGATGGGTGGCCTGCTCGCGCACGAGCCGGTGAGGCAGCTCGCCGAGCTTCTCGCCGGGGTGATCGTCCACCGCCTGCCCGACATCGCGACCACGGCCCGCGCGATCCCGGCCCGCCGCGGCCGGGTCTACGTGGACGCCCTGCAGAACGGCCGCGGCAAGCTCCTGGCCGCCCCCTACTGCGTCCGTCCCCGGCCGGGAGCCACCGTCTCGACTCCCCTCGATTGGCGCGAGGTCAACGGCAAGCTGGACCTCCGCGACTTCAACCTGAAGACGGTGCCCGAGCGGCTCCGGAAACGGAAGAGCGATCCCCTCCTGCCGGTGCTGGAGGAGCAGCCCGACCTCGAGCGGGTGCTGGCGCGGCTGTCCGAGAAGCTGTAGTGTCGTCGTCGAATTTTCTGAAGAGAGGGGGAGGCCATGAAACGAGCCGCCGCCGTGCTGCCGCTGTTTCTGCTGGCTCTGCTGATCGCGGGGACCGCGGTCGTGCAGGGACAGCCCCATCTCCGGATCACCTTCGCAGGCACGAGGGTCCTGGCGAGCGGTCTCACCCCGGGCAAGCCGGTGGTCTGGTTCGGGGTGGAGCACCGGGTCGACGCCGAATACTCGGGCGACATGACCCAGCGCTATGACGTCGGCACGGCCGCCGCGGACGGCACGGCCCGCCTTGAGCTGGCGCAAGTCCCGGCGCCGCGCTCCTTCTGGGTGGCGGTCGACCTCGACAGCGGCGCCCTCGCCGTGGCGGCGCCGGACGGCTACCGGCTGGCGAAGCCCCGGAACCCCGCCCGCCTGGGAGCAGGGCAGGGCGCGGAGCCGGACGAGATCCTCGACGATCGTCCCTATCTGATGGGGCTGACGGTCCGCCCCGGCCTGGGAGCCTGGTCTTTCGCGGGCGGCGACGGCGGTCCCCGCGACGAGGACGGCGAGAGCAACGGCCACCTCCGCTTCGCTCTCGACCGCCTGGACCCCCTCCCCGGCAGCCCGGCAGCGCCGGCCAAGCTCGCCGGCAACGACCTCTGGATCCTCGTCGATCCGCTGGCGATGGAGATCTCTGTGTACAGGGGCGGCGTGGCGCAGTGAGCCGGGGCTTTCTCCCTCTTCTCGCAATCCTCCTGGCCGCCCCCGGGTGTGCCATCCGCGGGACTGAGCCTTCGATCCACGCATAAAAATGCCCGCGGCGCCACCGCGCCGCGGGCTAGGGAGAAAACGGCAGGTTCGTTACGGCGTGCAGGCTGTCACGGTCACGTCGTCGAGGAACCAGCCGGTGCTGGTGACGGTGCAGTCGGTGATCGCGGTGAAGCCGATGCGGACCGACTGTCCGGCGCAGCCGCCGGTGCCGCCGGTGGCCGCGTTGCAGGCGGCGTCGAGGTCGATCGTCGTGTTGACGAACGACGAGGCGCTGCCGGTGAACACCGAGACCCCGCCGGCGCCGGTCGGCGGGCAGGAGGTGCTGGTGGTGCCGTTGTAGGTGGTGCCGGAGAGGATCGCCGTCGCGGGCACGAAGAAGTAGTTGGTGCCGTTGACGGAGACCGTCACCGTGCCGCCGTCGAAGCCGCTCTCGAAGCCCCGGCGGTGCCAGAAGGACAGCCGCGCCGTGTTCGAGCCGGCGGGGACGGCGATGCCGGTCGCGCCGTTCGGCTGGGCGAAGATGAAGCGGCTGTTGCCGTAGGCGGCCGTGCAGGTCGAGCCGCCGAAGCGGAAGATCTTCGTGCCGAGGTGGGCGGTGCAGGTCTGGATGCCGCGCCAATCGACCGTGCTGCCGCCGGAGACGAACGTACCCGAGGTCCAGTCGGAGAGGCCGGTGCCGGTCTCGAAGGTGTTGGTGTAGAGCGTCTTGGTGGTGCAGCCGGTGCAGGCCGAGGTGGTCGCTGAGGCTTGGGCCGAGTTGCCCGAGTCACAGGTGCCGTTGGAGGCGGTGACGACGTAGAAGTAGGTCGTGTTGCAGGTCAGGCCGGAATCGGTGAAGGAGGTCGTCGTCGAGGTGCCGACCTGCGTGTAGGGCCCACCGCTGGTGGTGGAGCGGAAGATCTTGTACGACGTGGCGCCGGCCGAAGCGGTCCAGGAGACCGTGGTGCCGGTCTGCGTCGTCCCCGAGGTGGTGACGCCGGTCGGCGGCGCAGGAGGCGTGCAACCGGTGCTGCCCTCCTGCACGGCGGCGGTCCAGATCTCCTCCCTGGCGCCGCTGCGGCGGTCGGTCCAGGAGGGGAAGAAGGTGCCGGCGTAGCCGGAGAGGCTGTTGTAGTCGCCGTACTGGTTGCCCGAATCGGCGCCGGAGACGGTCTCGTCGGTCTGCGCCGTGGTCACCTTGAGCGGCGTGCTCCAGGAAGCACCGTCGTCGAAGGAGGCCTGGTAATAGACGTTGGTCTTTTTGCGGGTGGAGTCGGCCACCGTGTCGTAGTACATCACCGCGATCTGACCATTGGTCTCGTCGACCACCAGCCAGGGGTTGTACTGGTCGTTGAGCGACGATTGGTTGTTGATCATCGTCGCCGCGCCCCAGGTGGCGCCGCCGTCGGAGGAGCGGCCGAACCAGATGCGGCTCTTGCAGGTGGAGGCGGCGTTCGAGCCCGGCTCATTGCTGGCGGTGGTGCAGCCCGAGGCGCCGGTGAGATCGCTCCATACGGCATAGACCATGTTCTTGGTGGAGGTCTTGTAGGCGCCGCCGCTGGTGTAGATGAGCTGGCGGCGGCTGTTGAACGACGGCACGCCGATGTCGAAGGAGTCGAAGGTGGTGGCGATGCGGACCGGCGCGCCGAAGCTGACGCCGCCGTTGGTCGACTTGGCGACGTTGACTCGGCGGCTGCCGGTGTCCGGCCAGAAGACGAAGACGTCACCGGCGCTGTTGGTCTTGACGTCGCAGCCGATCGCCGTACCGGTGGTCTCCGAGCCGCTGATCTGGATCGCCGTCTGCCAGGAGCCGGCCGGGCCGGTGCGGCGGTTGAAGAACTGCGGGGCGCCGTTGTGCCAGCAGGCGTAGAGGTTGTCCTTGAAGGCCGAGGTGGCGCTGTGGTCGACCCAGATCATCTGCTTGTCGGTATTGCTCTGGGTGCCCGAGAAGGTGTTGTCGAACGTCCAGGTGGCGCCGCCGTTGGTCGACTTGTAGGCGCGCATCTTGAGCACGGTGCCGGCCGAGTTGATGCCGATGGTGGTGGACCAGGCCGTGCCGTCCGAGGTCCAGTCGACGGTCGGGTCGGAATGGAAGGAGTCGCCGGTCTGGAGCGGCAGGCTGGTCTGCCCCCAGGTGGCGCCGCCATCGGAGGAGAAGTACTGGGCCTGCTGGCCGCTGCCGCCGATGTTGTTCGACGCGCCGATGATCTTCTGGGTGTTCCAGTAGTTGACCCGGATGTCCGACTCGCTGCGCGGCACGGTCTGCGCACCCGAGACGCGGAGGTTGGTGCCGGCGGTGGTCTTCACTGGGCGCGGCGCGATGTCCGGCTCGGGGCGGCCCGGCCGCAGGTCGGGATGATGCTCCATCCACTCCGCGACCTCCTTGAGCACCAGCGGATAGCCGCCGGTGGGATCGGCCGCCGAATAATTCCCTTCCGGATGCGCCTTGCGCCAGTGGACGCGCAGCCAGAGCGGGATGCGGATGTTGTCGTAGGCCTCGTCCGGGCGCAGCAGGGAGAAGTCCTGGTTCTCCCGGATCAGCTTTTCGAGCGCGCTGCCGGCCGGCGCGTGGGCCTCGGCGACCTGCGCCTTGAGGGTCGGCCAGCCGCGGTCGGGGGTGACGGCGAAGCCGGTCGCCGTCACGATCAGGACCATGGCGGCAAGATATAAGCATACAGTCACAACAGTGAAGGAAAACCTACGCATCAGCAATTCTCCTTTCAAAATCCGCAGAAAAATAAGAAAACTCCTCTCGGGGAGGAGACAGGGCGAATGCTTGCTATAGAAAGAAGTGCTCAAGGGGGAGGGAAGCGAGCCGCCCGCAACAGCACGGGCGGCACCCGCGCGGACGCCGCCCGTGTTTTTTCGGTGAAGCCTTTTACGGTTCGGTCACCGGCACGGTCCAGATCTCTTCCTTGCCGCTGTTGCGGCGGTCGGTCCAGGAGGGGAAGATCTTGCCGGCGAAGATCGACAGGCTGTTGTAGTCGCCGTACTGGTTGCCGGAGTCGGAGCCGGCGACCGTCTCGTTGGTGGCCGCGGTGGTGAGCTTGACGGCGGCGCTCCAGGTGGCGCCGTTGTCGGCCGAGGTCTGGTACCAGACGTTGGTCGTCTTGCGGGTGGAGTCGCCGACGGTGTCGTAATAGATGACCGCGATGCGGCCGGTCGAATCGTCGACGCCCAGCCACTGGTTGAACTGATCGTTGAGCGAGGCCTGGTTGTTGATCATCACCGGCGCTCCCCAGGTGGTGCCGCCGTTGGTGGAGCGGGCGACCCAGATGCGGGTCTTGCAGGTGGAGGCGGCGTTGGTGCCCGGCTCGTTGGCGGGAGCGGTGCAGCCGGAGGCGCCGGTGAGGTCGGTCCACGAGGCATAGACGTTGTTCACCGTGGCCGTGCGGTAGGCGCCGCCGGAGACGTAGATCAGGGCGCGGCGGCTGGCCATCGACGGGATGCCGATGTCATAGCTGTCCTTGGAGGTGGCGATCACCACCGGGGTGCCCCAGCTCGAGCCGCCGTTGGTGGTCTTCGCCATTACGATGCGGCTGTTGCCGGTGGTCGGCCAGAAGACGAAGGCGTCGCCGTTGGCGTTGCTCGCCAGCGAGCAGCCGATGGCGGTGCCGGTGCTCTCGGTCTTGCTGACCTGGATCGGCGTGCCCCAGCCGGTGCTGGTGCGGACGTTGGCGTAGGCCGGGAGGCCGTTGTGCCAGCAGGCGTAGATGCGGTCCTTGAAGGGCGACGTGGCGCTGTGGTCGATCCAGATCAGCTCCTTGTCGGTGTTCTTCTGGGTGCCCGAGAAGGTGTTGTCGAAGGTCCAGGTGGCGCCGCCGTCGGTCGACTTGTAGGCGCGCAGCTTCAGGGTGTTGCCGCGGATGCCGATGGTCGCCGACCAGGCAGTGCCGTCCGACGTCCAGTCGACGGTCGGATCGGAGTGGAAGGAGTCGGTGCTGACCAGCGGCAGGAAGCTCTGTCCCCAGGTGGCGCCGCCGTTGCTGGAGAAGTACTGGGCCTGCTGGCCGGTGCCGCCGATGTTGTTGGAGGCGGCGATGACCTTGAGCGGGTTCAGGTAGTTGATGCGGATGTCCGACTCACTGCGGGGGACGGTCTGCGCGCCGGAGACCCGGACGTTGCCGCCGACGGTCGTCTTCTCGCCGACCACTTTGGTCTCGAAGGCCGCGTCGTCGTCGAGGTCGGGGGCCCGCCACTCATCGGCCATGGAGGGCACCAGGTCCTGGTGGAGCTCCATCCACTCGGCGATCTCCTTGAGCACGTGCGGGTAGCCGCCGGTGGGGTCAGCCGCGGAGTAGCTGACCTCCGGGTGGGCCTTGCGCCAGTAGACGCGCAGCCAGAGCGGCACCGGGATCTTGTCGCTCGCCTCCTCGGCGCGCAGCATCCCGAAGTCCTGGTTGGTCTGGATCAGCTTTTCCAGAGCGGTTCCGGGCTCGACCCGGCTCGCCTTGAGCTGGTGGTCGAGGGAGGGCCAGGAACGCTGCGGGGTGGCGGCGAGAGCGGCGCCGGCGGCGAGGAACAGGGACAGAGACACTACTGCCAGGGACAACCTACGCATCAGCAATTCTCCTTTTCAAAATCCGCAGAAAAACAGAAAAACTCCTCTCGCGAGGAGACCAGGCGAACCGCCTTTGAATAAGAGAGTGCGCGGGCGGGACGGAAACGAGCCGCGGGAGATCCGAAAGAAAAACGCCCCTCCCCCGCAGGGAGAGGGGCGCCGTCCATCAGGACGCGTCAGGCGTGACGACCTAGAAGCAGGAGGTCACGGTGACGTCGTCGAGGAACCAGCCGGTGCTGGTCACGGTGCAGTCGGAGATCCCCGTGAAGCCGATGCGGACCGACCGGCCAGCGCAGCCCGTGTTGGTCCCGGTCACCACGTTGCAAGCGGCGTCGAGGTCGACCGTGGTGCTGGTCATGGTGCTGGAAGCGCCGGTGAAGGCCGACGCTCCGCCAGCACCCGACGGCGGACAGGAGTTGCTGATCGTGCCGTTGTAGGTGGTCCCGGAGATGATCGCCGAGGCCGGCACGAACTCATAGTTGGTGCCGTCGACGGAGACGGTCAGCGTGCCGCCGTCGAAGCCGCTCTCGAAGCTCCGGCGGTGCCAGAACGTGAGGCGGTTGGTGGTGGAGCCGGCGGGGAAGGAGATGCCGCCCGCGCCATTCGGCTGCGCGAAGGCGAAGCGGTTGTTGCCGTACGCCGCCGTGCAGGTCGAGCCACCGAAGCGGAAGATGTTCGCGCCGCTGTGGGTGGGCGAGCAGGCCTGCACGCCGCGCCAGTCAACCGCGCTGCCGCCGGAGTTGAACACGCCGGTGCTCCAGCCGGAGAGGCCGGTGGTGGTGTCGAACGTGTTGCTGTACTGCGTGTGGGTGGTGCAGCCGGTGCAGGCCGAGGTGGTCCCCGAGCCTTGAGCCGAGTTGCCCGAGTCGCACGTGCCGTTGGAGGCCGTGACCACGTAGAAGTAGGTCGTGTTGCAGGTCAGGCCGGAATCGACGAACGAGGTGCTGGAGGTGGTGCCGACCTGGGTGTACGGGCCGCCGCTCGTGGTGGAGCGGAAGACCTTGTACGAGGTGGCGCCCGAGGAGGCGCTCCAGGAGACCGTCAGGCCGGTCTGCGTGGCGCCCGAGGTGGCGACGCCCGTCGGAGCCGCCGGCGGCGTGCAGGTGCAGGTCGACGTGGTTGTCGAAGCCTGGGCCGAGTTGCCCGAATCGCACGAGCCGTTCGAGGCGGTGACCACGTAGAAGTAGGTCGTGCCGCAGGTCAGACCGGAATCGGCGAACGAGGTGCTGGAGGTGGTGCCGACCTGGGTGTACGGACCGCCGCTGGTGGTGGCGCGGAAGATCTTGTACGAGGTGGCGCCCGAGGACGCGGTCCAGGAGACCGTCGCCGTGGACTGGCCGGTGGCCGTGGCGGTGACGCCGGTCGGCGCCGCCGGCGGCGTGCAGGTGCCGGCCGTCGGGGTGACCGAGACGCAGGTCGAGGGGAGCGAGGCGCAGGCCTCGTTGCCGCTCGGGAAGGCGGTCACCTGGTAGAAGTAGGTGAGGCCGTTGGCCACGTTGGGGTCGGAGAAGGTGGTGCCGGTCTGGCCGGTGACGAGCTTGGTGAAGCCGGCGTTGCAGCCGGTCTCGTTGCGGAACACGTCATAGGTCGCCGAGCCCGACGCCGTCCAGGAGAGCGAGGCCGAGTTGTTGCCGGGGGTGGCGGAGAGCGACGCCGGCGAGGCCGGCGGGGTGCAGCCGGCAAACGTCGTGGAGGCGCCGGTGTCGGTGGTGCAGGCGATGCCGTGCCGGTTGAAGGCGGCGAACAGGGCGCCACCGTGCGGCGTGCCGTTGTTCAGGTTGCCGTCATCGTCGTCCACGGCGCGGAACACCTTCCACAGCGAGCCCGCGCTGCAGCCGTTCGACGTGAAGGTCGTGCCGGTGGTGCAGGAGAAGGACTTGGTGGCGGTGTTGCGGGAGAGGTACCAGAGGCGGTCGAGATACGTCCACGCCACGCCGGTGCCGGGGCCCGGCAGGTCGCGGGCGGCGAGGTCCCACATCGTCTCGGTGGGCACGTACGACTCGCAGTGCACTTCCTTGCCGCACGGGCCGGCGCCACCGGACGCGCCGGGGCAGCGGGGGCGGATGAAGTTGTCGGCGGTCGCCGGAGTGTTCGAGGCGTGCTTGGCGAAGTCGGCGTCGCGCACACCCGTGCAGGAGGTGCAGGCGTCGCCGTAGCCCGAGCAGTTGCCCGACAGGAAGCCGGCGCCCAAGCAGGAGGCGTGGAGAGCGATGAGGGCCGTGGTGTCGCCGTAGGACTCGCCGGTGGCGCCATCGGTGGCGGTGCCGGTGCCGTCGTTCTGGTCGATGCCGTGGCCGAACTCGTGCAGCGACACGCCGGAGATCTCACCGGTGTTGTTGCAGCCGCCGCCCGACTTGAAGAAGTTCAGCGTCGAGCCGTTCCAGTAGGCGTTGCAGGTCTGGTTCAGGTTGACGTTGACCCTGAGCTGCGTGTTGATCCAAGTGTTGCTGGGCAGCCAGCCGCGGACCACTTCCTTGATGCGGTTGACCTGGTAGTACTGCTCACGGGACGAGTGCGTGTTGCCCGCGCCGCCGTGGCCCGGCGTGGTGCAGTCGGTGCCGCTCGAGGTGCCGTAGGCGATGTTGCCCGAGCCGTCGGACGCCTGCGAGATCGTGCCGCAGGTGTCGACGATCCTGACGTACGTGCCGGAGAGGCTCGTGGTGACTGCGCTGGTGAAGTTGTAGATACCGGCCGAGTTGGTGGTGGTGGTTCCGGCGGTGAGGTACGGCACCGGCCGCACGATCTCGGAGCCGGTGGTCGGCGAGTTCTGATAGATGCCGCCGGTCGCCGCCGCGGACACGTAGTCGTTGACGTCGGTCAGCTCGAGCACCTCACCGGTGGAGGCGTCGACGCGCGCCCGCCAGGTGCCCATCACGCCGTCGCGATGGAAGACGAACTGCCACACCTTGGCGATGCCGCGCCCCTTGCCGAACTCGAACCCGTCGGCGAAGCCCTTGCTGGACACCGAGGCCGGCAGCAGGTGGAGGCTGCCGCCGTCGACGAACGAGTCGCCCACCTGGAAGCCGCCGATGAACTTGGAGACGGCGTCCAGGGCCTGCTTCTGGAGGATCCGGGTCGGCGGCACGGTGGCGCCCGGCGACGGGACGTTCTCCGTGCCGTACTGGATCAGGTTGCCGTTGTTGACGCGGAAGACGACGCGCGCGCCCTCGATCGGCAGACCCTCGCGGACGACGTTGTAGTCCACGAACCAGAGATGACCGGAAGGCTGTCCGGACCGGCCGCGGTCGAGCACGAGCTGGGTCGCATCAACGCCCAGGAAGGACTGCACGCGCGGCATGAAGTTGCGCGCGATGGAGTCCATGACCTCCAGATCGACGGCGGACTTCGCCTTGAGGACGCCGGCGAGGTCGGCCAGGGTCAGCTTGTTGCCGTTGCCCGGGACCCAGCCGACGTTGCCACCTTCAGCGAAGGTGATCAGGCCGGTGCGGCGGTCGACCGTGGCGTTCCATGCCGCGTTGGGGCCGACGCCGATTCGGTAGGCCTCCCAACTGTTCTGCAGCCCTTGGTCGACGAAGGCCCGGACGTTGTCGAGCGGCTCGATCTGATCAGGAGCCTGCAACTTCTCATGTACGAAAGCCAGCGAAGACAGCACATCATTGCTCTGCTTCGCCACCTGCCCCATCGCCGGGAGGGCGACGAGGGCACACAAAACGAGAACCAACGTCAGACGTACCGAAAGCGAGACACAAGATTTGGCCATCATGAATGTCCCCCCTCCTAGGGGACGGGGTGGAAAAAGGAGGCACCACACCTCCAGATTCACGGATTCTCAGGACGGAGGACCCTCCTCCGTCCGAAATCGATCTCAGGCCATACTTCCGCGACTGCTATACTCGCCCCGACCCATGAGGACGGGAGAGTGTTCGACGTTTTTCATCCGCAGGATGGTGACAGGGGATGCCTACCAAGACTGAAGGTGCAGGTCAGCGACAAAAGCGATCCACTTTCTGGCAGAAAGGTGGGATGGCCCTCGGTTTCGCCCTCCTCGTGACGGTCATGGTTGCAGGTGCATCCGCGCCGGCGCCGGCCCGGCGCCCCCCCAACCTGGTCCTGATCACCCTGGACACCACCCGGGCGGACCATCTTGGGGCCTGGGGGTATGCGCAGGCCCACACCCCCAACCTCGACGCCCTGGCTGCCCGCGGCACCCGCTTCGTCCGCTGCGACACCGCCGCTCCGATCACCCTGCCCAGCCACGCCACGATCCTCACCGGCCTCTTCCCTCCCCGGCACGGCGTGCGCGACAACGGCACCTTCGTCCTCGCGCCCAAGGTCGAGACCCTGGCTGAGCGTCTGGCCGCCCGCGGCTACGACACGGCGGCGGTGGTCTCGGCGGTCGTCCTCGCCCGCCATCAGGGGCTGGACCAAGGCTTCCGCATCTACGACGACGACCTCGGTACAGGCTACACGCAGGGGAGTGTGGTGTCGGAACGGACGGCGGACGCTACCACAGCCGCTGCATTGAGAGCAATGGGGGGGCTGCGCCCGCCCTTTTTCCTCTGGGTGCACTACTACGATCCCCATGAGGAATACCGGCCGCCCACCCGCTTCGCCGACGCCGCCAAGGGGCCCAACCGCCTCTACGACGGCGAGATCGCCTTCATGGACGAGCAGATCGGTGAGCTCCTGAAGAAGCTCCCTGCCGGCACCGACGTGCTGGCGGTGGGGGACCACGGCGAGATGCTGGGCGAGCACGGCGAGGCCACCCACGGCCTGCTGCTCAACCGCACGGCCCGGCGGGTGCCGCTCCTCCTCGCCGGGCCGGATGTCCCGACCGGCAAGGTGAACGATTGCCTGGTGCGCACGGTCGACGTGACGCCGACCCTCCTGGCGCTGGCAGGGCAGAAGGCCGGGAGCCTCGACGGCCAGGGCCTGCTGCCGCTCCCCGCGGGAGGGGACTGCTCGCGCCAGAGCTACACCGAGACCTTCCTGCCGTTCTTCGCCTACAAGTGGTATCCGCTGCGCGCCCTGGGCAACGATCGCTTCCTCTATCTGAAGGCGCCGAAGAGCAGCCTCTACGACGTCAAGGCGGACCCCGGCGAGAGCCGTGACCTGGCTCCCACCCAGGGGAAGTCGGTGCAGGGCTGGGAAGGGAAGCTGGTGGCGCTCCTGCGCGCCCTGGGCGAGACGCTCAACACTCCGGTCCGCCCCGAGAACGTCCTCACCGCCGAGCAGCGCCGCCAACTGGCCAGCCTCGGCTATCTCGGCGGGGCCTCCGAGGGTCCGGTCACGGGAAACCTGCCCGATCCGCGCACCATGACCGGCATCGCCCGCGACCTCCACGAAGCCACCCGCACGGTGCAGGAGGGGCATTGCGACCAGGCGCTGCCGCGGCTCCAGGCGATCGTCAAACAGGATCCCCACAACTTCCCGGCCCTGAGCCTGGCCGGCTTCTGCCTGCGGCAGGCCGGCCGCACCGAGTCGGCCCTCAACCTCTTCCAGCGGGCGCAGAAGGAGAACGACCTCAACGCCGTGCCGATCACCGACGCCGCCGGCTGCCTGCTCGACCTCGGGCGCAAGGCCGAGGCCGAGCGGGAGTTCCGCCGTGCCCTGGCTCTCGATCCGGCGCAGGCGGTGGCGGCGAGCAGCCTGGCCCGCATGCTGCGCCAGCGGGGGGACCGCAAAGGGGCTCTGGAGGTGCTCGAAGCCACCCTGCGCGCCGGCGCCCACGAGCCCGAGCTCTATCTCGAGCGGGGGGTGGCCCGCGCCGAGGCCGGCAGCCTGGAGAGCGCCCTCACCGACTTCCGCGAGGCGGCGCGGCGCGCTCCGGCCAACCCTGTGCCGCTGGAGAACGCCGCCCGCACCGCCTACGACCTGAAGCGGTTCCGCGACTCCGCCCTGCTCTACGAGCAGCTGCTGCGCATCGCGCCCAACCGGGGGGATCTGTGGAAGACCGAAGGGGCCATCTACCTCTACGAGCTGGAAGACCGGGACGCGGCCCTGCGCTGCTTCCGCCGCGCCCTCCTCCTGGAGACCGATGCTGGGGAGAAGGCCAAGCTGGAAGGGCTGGTGAGGGAGCTGGGAGGATGAAGGAAGAATTTTGGATTTTGGATTTTCGATTTTGGATTGAGTAAACTCCGAAATCGAAATCCAGAGTCGTGTCCGGGGGGTTCGTTTTGGTCAAGGACTTTCTGCGGAGGATCTCGCTGTTCGCCGATCTCGACGATGCCCAGCTCGACCGTCTCGCGGGCGTCGTCAAGGAGGAGCGGCATCCCGCCTACAAGCTGATCTTCCGCGAGGGGGATGGAGTCGACGCCTTCTACCTCGTCCTCTCCGGGGTGGTCACCGTCTTCCGCGACGTGCAGGGCAAACCGCAGCAGGTGCTCGCCCGGCTGGAGGAGGGGGGGTTCTTCGGCGAGATGGGGCTGCTCAACGACAAGGCCCGGCGCTACGCCTCGGCGCGCACGGCGGCCCCCACCACCCTGCTGCGCATCGAGAAGGCCGATCTGATCCAGATCCTCGCCGGCAATCCCGGGCTCGAGCTCAAGTTCCGCGCCGAGGTGATCCGCCGCCACGGCATGAACGTCTCCGCCCTGCTGGGACTCGCCGGCCAGCGCGACGTGCGCATCCGGCTCGGCGTCGACGCCGTGCTGGAGATGGAGGACGGCGCCCGGCTCTCGGTGATCCTGGAGAACCTCTCGCTGGGCGGTGTGGGGCTCTCGGGAGTCCCCGACACCTGGCGCACCGGCCGCAACGTGCTCTTCCGCCTGGGGCTCGCCGGGGAACCGGACATCCTGGAGGTCCGCGGCACGGTCACCTGGCGCGAGGGGGACACCATCGGCATCGCCTTCGGCCCCGAGGCCGCCGGCAACGCCGTGATGATCCAGCGGGCGCTGCGGCGATTTTTGGATGCACGGCGGTAGGGGGAGCCCCCTCTCCCCGAATTCCAGAGCACCCGTCAGGCTGACGGTATACCCGCCTCGGCTCGCTCTACCGGTGCTGTCTCTCTCAGATAGGTTTCCCGGTCGAGACCATAGCACAGCATCTCTCGCCCGCAGTGAAGGATGCGGCCTTGCAGCTTCTCGCCGATACGCTCAGCCACACGGATGGAGGCCTGATTCTCCGGATGGATGAGGCTGATGACGCGGTCCTTCTCGAGGACGGTGAAGGCATGGGCCAGAGCCGCCCGGGCTCCCTCGGTGGCGTAGCCGTTGCCCCACCAGCGCCGCGCCAGAATCCAGGCGAGCTCGAATCCGGGCCAGCCCTCCGGCACGGCAAAGCCGATCAGACCCATGAAGGCGCCGGTCTCCTTGTGCTCCACCGCCCACATGCCGACACCCCTGAATTCCCAGTGTCCCCTGGCAAAAGCCATGTGCCGCCAGGACCGGACCCGCTCCCACGGTTCCGGCCCCGTTCCCAGGTACCGCAAAACCTCCGGGTCCGCATAGAGCTCGGCGTAGTCCTCGAAGTCATCGTTGCACAACGGTCGCAGTCGCAGGCGTTGAGTTTCCAGAGTGGGGATTTTCACCATACGGGAAGCATAGAGAGGCCGGAGCGGATCGCGAACGGCGCGATCCGAGCGGGGACGGTCTGTCCCGTGAAGAGGACAAGAATCTGCTGTCGCGCAGGGTGGGACATCGTGGCCCGCCCGGGATTGAAATCCCCGGGCTACCTACGGCCGCCCCTGCCGGGGCTTCCAAGGGAGTCCCGGATGGGACGGCCGCCGGTAGCCCGAGGATTTCAATCCCGGGCGGGAGAGGCCGCTGTTCTCTCCTAGAAAAACCCATCACTCCTAGATTGACGGACCTCCAGGAGAGGACGGCAGTGCGCCCGACGCGGGTTGGCCAAAGGGGTCAATTCCGCTGCCTGCCTTTCCGAACGGATCGCTCGAGCTGCCTTCCTTCCCAAATGGATCGCTCGAGCCGCCTGCCTTCCCAAACGGGTCAATTCCGCTGCCTTCCTTCCCCCAGATCCGGCTCAGGAAAGCCCATGCCTCAGTCAGCGCTCCAGTGATACTGGGACCGGACTGCCCTGCTCCTTGCGACCGGTGCCCGGACGTCGCGGCGGCGAGCGGTCCTGCAACGAGGAGGAGCATGAGGAGGAGGGAGGGTCGGCGGAGGCGGCGCGGAAGGGTCATGTCGTTCTCCTGTCCAGGCGGCTGCGCCGGTCGCCACCATGGCTGCCGGGATTCCGCCTCTTTTTGGAAGTGTCCCAAAGGGACCGACACTTGGTCCCCCGAACGGTACAGAGTGCGGATTCAAGGGGCAAGCGCCGGAGGAAGGACACAGAGAGGCGCGCCCTTTTCTCTTCCAGGCACCACCTCGAGGAAAGCAAAGTTCGTCTTTCACGGTATGCTACCGGCAACTGGGCACCACGATGCGCCGAACACGAGGTGGGGACATGGCACGAGTGAAGAAGAGCCGGGAGAGCCGAGAGTCCACTCCGCTGGGCAGGGTGCTCGCCGTCCTGCGGGCCGCGCTCGACCTGACCCAATCGGACCTTGCCCGTCTCTCGGGAGTGAAACGCTCGTCGATTTCCGAGTACGAGCGAGGGAAGAGCACACCGGACGCCCTGACCCTGGAGCGCCTTCTCACCGCCATGCGTTTCCGGTGGACCGCGCTGGACTTCGGAGGCTGGTTCGTCGATCGGCTCCTGATCGACTGCCGGGCTCCCGAAGGGGAGGACGTCCGAGGCGGTACCGCCCCTCTGCTCGCCACCGCCTCCGCTCTGGCGACGCGCCTCAGTGCCGACATGGTGGCGGCCAGTCAGACCGCGGCACGGATGAGCAAGCTGGTCCTCACGCTCCAGGAGGAAAAGCGGAAGGAGGAAGAGACCGGCCATCCGGGGCCCGCGAGGGATCGCAAAGCCGAGCGACGAGCGGCTCAGGCGCTGTGGGCCCGGATCAAGCCGCTCCCCCGGAAGGAACAGCTGGAAGCACTCCGAGGCGCTCCCCCCGATGCGCAGTGGGCCGTCTGCGATCTGCTGTGTATCGAGAGCCAGCGTCTCTGCGGCGAGGACCCCGTGAAAGCGGCCTCCTTGTGCGAGTTCGCTCTTGCCGCCGCCGATCTTGCCGAGGAGGACGAGGGCGTACGCGCCAAACTGAGAGGTCTTGCCTGGGCTCATTTCGGGAACGCCCTGCGGGCCAAGGACGATTTGGAGGGAGCGGAGCGCGCCTTCACCTCGGCCGACGCATTTTGGAAAGTAGGGGAAAACGCGGCTGATGGACTCCTCGAAGAGGGGCTCATCTTCGCTCTCAAGGCTTCCCTGCGACGAGCGCAACGGCGCTTTGACGAGGCGAAGGATCTCCTCGAACGCGCGGCGCTGCTCGCCAGTAGCTCGACGTTCCGCGTCCAGGTGATAGTGGGCAAGGCCAAGCTCCTGGAAGAGATGGGGGATCTTGAGGAAACGATCGCGTTCTTGGAGCAGGCAAAGGAGATGGCCTCGCCTGAGGAAGAGGCGCGGCTTCTGTTCTACATCTGGCACAATCTCTCGGACACGTTGAGCAAGCTTGAGCGTTTCGAGGAGGCCGCGGCGCTTCTACCCCAAGCCCGCGCACGCCTCCTCAAGGCCGGTGGAGAATTGAACCGCGTCCGGCTCCTGTGGACCGAGGGACGCGTCACCGCAGGCCTCGGCAATCTTGAAGAGGGGATCGCCCTGCTTGCCCGCGTCCGAGGCGAGTTTGCCTCCCGCAGCATGGCCTATGACGTGGCGCTCGTGTCCCTGGAGATCGCCATCTTCTATGCTGGCCAGGGTCGCACCGACCAGGTAAAAACGCTGGCCCGCCACATGACGCCGATCTTCCAGGCGCATGCGATCCATCGGGAGGCGCTCGCGGCCCTGACGATCTTCCGGCAGGCGGCCGAGCGCGAGCAGGTCACTCAGGAGCTCGCCCGCGAGGTGCTCTCCTACCTGCGGAAGGCGCGGTATGACCCGGAGTTACGGTTTGAGGATGGGACCGGGATGTAGGCGCTGGGCTCAGGAAACCGGTCACAGAGACAACGCTTATGAGGGTGTCTCGAAAGTCGAATGCGCCGCCCTCCGCTCGGGCATGAATACCACATCCTTATACACATCTTTGCTTCCAGCCCGCAGGGCGGCAGGAATTAGCCCGGCGGCGTAAGCCCCGGGAATTGAAGAAGTTCCCGGGTGCCCATAGCCCCGTCAGGGGCGGCAGGTCTTCTTCGGCAACGCCGGATCTCGTAGAGCAAAGGGCGTACGTCAAGGAATTCCTGTCGCCCCTGGCGGGGCTTCGGAGAGACTGAAAACGCTTCATTCCCCGGGGCTTACGCCGCCGGGCTAATTCCAATACGGTTCACTTAAGGTGAGCCTCTCTCTTTCCGGAGCTTCCGCGGCCTCTCCCGCCCGGGATTGAAATCCCGGGCTACCTACGGCCGCCCCTCGCCGGGGCTTCAAAAGGAAGTCCCGGATGGGACGGCCGCCAGTAGCCCGGGATTTCAATCCCGGGCGGGAGAAGGCGGTTAACTGAACAGCATTGGGGCTAATTCCTGCCGCCCTGCGGGCTGGAAGCAAAGATGTGTATAAGGATGTGGCATGAATACCCGGGCTAAGAACAGCGCCAGATAAATCCGGCTTGAAGTCCCCTTCAGGGGACGCCGTTCATAGTCCGGCGATTCATCGCCGGGGCGGAGGAGGCCGGCTTTCGAGACACTCTCTCACCTTTTCGCGAACCGCCGCACGAACATGGAGCTTTGATCATAAGGAAATATGGCGGCCACCCAGGCGACGACCCACGAGTCTCCCGTCCAGGCCAGGTCGCCGCTCCAGGGCCGGCTGCGGCCCCAGGGATCGTCATTGAAGTCGCTGTTCACGTCCACCGGCGGCCCCAGGGGCTTACCCTGCGGATCGAAGAGCCGGAGCTGGAGAGCGTCGTATCCCAGTGCCCAGAGCAGCACCAGATTCCCCGTGTCGTCGAACGCCATGGACTGGGGAACCCCCTCGGGATCCTCGGACGTGGTGGCCATGACCTCGGGGCCCAGCGGGGTGCCCGCCACATTGAACCAGCGCAGATAGGTCGCCTGGTGGATCAGCCAGGCGACGGCGAAGCCTCCGCCGGGAGCGGCGGCGACCTTGAATCCGGAGTAGGAGGACGAGTCGAGCACTCCCAGGGGGAGCGTATTGACGTCGAAATCGGGCCCCAGAGGCTTGCCCGAAGGGGAGAACCGGCGGGCGCGCAGGACCGCGGTCCCGCGGCTCCCGGGCTCGACCCCGAGCCAGACCGCGACGAAACTCTTTCCAGCACATTGGGATCCTAAGCTTAGAATTCCACGTGGACAAGTTGTCGCG